>OCTA010001629.1_pt1 | contig 20639 bp, 19 predicted proteins | sample 1538991 | NCBI WGS metagenome assembly OCTA01 (sample SAMEA3539302, study PRJEB22396) | soil metagenome | biome: tundra; feature: field; material: soil | place: USA | collected 2010-05 | depth 0.15 m | reverse complement strand
GATGATTGCGCGAACGCATGCTTTATTTTCAATCAGATAGGAGATATCGGGCACAACGATATCCACGCCCAGCAACTCCGACTCCGGGAACATCAGCCCCGCGTCGATCACGATAATATCGTCTTCCCATCGCAGCGCGAGGCAGTTCATGCCGAACTCGCCCAACCCGCCGAGAGGGATAATTTTCAGTTTTTTGGTTTGCATCTGTCAGGTCTGATGCTATCACTTGAGGTCGCTTGCCAATTCTTAGTCGTCGGCAAGCGACCGGGCTCGAGGGAATGCAAACCAGCGAACTGTCCGCGCCTGTTACGCAGCCGGAACTCGGGGGCGTTTCAGAAAATATGCTGTAATTGCCTGTTCCAATGCCTTGCGATCGAGAAATGGCTCCTTATCGTCATAACTGGCCGCCCACCGGACCTGGTCAATGACATCCCGTGGATAGCACGACCGCAGTTCCTGATTCATGTGACGGCGAATGAAATCGATCAGTATGTAAGGAATTGGCGGATCGAACGGAACCTTGCTCTCCTCGGCGACGCGACAAAAAATCTCGTGAAACTGCTCGTCCGATACCGCTCCGATTTTGATCTTCGTTTTAATCCTTCGAATGAACGAAGGATCCACAAGCTCCGCTGGGTCGAAGTTGGATGCAAACACCACCAGCATTTCGAACGGAATCTCAACCTTCTTGCCTCCCGCCATCGAAAGAAAATCAATCTTCCGATCGAGGGGAACGATCCAGCGGTTGAGCAACTCTTCCGGGCGCAGGCGCTGTCTTCCGAAATCATCGATGATCAGGACTCCGTTGTTGGCTTTCATCTGCACCGGACCTGCGTAGAATTTCGCGACCGGGTTGAATTGCAAATCCAGCATCTCGGCCGTCAACTCCCCGCCCACGAGCACGGCAGGCCGATGGCAGAGCACCCAGCGCGGATCGTGGTTTCCGAATTCCGATTCCGTCGCGCGGGTATGAGTCGACGGATCAAACACCGTGATGATCTGACCATCCACCTCGACCGCATATGGGATCCAGACCGCATCCTCGGCTAGAACGTGTGAGAGGACCTCAGCCATTGTGGTTTTCCCAACCCCTGGAGGTCCATAGAGGAAAAGTGAGCTGCCGGAATTGAGCGCTGTGCCCAGTTGCCGCAAGGTCTCAGCATCCATTACAAGGTGGGAGAAGGCGCGGGCGAGGTCTGCGGCATGCACGTTTGCTTTTTGGGCACTCTGCTTTCGAACCTGCTTCACGTAGCTCTCAAATGACACAGGTGCTGCGCCCATGTAGTGACTCTGGGACAGTAGATCCGCGGCCCGCGTCCTACCCAGCGCTGTGATGGCGATCTTTGGCACATTGCCAACCATTCCCGTCACCTGACAATACAATTCCGAGCGCAGGCGGGAAAACAATTCGTGTGTGACTGCATAGCTGAGACGGATCTTCTCGGCAAGTTCAAGCACCGAGAGCGAACCCGCCAAATAGAGAGTCTTCATGGTCAGGTTCTCGAGGATTGTCTCACTCACATCAACTTCGGCGAGCGATTGCGGCTTGAACGCCGGGCCCACGATCGGCTCTTTCTTGACAATGTCGCATTCGGATCCTTGAACCGACGCCAAAGTCGCCATTTCTCTCTTCACTCCACTTTGAACTTCCCTGAGAATGCTTTTGGGTTCGCACCGTGATGCTACCCTTACCTCGGCTAACTCAAGCCACGGCGGCCATTCCCAATGCAGAGCTAATACGCCGCTGGATTGTGTCCAATGAATTGTCCTGAGCCTGCTCCTTCGCGATTGGGGTGAATTCAGCTTGATTTTGAATCACGAAACACTGGGGGGCTGTGGGCTCAGAGCCCGGTTCAGATGATGAGCCTGCGGCTTCCTGATCCCTTGCGATTAACGGCTGACCTGAATCGATAAGGGGTTTGAGCGCCTCTATGATGTTCTGCATTCGTTCCCGGCGGACTTGCATAACCTCAAACTTTGCAAGAATCTCGCCTAGCTCAACTCGCGCTGCATCAAGCGCAGCTACATAAGCTTGGTCATCTATCGGCAGGTTCATCGTTTATCTCCAGGCGCGTAGTTTAGCACCGGGGTAACACCCGCCAGTTATCCCCCAAAAGACGCAAGGATAGACACTTTGGTTGTACATGGGGGAATTCCTGCGCTCGATCGTCTATCGCATTCTCGCAATGGGCGTGCAGTTAGCCTCGCGAGGAGCTATCTGGTCATGTCGGAAGAAGATGGGTTACATCGGTAACTGCGTATCAGCCAACAATCTGGCTATGGCCCATCCAACAGCGCAAATATGCGGCCTGCCCCACGTGATAGGCCTCGTGAAAGGCGAGAAAGGTGACCATGCCTCCGACCTTCCCATCGAAGCTGGGCGACTTCTCCGGGGCTGGCGCCGATAGGACTTCATCTGTTGCGCCTTCGAGGGCTGCCGTCAGGTTGGTGGAGACCTCCTGCCAGCCAAGCATGATCTCCTCGGGAGAGGGATATTGCGAACGCTCAGGAAGCTTGGCGCCGCGCGCAAACAGCGAAAGCCATGGCCGCTCCCACGGCGACCCGAGAAGTTTGAGCGCCATCGACCGCGCCCAGACCACGTGACCCAGTATCCATAACTCTGGGTTGGAGGTCGGTTTCGGGCTGGTGAGCCACTCTTCAGCCGTAAGTCCTTCGAAGCTCTTGTTCAGCAATGCGGCATTCTGGCGATAGGCATGTGCTGCGGTAGATAGCTGGCTTGGAACTGGCATGGGCCGTCTTCCTTTCAGATGGGGTTGAACTACGATTGTGCGGCGCGTTCGAGTTCGGCAATGTCAAGCTTTTTCATCTGCATCATAGCTTCCATGGCTTTGGGATGTTTGATCAGCTCGGGCAAGCGAGCAGGCACAATCTGCCACGAGAGGCCGAACTTGTCCTTGAGCCACCCGCATTGAACTTCGCTGCCGCCAGCAGTGAGCTTTGACCAATATTCGTCGATCTCCTGCTGGTTGTCGCAGCGCACCACGAATGAGATGGCTTCATTGAACTTGAACATCGGCCCGCCGTTCAGCGCCGTAAAGCGCTGACCATCAAGTTCGAAGGCGACGGTGAGAATGCTCCCTTTCGATCCGCTCGGATCGTCTACATCTCGCCGAAATTCACTAAGACGGCGAGAGTTCTTGAACACGGTGAGGTAAAAAGACACAGCCTCTTCTGCGTTGCCATCGAACCAGAGGAAAGGCGTAATACGGGGAAAGTTCTGAAGAGCGCTCATTGTAAACACCCGGCTATGAAGCGTTGGGAACTTTGGCAGGTTCGTGAAGGTTCTGCGCCATCGCTCGGTTTCGAAATGGCAGGCCTGCAGGCGCATATTCTAAACATATATAGATTGCAAAATGCAAGTAAAATGCGTAAGCTGCTTTCGTGTCGAAAGAGAGTGCTCAAAATCGGCGCTCGGGCTGTCCCGTCTCCGTCTCGCTGGAGCAATTCGGCGACCGCTGGTCGCTGCTCATCATCCGCGATTTGATGGTGCGCGGTTACCGCACGTTCCGCGAGTTTCAGCATGCCGGCGAAGGGATTGCCACGAACGTTCTCGCAGACCGTTTGCGCAAGCTGGAAGCGGCAAACATTCTAACTGCTGAACGAGCCGAGGAGGACGGCCGAAGCATCAATTACCGCCTCACCTCCAAAGGCATTGCACTGGCTCCGGTGATGCTCGAACTACTGCTGTGGGCCGCGCGCCACGAAGAAACCGCTGCACCATGCGGCTTTGTTGAGCGAATGGAGAAAGATCGCGAGGCTATATTGGCCGAGACCTATCGGCGCTGGGAACAGCGCGACCCCACCCCCCTGCTTCCACCATTTCAACCCGTAATCAAATTCCCAAGGAGAAAAACAAGATGAAGATGGCGACGTATCTGAACTATCCCGGAACCTGCGCGGAGGCTTTCCGCTTTTACGAGAAACTTCTCGGCGGCAAGATCGGCATGATCATGACGCACGGCGAAGCACCGGATCAAAGCCGGGTCGCGCCAGAATTGAAGAATGCGGTTCTTCACGCGAGCATCACCATCGCTGGCAGTGTGCTGATGGGAGCAGATATTCCGGGCGCCCAGCCCATACGCAGCGCGTATATTTCTCTCTCAGTCGATAGCGACAGCGAAGCGGAGCGGATTTACGCGGCCTTGTCGGATGGCGGCGAGATCTTTATGCAGATGCAGGACACGTTCTTTGCCTCGCGATTTGCCCAACTGCGGGATAAGTTCGGCACGTCGTGGATGATTCTGCATGAAAAGCCCATGGGGCCTCCAAAGCCATAAAACCCGAAGACTGGCCAGTTCATCCTTGCGCCCGAAAATGGCGCAAGGACGGTTCCTAAACGGCTGACCGGGTCAAGTGTCAACGGCGGCCGAGAAAAGCGTCGAGTTCCTACGTCATCCGACCTTTTCCGGCCATCGTGGCGAAATGCGAATGAGATCGAGGCCACCTATATCTTGAATTGCAAACATGGGTGAAGACGCAGGCACGGCTACGATTCCGCGCGAAGGCAAGTCCACCTCGGCAAAGCTGGGACTGGTGATTCTGCCGGTGCCTGCGGCCGAGAACACGTAGGAGAGCCCTGCAGTCCGTTCGCCGGGGCCGGGTAGCGTCGCGCTTGAGCGGCTTACCTCTATCGGGATGCGCTCGACGCAGAAGTAGTCTTCGTCAATAAGGATTGTCCGGTCTCCAAGTTTCCTGGGCGGAACCTTTCCCGCGCGAGTCGTGAGGCGGGTGGCCTCCAGCGACTTTTCAATATGCAGTTCGCGGTGGCGTCCATAGTCGAACATCCGGTAGGTGACGTCGCTGTTCTGCTGGGTCTCAAGCAGAATCGAACCCGGCCAGATGGCGTGAACGGTTCCTGCATCTACGAAGATCATGTCGCCGGCGACGACGGGCAGCAGTTGCAGCAACTTTTCAAGAGAGCCGTCCGAAATGCCGGCTCTTACCTGCTCAAGATTGACGCCGGGCTTGAGCCCGGCTGCAACCTGCGCTCCCGGTTCGGCGGCTAGCGCGTACCAGCACTCGGTTTTGCCCCGAGACTCGCCATATTTTTTCGCCATCCAGTCATCGGGATGCACCTGCACGCTGAGCTTTTCGCGCGCGAAGATCACCTTTATGAGCAGCGGCGAGTCGGGCGAAGGAGAATCCTTGCCGAGCAGGGCCTCCGGTGCCTCATGGAAAAGGCTTCCCAGGCTCTTGCCCGCATGAGAACCGGTTGCTACGCGGCAATCGTCGCCCGTGAGCCAGGCCTCTCCGATCGGTTGACCCTCGGGGACAAGGTCATACCAGGGACGCAAGTCGCGAAATCCCCACGGCCGAGGCGAATACAAGGGCTCGACGCGAAACGGCGCCAGGGCCGCGAAGACCGATTCTCCTTCAGCAGAGTAGGAATCACCTGTGTTTTCCGAAATATTGAAAAGCTTGGCATTGTCTTCGGGATCTCCGCCGCAGACGCAGGGTGTAGGTCCGAGCTGCCAGATTCACTTTAGCAGAGAGGTAAGAGCGGATTGTCCTGACGCACAGAGCCTTCGAGCGACAAGCCGTCCGGAATGTGCGCCAAGAAGCCTAATTGTCGACTACGACCTTGCCTGTGTACAGTTCATGTGCGCGATTCCCTGCTCTTTGGTCCTCTTCAAAAGGTTGAGGAGACGCGTAAAAAAGCGATTTTTCTCAAGAATCCTAAGGCCTTTAAGACGGAATTCTCGTCTCTGCAATCAGGCCATTCAGGAACAGGCTGGGTGAGTGGTGATGCGAAGGCTGATTCTGCTCGCAATGATCGCGGCTGCTGCGCTTCCCGCAGCCGCCTCTCGGCGTGTGACCGTTTCGCATCTTGAGCAAGTCCTGGCAGCAGATATCGCGGCGCACCGCAAAGATGCCGACGTTGCGCGCCAGGTGAGTGAATTCGAAATGAGCGAGCGGCTCACCGAACCGACGCTGGGGCACTTGGCCGCCAGGCTCACGCTGGGCCCCAGGACGGCGCTGGCTCTCCAGCTTCTCGCTGACCAATCGTCCTTCCTTGACCCACCCGCGGCCGAATTGCCCGCCACCGCCATGCCCGATGCCGCAACCCAAATGCGCATGCTGAATGCTGCCCGGGCGTACGCGGTGCAAACCTGGTCGCGCCTGCCTAATTTCTTTGTCACCCGTTTGACCACCCGCTTTGACGACACCGCGCAGGTGCTGGCTAAGGGCGATTGGCCGGTGCGCGCGGGACTGCACCCGGTCGGCGGCGCGAAGCGCGAGGTTACCTTTCAGGATGGCAAGGAGGTGCAGGATCCGACAACGGAAGACACTGCAACGGCGAAGTCTTCTCTCGAGCTCGGTCTGCGCACATGGGGCGAATTCGGTCCTGCAATGACCGTCGTTCTTGCGGATATGTCGAAGCAGAATGCCACATTCAGCCATTGGGAACAGAGCTCCTCAGGGCTGGCTGCCGTCTATCGTTATTCGGTGCCGCGTGAGGCCTCGCACTATGCCGTTGCTTACTGCTGCCTCGTCATTCAGAAACTCGCAGGACGCGTGCAATACGGCTATAGCGGCCGCGAACGTTCGGCGCAGCAGATGACGAGTATTCCCAGGGCCGACCAGTACGATACCTTCACGGAGACACCGGGATATCACGGTACCATCTCCATCGATGCGGCCACCGGGGCCATTCTGCGCATCACGATCGAAGCTCAGCTAAGCCACGGCGATCCGCTGATGCGTGCGGATACCCTGGTGGAATACGAATCGGTGACCATCGGGGATCGGCAATTCATTTGCCCCGTGCGCAGCCTTGCGATTTCGCTGGAACCGGGTGGCGCTGGGTCGAAGTCGATGGCTCTCAACGGCGTCGGCGACGACTCCGCCTGGGAAAGCCCGCTTAGCGGGAATGGCAAAGCGCCGGTTCTGCTGATCAATGAGACTCACTTCACGAATTACCACCGCCTGGGCACAACCATGCGGATCCTGAGCAATGCCGCGGCCGCCGATGGGACCGCGCCTGGTGTGCAGACTTCCCCTCCATCGAATGCAGGGCTTGCGACGGTTCCCGTGACCGCCTCTGCCTCTCCAACAGGTTCAGAACCCACGACCGAGCAACCACCGGCCGCCAATGCCCCGAAGCCGTCAGAAATGGCCGCCTTGAGTGCTCCGCCTCCGCCGCCTGCGGCGACAGCACCCGCCATTCCCCCCGAGCCAGTGATCCCCGAGATTACTTTGACCGACGCCGCGGGTGTTCCGAACACCCCGGCGGAGACGCCAGGGGACAACTATTCGCTCAAAGTAACCTCGCGGCTGGTAGATGTGGGCATCGTTGCTTACGACAAGAAAAATCGCCCGGTAACCGATTTGAAGGCCGGCGACTTTGAGGTCTATGACAACAGGCAGAAGCAGGAGATTCACTCTTTCAGCCAGGACGCAGCTCAGAATTCGGCGGCTCAGAATGTGATGCCGCCGCCCCCTCAGCGCACCGCGTCGCCGGCGAGTGAGCCGGTTCGCGAGTTTTCAAACCGCTCTGCCAATGAGCCGGGGCCAGCGCCCGCCAACAACACCAACACCACGATCTTGCTGATCGATGAGAGCCATATCGCGTGGGCCGACATGAGTAACGCACGGGGCCAGATTCTCAAGTTTCTCGGCTCGCTGTCTTCGGGCGAACGGGTGGGCCTGTACACAATGACGGGGCTCGGCTTTCGTGTTCTGAACGAAGTCACCGACAATCACGCGGCCCTCATCGCGCGCATACAGCAGTTCATGCCCACGGCGCAATCCATCGCCGAGGCGCAGGAAGAGGAGACGCGCAACCGGCAGCACTTCGATGAGGTGCACAGCGCGTCTGACCTGAACTCGGTGAACGGCAACCATGTGGATGTGCCGGATTCCATTTCGCCAATCGATCCCCAACTGCTCACCATGGGCGACAATCCTGCCCGCGCTTCGTTCATCATTCTTGCCCAGGTGGCGCGTCATCTCTCTTCCCTGCCCGGACACAAGAAGCTGGTGTGGGTCTCGAGCGACAACGTCTTTGCGGACTGGCGAGACCAGGCTGTCGGCATCGACAAAAGCCCGAAGGAGATTCAAAGCTACGTAATGCGTGCACAGGAGGCGATGAACGACGCGCATGCCGCCGTGTATCCGTTCGATGTTTCGCAGCTTGAAACCGGCGGCGTCAGCCCCGACCTGCAACACCAGAATGTGCAACTTACCCAGGCTGCCCAAGACAACGCCAGCCTCGGCGGCGGGCAAACCTTGTCGCAGAGTACCCAGCCGGGCCGGATCGAAGCCCAAATGAGCCAGGATGTCCACTCAGTGCAGGGACCGGTACGGCAGGTGGCTGCGGCCACCGGGGGGCGCGTCATCCGGCGCTCCGGCGATCTGGAAAAAGAGCTGTCTGAGATTGTGGCCGACGGGCACGCCACCTACATGCTCGGTTTCTCTCCGCAGGGGCCGGCGGACGGCCGGTACCACACAATTACCGTAAAAATTGCCGGCAGACGCGGGCTTACGCTGCGTTATCGAACCGGCTACCTTTTCGAGAGAGAGCCAGCGACGCTCAGGGAGCGCTTTCAGAAGGCGCTGTGGAATCCGACCGATGTCAGCGAGATCGCGGTTACGGCAAACGTCGCAACTGCGGATCGAGAGTCCAAGATCACCCTCAATATTGCTACGGGCGATTTGGGCTTGCAACAACAGGCCGGCCGCTGGATGGGCAAGCTCGACATCTTTTTCATTGCGCGCGACGATGCCGGACTTCACGCGCAGGTTGAGGGGCAGACGCTGGGCCTACGGCTCAAGTCGGCGACGTACGAGAGGCTGATGCCCAGCGGAATTCCGTTTGAGCATGCTGTCGCGAAGAATGCAGGGATGGGCTCGCTGCGGGTGCTGGTAGTGGACGAGAACTCCGGACACATGGGTTCGGTGACCATTCCCGGTGGTGTGCTAGGGGCAGGAAATTGAACGGCTCCGGCCGTGCAGGCTGTCACATCCAGGCGCGGACGGGAATGGGTACAATAACCCCGCCCAGAATCTTATGGAGGAATGAGCGAATGAAACAGATGAGTTGTTTACTGGTTCTGGTTTTGGCAGTTTCGCAAGCATGGGCTGCGAGAAAGATCACCGTGGAAGAGTTGCGGACGACTCTGGCCTCCATGCATCAGCAAAACAAGCCCGATGCCGAGGTGGCCAATGCGCTGAAACAGTTGGAATTGAGTGAAGAGTTGACGCGCAACATCATGAACAGCATGGTAGACAATGTGCCAGGGCCGCTCACGACGGAACAGATCTACGTGCTCGAGGCGCGCAGTGCCACACTGCCACCGCAAGCCGCTGACTTGCCTTCCGCTGCTGCTCCGGATGCCGCCACGCAAAAAGCCATCCTGGACAAGGCAGCCGACTATGTCAGCAAGACCTATGAGCTGCTGCCCGATATCAATGCAACCAAAACCACGCTGCGCTTCCAGGACAATGTGGAGGCTGCCGCGCCCAGTTCTGGCATGCATGGAAGCGCGACCGACGTATCGACGGGCTCCAGCTTTGTGAGCGCGTTCCAGTACGTCCACTACATCAACTCGACGGATTCTCATATCGAGAGCGAACATGGCGCAGAAAAGCCGTCTGCGGAGAAGGACAAAACCCCGTGGGGTTCAAACAAAATGATTGCCCTCCAGGAGCCGGACCCCAGTCTGGGCGCCGTCTTCGATGAGGCGCAGGCCGCCGGCGATATCAAGTGGCTGCGCTGGGAAACTCTGGTTGGCAAACAGGTGGCTGTCTATTCCTTCGATGTGCCGAAGAAAAAAGCGCACTTCGCGGTGAACGTCTGCTGTTTTCCGGATGTGCAGCAGGCCGGCGTGGCTACTTTCCAGTCAGCTGGGATTGCGTCGGCAGGGGGCGGCGCCGGAGGCGCCAAGGGCAACTTTCAGACCAACACGAACTGGCACAACTTCAAATCCAATGTGCCATATCACGGGGAACTCTTCATCGATGCGGATTCCGGGATCGTACTGCGAATGATCACCGAAGCGGAATTGAAATCCTCTGATGTAGTTCACCAGGAGGACACTCGTGTCGACTACGGCCCTGTGAATGTCGGCGGCAAGATGCTTGTGCTGCCCATCAAAACAGTCATCGATACCGAGGTTGTCCCGAATGGTGACTCCGGATCGGCGGGCCGGTATTCAACGCGGCGTACATTGTTTACCTCGGAGTACAAGGAATATCAATTGGGCGGAGCCAAATAACAGGCTCCTGATGAGAGCGCGACGGCTGCAGCACATCGCCGTCGCGCCTGAACAACAGGATGCGGGGCGAATTGAGAAGGAACGGAGCCGAACTTGCAATTTGGTGCCACCTGGAAGGATTTCAAGACCTTGGTCGGATACCATGGCGAGTTTTTTGTTGACTCGGAAACTGGCGCCGTTGTTCGCGTCATAACCGTGGCAGAGCTGAAGCCGACCGACTTTGTTCACCAGGAAGATATGCGCATCGACTACGGACCTGTCGTAGTTGACGGCAAGACCTACATCCTGCCAATGGATTCATTCACTTTGAATGAGGTGGTTCCAAATGGCGATAACTACGCCGCCCGTTATTCAGTGCGGCATACGCTATTCCGCGTGACTTACAGCAGCTATCAGGCGGCCGCTGGCACTGCAACATCCTGCAATTAGCGCCGGAAACGCACTCCTGAAGCCGTTCAAATCCAGGTACTCAGAAGGATCGCTTCATCGGTTAGGCCTGCGTCATCAGGCTGGAAATGCATTAGCGCGCCCGGTATCCTCTCTTGCATGCCCCATTCAATCGTGTTCGACCACATGTTTGATTTGCCGGTCCCAATCCTCGAGAAACTGCTGCGCCCAATCATCGTCTACCTGGCTCTTGTCCTGCTCTTGCGCATCTTTGGCAAACGGGAGCTGGCGCAGTTGAACCCTTTTGATCTGGTCGTTCTGCTGTCCCTTTCGAACACGGTGCAGAACGCCATCATTGGGGACGATAATTCCGTCACGGGCGGCGTAATCGGGGCCCTCAGCCTGCTCGCAATCAACTGGCTGGTGGTGCGCGTTCTATTCCGATCCCCGCAGCTCACACGCGCGCTGGAAGGCCGGGCCACCGTGCTCGTGAGCAATGGCCAGGTGAACCCAAAAGCGTTGAAGCGGGAGACCCTGACCCGCGAAGAGTTGCTTGCAGTCGTCCATCGCCAGGGGTTTGAAGGCTTCCACCAGGTCCACCGCTGCGAATTAGAGCCCAACGGCACCTTCTACATTGAGCCCTATGAGCCCTCCGCAGACGACAAGCGGCACAACGAACTCCTGGCAAAGCTCGATGCCCTCGCCCGCGAAGTGGCAGCCTTGCGCGTCCAGCCTGCGGGCGACTGAGCGCTCTCGTTTAAGCCGCCGTCCAGTCTTACACTAGAGATACCTCGTGGCAGGAGCCTCCCCTTTGCGTCCCTCTGAAATCGGCCGAATTGCTCTTATTCTCGCGTATGTGGCACTGTCTGCCGCTTCTCGGACTCAAGCGCAAACGCTTCAACACCGTCCCCCGCCGAAACCCGCTGCGCCCCCTGCAGAAGCCGCCCCCAAACCCCGGGTTCCGGAGCAGCCGGTGCTGCCCAAGGGCACAAGCATGCAGGTCGAGATCACCCGTCAATATCCGATGAAAGCGGGCGAAGTGATCGAGGGCAGGCTGATGCATCCCATCTATTCGGATGGGCGGTTGGCCGTTACCGAAAATACGCTGCTGCGCGGCAAGGTCGTGACCCTGCAACCAGATAAGAAAACCCGTTGGAATGGGCGGCTTCGCGGAGACTTTACGCCATTCGATACTGCCGAAGTCCAGTTTGACGAGCTGATCCTCCCTTCAGGGCCGCTCTCCATCGCCGCCGCAACCGCGGCAAATGGCGCACCGGTGCTGCGCCTTTCTGCGCCGGGTGCCACGCCGAAACGTTCATTGGTTGGGCGCGAATGGGCCGCTGCAAAAGCACGGTTGCACGACCAGGTAGCAGTTTTTACAGATCCTGGACGTGGCGAACGTGCTCTGCAATTGCTGTATCACCAACTCCCGTATCATCCGCAGCGGATAGCGGCCCACACGGCTTGGTCGTTTGAGCTGACTGCGCCGGCGACTCTGCCCGATCCACCGGCGGCCGCGCCCGAAACTGCTCAGGCTGGGCCGTCTCCCGGAAAGCCCTCTGCGCCAAACAGGCCGGAGACCTGGGCGGTTCACGCATTGCTTACCCGGGACCTGACCTCGGCCACCGCGCGACCGGGCGACCCCGTGCAGGCACTGGTCGTGGAACCCGTCTACGACAAGGACAAGCAGCTTGTCGTTCCGCAGGGCTCAACACTGGTAGGCAAAGTCAGTTCGGCCAAAGCCGCCCACTCCTTTGGTCGCAATGGAAAGCTGCGCTTTACCTTCCAGCAGGTGCGGTTCCCTGAGGGATTCAATCGCCAGGTTGAAGGATCCCTGGGCGGAGCCGCAACGGAAAAGACGCAGAATCTTTCCATGGATGCCGAAGGCACCATCAGCCCACGGAATCAGGCCAGCGCAATAGCTCCCCTGCTGCTGACCATGCTGGCCGGTCGCGCCCTTGACCAGGACGGCAACCTGACCGCTCAGACCGGTGTCGCATCCAACGGCTTTGGCCTTGTGGGCCGCATTGTCGGCGTCGCCGCGGGAAGCCGTAACCTCGCGGCGGGGATCGGCTTCTATGCCGCCGGGCTGTCGTTTTATGACAACTTTCTCCATTCTGGCCGCGATGTGTTCTTCCCAAAAGATACCCGGATCGAAATTGAAACGACCCCGCTCAGAGCGCCGGTGCTCACACCGAGTGGCCAGTAAACGGGAGAGCAGAATCTAAAGTTAATCGCCAACTATTTCTCTTGCGGATATATCTGTTACGGATATATAATCCTTTCTTGTCGCATGGCGAACTGCCCCAACTACCTGTTGTAACTATTTCCTATCGAGAAGGAGAACCAGAACCATGGGCGCCAAGTTCAAGGTGAATGCCCTTGCCGTGCTTGCGCTTGCGTCAGCGTTTTGTTATTTCTTCATGTTCACTAAGCACGACCCGTCGGTGGCGGTCATCATTCCGTTTAGCGAAGACCCGTATGATTCGCTTGGTTCGTTTTGCTTGATCATATCGGGCCTGCTGGCAATCCTTTCTCTTTTTCGCGCCTTTCGTCACAACCGGGTTGGGCCTCCATCGGCCCTGCGGAAAGCATTTCTCGCACGCACGCAGCTCGCAGTTCCGCTTGGGGTGCTCGTGACGCTCGGCGCAGACGGCATAGCCATGGCACGCCACACAACGGAGTGGGCGGGAAGACCGTCGACAACCAGGCTGCTGGCGCTTGTGGCCGGAATGGCAGCTCTTTCGATTGCCGTCCTGATGCTTGTCCGAAGATCGGCGCGCGGGGTCGAGTTGCCGGTGACACGGAATCAGGCGAGGCGGGCCGGCATCGTCGTCCTGGTGTCCACGAGCGTCCTGACGATTTTCCCGGAGGACATCATCCGCTCCGTCGCTCTCCATTTCCTCACGATTGTTCTGGGTTTCGCTCTCATCGCCGCTCCCCAGGCTGCTCTTGCAGTGGCCATTCTGCCGTTTGATACGGCCGACATGCGAATCTCAGGTGCTCGTCCGAGATCAGGCTCCAAATCATGGATTCAATGGAGTGCAGTCGCCATCCTTGGGATTTCCGTTGGCGTTTTCGCGTTAATGGGAGAGATGTTCGGCGAAAATGAAGGAAGTGGGCCTCTCCTTCGAAATCTCATCGTATCGGCGTTTTTTGTCGGCTCAGGAACCGCGGCATTGTTGATTGCATTCGCATTTTTCAAAAAACCTCTCGGTCTGTTCAGCGACGCCTGGCTGACCTAAGGGCAGATCGTTAGCAATTATTCCTGTTGCAGCTATATCCGTAGTGGACATATTATTCGTTCCATGGCAATTGGACCCGCACCTGCTGCTCCCCTTTCTCCCGCCGTCTTCGCCATTCTGCTTTCCCTGGCGGAGGGCGATAAACACGGCTACGCGATGATGAAAGACGCCCGCTCGCCGGGAGGTGGCGGGGTGCATCTCGGCCCTGGAACCCTATACGGGTCGCTGGATCGCATGATGCGCGATGGGCTCGTCGAGGAGTCGGGGCTATCCGACGATGAGCGCCGTCGCTACTATCGATTGACCGGGATTGGACGCACAGTTTTGGCGGTGGAGTTGGCGCGATTGGATGCTGCAATGTCCGGAGCGCGCTCGCTGGGCCTGCTGCCACGCGGAGGCCGGACATGATCCTGCCCACCACTCGCTTCGAAAGGGCCTATTCACTTGCGCTGCGGCTCTATCCTGCGCCCTTTCGCGAGGCGCACGCAGTCGCCATGCTGCAAGCCTTCCGCGATGCGGCAGCGGACGCTTCGCTAGCCCGCCACACCTTTATTTCACTCGTCCTTTGGGATCTGATCGTCTCTGTCGCCAAGGAGAATGTCACCATGGTGCGTGAATCGTTCGCCCGCCCTGTCCTGATCTTCAACGCACTGGCGCTCTCCGGCATCGCAACAGGCGTGGCGCTCGCCTTGTATGCGATTCCGCAGCACGTGCTGCGATCCGGTCTCAATGACCCGCAGATTCAACTGGCTTCCGATCTGGTCGCCGTCCTCGAGCGAGGCGACCTCGTCGCCATGCTCCAACAGGGCACCCTGCCCGCCGTGATAGGCGGATCCGGAGGAGTCGACATGGCGCGCAGTCTTGCACCCTTTGTCATTGTCTACGATGATCAGGGCCATGCGCTTGCCTCGCAGGCAACGCTCAATGGCGGGGTTCCGGTGCCGCCGCAAGGCGTCTTCGACTACGTCCGCCAGCACGGCCAGGAGCGCGTCAGTTGGCAGCCTATCCTGGGAACGGTACATGGCGTCCGAATCGCCGCCGTTGTGCAGCGCGTTGAAGGTCCACACCCGGGTTTTGTCCTCGCCGGGCGCAATATGCGCGAAGTCGAGGCCCGAGAAGAGCAGGTAGCCAATATGGCTGGCCTCACGTGGCTGGGCATGATGGGCCTGATCGCGGTGGGCTCTCTGTCATTCGCGTGGTATACGCGCGAAAAAGCGGCTTGACCTCCGCTTCCGGACCAAGCTCTTACTTCTGGGAGATTTGATGCCCTCGGCCGAGCAAGAATGGCGCCGAAGGCGCAGTCGCCTGGACGGCCAGTCCCGCAGTTGCCTGGGCGGCCAGTCCCGCCGAAGGCGTAGTTGCCTGGGCGACCGGTCCCGGCCGGTCCCTCACTCCCACTCGATCGTGCCGGGCGGCTTGGACGTGATGTCGTAGACCACGCGATTAATGCCGCGCACCTCGTTCACAATGCGGCTTGAGATGCGCTTGAGCACCTCGTGCGGCAATGGCGCCCAGTCGGCGGTCATGCCGTCTTCGGAGTGCACCGCGCGCACCGCGGCGGTGTAGGCGTAGGTGCGTTGGTCGCCCATCACGCCCACGCTCATCACCGGCAGCAGCACGGCAAAGCTTTGCCAAATCTTGTTGTAGAGCCCGGCGGCTTTGATCTCCGACACCACGATGTCGTCTGCCTCCTGCAATAGGGCCACGCGCTCCGGAGTCACTTCGCCCAGAATGCGCACGGCAAGCCCAGGGCCGGGAAAAGGCTGTCGGCCGAGAATGTCTTCCGGCATGCCAAGGTCGCGGCCGATGCGGCGCACTTCGTCTTTGAAAAGATCTCGCAGCGGCTCAATGAGCTTAAGCTTCATCCCCAGGGGCAGGCCGCCCACGTTGTGGTGGCTCTTGATGGTCTGGCTGGGGCCTTTCACGCTGCTCGACTCGATCACATCGGGATAGAGCGTGCCCTGAACCAGCCAATCGACGCCTCCCGTTTTCTCTGCGATGCGCGTAGCTTCATCGTCGAAGACAGCGATAAACTCCGCACCGATCTTCTTGCGCTTGGTTTCAGGATCGGTGATGCCGGCCAGTTGCGTTAGAAAGCGCTGGCTCGCGTCGACCGCAACAATATTGAGCCCGAGCTTGTCGCGTAAATTCTTCTGCACGCTGATGAATTCGTTCTTGCGCAGCACTCCGTTGTTGACGAAGATGCAGGTGAGCTGGCTCCCGATGGCTTTGTGCACCAGCACCGCGGCGACGGAAGAGTCAACACCCCCCGAAAGCCCGCAGATGACGTGACCGTTGCCGACCTTCTCGCGGATCGAAGCGACGGTGGATTCGATGAAATGCGCCGGCGTCCAATCACCCGCCGCTCTACAGATACTAAAGACAAAATTTCGGATGAGTCGCGGGCCGAGCGGCGTGTGGTGAACTTCGGGATGAAACTGCACAGCCCAAATCCGCCGCTCCTCATTGGCGATGCCGGCAAGGGCATTCGATGTCACAGCAGTGCGGTGAAAGCCAGCGGGGAGTTCGAGAGCTTCATCTCCGTGGCTCATCCAGACGGCGACAGTGTGTGGCATACCTGAGAAGAGCGGCGTCGCGGCGTCTTCGATAGTGACTTCAGCGTGGCCATACTCGCGCTTCGGCGCGGTGCGCACCTTGCCGCCCATGTGGTGCACGATGAAATGAAGTCCGTAGCAGATGCCCAGCATGGGCACGCCTAGCTGAAGCAGCTTGGGATCGGCGGCCGGGGCATCCACGTCGTACACAGATGATGGGCCGCCCGACAGAACGATGCCGAGAGGCTTCGATGCCTCGATTTCCGAGAGGGGAACCGTGCAAGGCAGCACGACAGAGAAGACGTTCAGTTCGCGAATGCGCCGCGCAATCAGCTGCGTGTATTGCGATCCGAAGTCGAGAATAACAATTGTCTGGGTGTCCACTCCCTAGTGTGGCAGGGGGTGGGGCGGGATGTAAAGAACGGACTCGGGCCCGAGCTCCGGGGCTTTGCAATGAGCAGTGGTGAGTCTTTCGTGGCGGCGATTCCCTCGCAAGTAACTTTCATGAATTACTTTCCGGGCCCCGTTAGCGCACTTAAGCGCCAGCTACTTCTACCCAAAAGCCGCATTGCTCCACAACACGACGCAGCTTACATTCTGGGTAGAGAGAGGCGCATTCGGGTTTAGTTCGGAAGTTGGATCCCCTCATGAAGGGCCGGTTTCAAGCCAGTTCTGAGATTCGACCAACAAGATCAGATCAATACCGGATGCGATTCGATGAACGTTGAGGACTTCCCCTATGGAAACAACGATTCAAGGCGCCGACTGGTCCGCATTACGAGAGCATCTGCCACTCTTTGCGCTCCTGCTGTTCTCTCTTCCCCCTGTCAGTTTCCTCCTAATCAAGGTCCTGCTGGCCGCGAATTCGGCTTCCAAACAGAAAGTCACGAAGCAATGGCATATATCGCGCGAACAAGATGAAGCCGGGAAATCATTTTATTTTGATCCCGATGCCGAACATCATAATTCGATATTCGACACAAAGCCGCAATTGGCTTCCCAGGCTTGCCGTGCGAATGCAGTGAAAAACGATCGACACAAGTAGTTCGCATGAAATTGCAGCACCTGAGAATCAGCTCAAAATCCTCCTGAAATGACCGTTTGGGGGAGTGTAGTAACGGTCCTCAGACAGACTCGTTTATTGCCTCTGCTTGCCTACGCCCACTTCTTGCCGAGTGCCTCAAGATTAGAGCGCCCAAGATCTTCAGGCGTCATGGCAACCCGAAACTCGACTTCGGCATTGAAGGTGAGGAACCACGGCTCAGCCAGTCGCGGCACATCACTCGGATTCGCAACCTCCACAATGAGAACACCGCCACGATGACCGTTGCGTTCGGTGAAATAGGCGGATTCGGGTTTGACGTCTTCTAGAATCTTCTTCATCTTGGCACCCACGGAGCCATCGCGGACAGCTGTATTGAAAGGCTCAATCGGGAACTCAATTAACATGATCATGCGCATAGGCTTACCTCCGTGCCGTGATTCGCTTTCGTGCGGCGAGCGGCACCGAGCGGAGCATACACCCCGAGGCCTTGTGGAAGCAGAATATTTGGGTCGTGATGTCAAGGGCCGCGGGTGGTCCCGCTCACAGCGAGCTCAGATCACGCAGGCAAACAAGAATGCGCCTCATGAAGATCAACCACCGCAGGTCCGTCCTGATGGACGATCCAGCCCCCTGACCGCGGCGCGGATCTTCCGTTCTGCGTGATAGCCTGCTAGGCAATGCAGCCTTTGCCAATTTGGCTGCTCTAGATCCCTTCCGGCTCCCACCCTCATGCTTATCAGGTGCTGATGGTCCGGCCCTGCGGATTTGCGTACCCGGAGGATATTCAATGAACTTGTTCCGACTTGTCCCGATCTTTCTGCTCGCGGCTGGAACCGCGTTTGCGCAGACCCCTGCAGCTTCACCCGCAGACGATTCAAAACCAACGCCTCCGCCGGTCAACAAGAGCTTCGACGTGTCGGCCATGGACAAAACCGCCGACCCCTGCACGGACTTCTACCAATACGCCTGCGGCAACTGGGTCAAGAGCAATCCGATCCCTGCCGATCAGGTGCGTTGGGCGCGCTCATTTTCGCTGCTGCGGGAACGGAACCGCTTCCTGCTCTGGCAGGAGTTGGACGCCGCTGCAAAGGACCCTAAGACTCCTCTGCAGAAGCAGTACGGTGACTTTTATGCAGCTTGCATGGATACGGCCACAGTGGAGGAGAAGGGGCTGGCGCCGATCAAGCCCGCATGGGGCGAAATCGCCGATCTGCCCAGCGCGAAACAGTTGCCAGGGCTGCTCAGCAAGCTTGAGAACATCGGAACTCCCGACGGTTTCTTCGAATTCGGTGTAGACCAGGACGAAAAGGATTCGACACAGCAGATTGCCGAGATCTACCAGGGCGGACTGTCGCTGCCTGACCGCGATTACTACATCGTGGATTCGCCGCGCTTCAAAACGATCCGGGCGGAATATATCGAGCATATGAAGAGGATGTTCATGCTGGCTGGCGACACGCCAGAGCTGGCCGCCACTGAAGCTGCTGCGGTGATGGAGATCGAGACTGCGATGGCCAAGACCTCGACCAGCCGCACAGACCTGCGCCAGCCGGAGAACCGCTACCACATCTATACGCTCGTTGATTTCGAGAAGATGACTCCTGCCATCGATTGGAATACCTATTTTCATACCATCGGCATCGGACACTTCGACACGCTGAACGTGGCGACTCCAGATTTTTTCAAGGCGCTCAACTCGATGGTTCAGAGCGAGCCGATCGATTCCTGGAAGAGCTATCTGCGCTGGCACGTGCTGCACGGACAGGCCCAGGAATTGCCGAAAGTTTTCTTTGATGAGAATTTCGATTTCTTTGGCAGGACCCTGCAGGGACAAAAGGAACCGGAGGCGCGGTGGAAGCAGTGCTCCACCATGACCGACCGCGCACTTGGCGAGGCAGTGGGCCAGGACTGGGTAAAGCAGAATTTTCCGCCCGAGGCCAAGAACAGCATGGATAAGCTGGTGGCCGCGCTTGAGAAGTCGCTCGGCGACGACATCAAGGCGCTGCCCTGGATGAGCGACGAGACCAAAAAGGCCGCGGAAGAGAAGCTGTCCATGATCCGCAACAAAATCGGCTACCCGGAGAAGTGGCGTGACTACTCGAGCGTAAAGGTGAGGCGCACTGACCTCATCGGCAATACGCACGCGAGCGCCGTCTACGAGCGGGACTACAACTTTGCCAAGCTGGGTAAGCCTGTCGACGAGAAGGAGTGGGGCATGACGCCGCCGACGGTGAACGCCTACTACAGCCCCTCCTTCAACGACATCAATTTTCCGGCCGGAATCCTGCAGCCGCCCTTCTTCGATTTCAAGGTTGATCCCGCCGTGAACTTTGGCGGCATCGGCGTGGTGATTGGCCACGAAATGACCCACGGGTTTGATGATCAGGGATCGAAGTTCGACGGCAAGGGCGACCTTCGCGAGTGGCAGACACCGGCGGACCGCAAGGCGTTTACCGAGCGAACCGACTGCGTGGCCAAGGAGTACGACGGCTTTGAGGCCGCACCGGCGCACGGCGACGTGGCCGAGCAGAAGCTGAATGGCAAGCTGACCTTGGGCGAAAACACCGCTGACAACGGCGGTCTGCGCATTGCCTACATGGCCCTGCTGGATACGCTGGCAGCGCAAGGCAATTCCATCGACGAGAAGATCGACGGCTACACCGAGGCGCAGCGCTACTTTATCGGCTTCGCCCAGGTATGGTGCCAGAACCAGACCGAGCAATCAGCCAGGCAGTCGGCCCTGGTGGACCCCCACTCCCCGGGAAAATGGCGCGTCAACGGCTCAGTCCAGAACTTTGATGCCTTTGGCAAGGCCTTCGGTTGCAAACAGGGGCAGCCGATGTATCCGGTGAATTCCTGCCGCGTGTGGTAGTCGGGTAAGAGCGTCCCGGGGCTGCGGCTGCGAGCCCTGGCTCCGAGGACGCACATCACACCGCGCAGCCGCTGCCGGCAAGGAGTGTTTTCCGCCCAGGGGCCGTCCGCCCGGTGACGTTTACCGCCTCCAGCACGTCCAAACCCATATCGCACCATCACTGAATCGTCCTAAAGGCAAGATCGCGGAATTCAGCTTCTTAAGCCAGTCGCCGCTGCTATGAAAAGCCCGGTTCGAACCCACTCGGAACGTAAACTAGGCACAACCGACCCTTGCCTTTTACAATGCAGCAGGGAC
>OCTA010001628.1_pt1 | contig 20659 bp, 23 predicted proteins | sample 1538991 | NCBI WGS metagenome assembly OCTA01 (sample SAMEA3539302, study PRJEB22396) | soil metagenome | biome: tundra; feature: field; material: soil | place: USA | collected 2010-05 | depth 0.15 m | reverse complement strand
GTTATGTCCCCTGCAAAGCCACGACCGCGCCGTCGGCCGTGGCACTACTCATCTAGGCGGGTCAGCTCGCCTCAAGACCTTCCGGCACCCAGATCGGACCGATCACCCTCGACTGTGACGCGCTCGCCGTGCAGGGCAGCGACCTGAGCGTGACCGTCTACACCGCACCGTCCGGATCAAGCGACGCAGGCGCGCTCGCGCTCCTGGGAGCAATCGGCCTGCAGGCCTTCTCAGGCTGGCGATCCTCGATTCTCGACCGGCGGTCTCAATACAGCAACAAAAGCAGGCTAGAGTCAAGCATGATCATATGCGCGAACTAGGAACCAGAAGATGAATGCTGAGGACATAACCGAGATCGATCGCGCCGGACGTCGCTGCGAGGTCTGCGGCACCGGCCGCGGCTGGCGCCGATTTGAGGTCATCCGCCCGGAGGAGCGCGACCCGGTCGTGCTCTGCGGCGCCTGCCGGGCCCGGTTTGGAGACGATCCGCCGGTCGGACGCAAGGCCGACTCTGTGTCGGTGCCGGAGTCTGCTCCTGCTGCGCCGCCGGCCGCCCAAGCACCAGAACCGAAGGGAGGCGACCATCAGCCTGCCCCGAACCAGGATCGCCTGATTCGTGCGCTGCGCGAGATGCCGCCCGGAACGCACTCGACGGGCCGGATCGCCAAGGCCGCGGGCTTGAACCCGGCCCGGACGCGCGCGCGGCTGCTCGATTTGGAGCGTCGCGGCGAGGTCCAGCAGCTCGGCAAGCTCTGGTCGACGGAGCGGCCGTCCACCGAGGTGGAGGCGGCGATGGACCGGCTGGAGGCCCGGACGAGCAACGTCCGGATCGTCAGGGAAGCCCGCGCGCGGGCCTAGCCCCATCGGATGCGGTTAACCGGCCACTAGCCGTTCGGGCCACCTTCGGCGGCTTGAAGAACGATCGCCAGCCGTGCGCGGCGCTCCTCGCCTTCGGCTTCAAGGTGCGCCAGGCGCTCCTTATTGTGGCGTCGTTGGGAGGGGCCGATGTCCGGAGGCATCAGGTCGTAGACGTCTTTGATCGAGGGCTTCATGCTCACGCAGGATCTAGGGGGCCCATGGCCTTCATGTTCGGCGAAATCGACAACCGCGGTGCAGACTTGAGCCGGTCCGGACCGGCTGGCGCCCGACCTAGCCCACGGATTTCGTCGCTCCGGATGGCAATTCCACATCATCCCGAACCATTGTTTCAGTGGCTTGACGGGTGTCCTAATGTGGCTTGTGCATTGCCCTGGTTTATTAAATTGTTTTTGTTTAGTTCACCGTGCTAGCGTTCGTGGTTCGATGATCTGGACGCCGCCGAGGCGAAGCCTATGCACCTGTCATCTCTCACGCGTGCTCGAATCCTGGTCGCCGCCCTGGCGACGTTCGCCGCAATCGCCGGCGGGATCGCTGTCGCGTCGGCAGAACCTGGCGCGAGGGCGATTGGCGCCCGAGCCACGGTGGTGACCGTGGGGCCCGCCACGTTGGGGCGAGCCGTCCCGGCGGGCTTCGTCGGGCTGTCGATGGAGATCCCGTCGGTTGAGTCCTATGCGGGACAGGACCCGCAGGCCATCGATCCCGTGTTCGAGCAGTTGATCCGCAACCGGCGCCGGGCCAGAGCCCCGTGCTGAGGATCGGCGGCGACAGCACCGACTGGACGTGGTATCCGGTCGCCCACATGCGGCGCCCGCCCTGGGTCAGATACACCCTGACCCCTCAGTGGATCGGGGTCACTCGGGCCCTGGCGCAGGCGCTCAAAGCCCGTCTCATCTTTGGCATCAACCTCGAGGCCGACAGCTCAAGGGTGGCGAGCGCCGAAGCCAACGCGGTGATCGACGGGATCGGGCGCCAGTCGATCGAGGCGCTGGAGGTCGGCAACGAGCCCGAGCTGTACGGCAGCTTCAACTGGTATCACACGGCGGCCGGACGCGCGGTCACCGGACGCCCGCCGGGGTATGGCTTCACAGACTTCACGCGTGACTTCTCCAACGTCGCCCGGGCGCTGCCGCCGATCCCGCTCGCCGGGCCGGCGGTCGGCTCCTCGACGTGGAACACGCAGCTGCGTCCGTTCCTGACAACCGAGCGGCGGATCGGGCTGGTCACCCTGCATCGCTATCCGCTCAAGCGCTGCGAATCCACCACCCATGTGACAGTCGGCCAACTGCTGGGCGAAAGCTCCTCGATCGGGCTCGCCGACGGCCTCGCGCCCTACGTGGCGATCGCTCACGCCGACCACCATCCGCTGCGAATCGACGAGATGAACTCGATCTCGTGCGGAGGAGAGGCCGGCGTCAGCGACACGTTCGCGTCGGCCCTGTGGTCGCTTGACGCGCTGTTCGCAATGGCCCGCGTCGGGGTCGGCGGCGTCAACATCCATACGCTTCCCAACGCCGTCAACGAGCTGTTCACATTCCAGCAGGTCAACGGCCAATGGCGGGGATCCGTGCACCCCGATTACTACGGTCTGTTGATGTTCGCGCAGGCCGCGCCCGCCGGCTCGCGGCTGCTGAAGATTGCCTCAACAGCCGGCGCCACGCTGCGCACGTGGGCCACGCTCGCGCCCGACGGCCACCTCCGCGTGGTGCTGACCAACACCAACCCGGCCCGCGCGCAGTCCGTGGCGGTGCGAGCCCCGTCGGTGAGCGGTCCAGGCGCGCTGGAGCGCCTCGAGGCGCCGGGGGTGACCGCCAGCTCCGGCGTGACGCTCGGAGGTCAGGGTTTCGGCGCACAGACCGCCACCGGCCTGCTGTCGGGCGCGGCGCAGCCCATCTCGGTGACGCCGGCCGGCGGCGAGTACCTGGTCCGGCTGCCGGCGGCCAGCGCCGCGATGCTGACGCTATCCCGTTAGCACTCGTCGGGCCATCCGTCAGACGATCTGACCGTCAGTGAGTGCTGACGCGGATCGTGGCCGAGAGATTGGTCCGGTAGAGGCGCGGAGTTGGCCTCCTGCTCAGCGGAAGCCGAGAACGTGGGATCGGTAGTCAACATTGGCATCGGGGTGGTCCAGTCGAGCCCGTTGCGGGAGGTGGAGTAGAACACCTGCTGGAAGGAGTCGCTGTCGCCGTCCTGGCAGTCGGCGCCTGACATGAACAGCGTCTCCACGCCGTTGCGTCCAGGCGCGGGGACGATCGTCCCGCGTGAGGCGACGAACCGCAGCTGGTCGGTGCCGGCCCCGCCGTTGATCGGTGTGGTGTCTCCGGCGTTGCCCTGGTAGGTCGGGCTCGAGATGCCGTGGTCGAGCCGCTTCCGGTGGCAGCGTCATAGCCGAGTTGGATTCCTGAAACCGAGTTGGTCGGGCTCGGGGCTGCTCCGTTGGTGAGGCTGGCCTGGGTCTGGGCGCCCGTACCCGTATAGCCAAGCGAGGTCACCGGCAGATCCACTGGGGTCGAGGAACTGAGCACGAAGCTGACGGTCTTCTGGGCACTCAGCGTCGCAGGCGCGAAGTAACCGGTGATCTTCTCGCCGTAGACGATCACCTCCGAGCCGGGCGGCGCGCCGCGGACGTCTCGCGCCGGGAAGGTTCCGATGATCCCGTCGGGGCCTGCAGGCCGGGCCCGACCGGGTGGCCCTCGGTGGCGGGGTCGGTGACCTCGGCGGTGTCGGGCACCTCAGGGAAGGATCGACGAGACCCCGAGCTTCACGCCGCCGGCAGGATTCGTCCGTCGGATTGGGGCCGGCGGCCACCGGTTCCGTGGCAGGCAGCGACGCGATCGGATCGCCGAGCGGATCCGACCATGTCGGCTCAAAGTTGAGCTTGTGGACGAGCAGTCCTTGGCCGAGCGTGTCGCCGCTGACGCGATTCGGCGTGGAGAGGTAGTAGCTCCCGTTGACCTCGAGCCGGCCCAGCTGGCTTACGAGGTCGGCTCCCAGTAGCGCAGCGACCGCGGCGCCGATCCGAGTGGACCCGCGCGAAGCTTGGAGCATCGCGCGCCCGTCCTGCGCCGACAGGCTCTGCGGAGCAGCGACAGTTCCCCACAGCAGCACCCGCCGAGCGATTTCGCTGCTCATCAGCCGGCTGCCGAGCAGGCGTCTGGAGGCGATCGCCGGACCACTGAGCCGCCCTGCGGCGGCGGCGACGAGCTTCGGCGTTGGCGAGAAGCCCGCGGGCGCCACCAGGACCAGCCGGTGAACGAGTTCGGGGCGCTGGAGCGCCAGGATCAGCGCGACGGCACCGCCGAGCGAATTCCCCGCCAGATCGAAGGGCGCCGTCACCCGCTCGCCGACCGCGTCGGCCAGCGCGTCGGCAGTCTCGTCGAAGCGAAAACCGCCACCGGCCGGCGGCGAGTCGCCGAACCCGGGCAGATCCGGAGCGAGGAGAGGGCGCTCGGTCGCGATCCGCTGGACCACATGCCGCCAGATTCCGCGGTTGGCGCCGACGCCGTGCAGCAACACGAGCGGCTCGCCGCGCCCGACGGTGTCAAAGGCGATCATGGCTGACACAGACGGTGCAATTCACCGGGAGTTAACACCGCTTTCGCCCGCACGTGCAACATTGTTTGGGTGAGTCGCAGCGTCGCGGGGCCGGACATCGGTGGCGACCCGTTTGTCGTATGCGACATCGCTTTGTTCTACGCTAAGCGCAGCGGGGGCATTCGTACCTACCTCGATGAGAAGACGCGCTTTGCGGCCGCGACCGGAGCGTTCGAGCACCATCTGATCGTTCCGGGCACTCGAGAGCGCCACGAAGGCAGCCGCCATGAGCTGCGCTCGCTACAGCTCGCGGCGTCAAATGGCTATCGCATTCCGCTCGGCGCCGGTGCCCTGAAAGAGACCCTGAGGTGGATCCGTCCAGACGTCGTGGTCCTACACGATCCATTCTGGCGTCCGCTCAGCGTAACCCGTCAGGCCCACCGGCTCGGCGCGGCGGTGGTGGCCGTCCACCACGCGTCGCCGGCTCTGAACGCCGCGGGCATCCCGGGCCCCGACGCCGTCTACCTTCCGCCACTGCGCCGCATCTATCACCACGCGTACGAGCACGTCGACGCCGTCATGTCCACGGTGGATCCCGAGCCAGATTCCGGCCGGTCCGCGTCGATCAAGCTCCGGTTTGGTCTTCATCCTGCCTTCCGACCTGGTCCGGCGGCCATCGGAGAGCATCTTCTGTGTGTCGGTCGACTCTCGCTGGAGAAGCGAATCTGCGACCTGCTCGGCGCGATGGCAACGGCCCGCTGGGGCCGCCGGCTCGTGCTCGTGGGCGACGGACCGGCGCACGGCGCGATCGAAGCACGAGCTCGGCGACTGGGAGTCGCCGAGCTGATCGAGTTCCGGCCGTTTGTCGCCGACCGCCGTGCGCTGGCCAGGTGCTACCGGGAGGCCGCCTGCGTGATCGCGCCCGGGCCGCACGAGACCTTCGGACTCGCCGTGCTCGAGGCAGCCGCCTGCGGCGCCAGAGTGGTGGCGTGCTCGTGTACCCCTGCTGCACTTGTGGCCGGCCGGCTCGTGCAGCGGTTCGCGCCCAAGGACCCGGTGGACTTGGCGCGAGCCGTCGATCGCGCCCTCGCCACCCGGGTCGACGTGAGCGCGGCCGCAGCGCTGGCCAGGTCAATGAGCTGGGAGCGGGTGTTCGAGGCCGAGCTCCACGATCTAAGGCAACTTCGTGGGCGCAGAGCTCGAGCGTCTCCGGCAATGCGAACAGCTCTGTGCGGCCGGTGAGCAGAGCGATTGGCGATCGCCGCGTCGCCCGGCTGCGAGCAGACGCGCATCGAGTTCTGGCCGGCAACTGGCGGGAGGGCCACCTTGCCGATGGCACTCCCTACGGCTTCACGTGTCCGGCCCCGCCGCGCTACCGGCATCAGTGGTATTGGGACTCCTGCTTTCACGCGATCGTCTGGCGCCACTTCGAGCCGGCACGTGCTCGCGAGGAGCTTCGCACGCTGGTGCGCGGAGGGCGCCTTGACGGGTTCATCCCCCATACGATCTTCTGGCACGACGCCGCCGGGTGGCGACGAGCGCCTTTCTACGCCACCCATTCCCTACGCGGCGACCGTGCGACGGCGCACATCCAGACCCCGGTACTCGCGCTCGCCTGGGAGGCGGTCGCCGCCGCCTCGCCCGATGAGCCGGAGTTCGGGACCGAGGCGCTGGACGCCCTGCGGCTTCACTACGACTGGCTCGATCGCCACCGCGATCCCGACCGTGACGGTCTGATCTCGATCATCCACCCTGACGAATCCGGTCTGGATGACTCCCCCAAGTACGACTCGGTGTTCGGATGGATGAGCCACTATCGCCCCGGCTACTTCTGGCTGGTGGAGCGCTCACGGCGCTTGCGCTATGACTCGCGTGCGATCATCGCCCGCTACGACGAGCATGTGGAGGATGTGCTCGTCAACGTCTTCTACGCCCTGGCGCTGCGCGCGCTGGCAAGACTGAGCGGCGAGCGCGTCTACGACGAGCGCGCGCAGCACACCGCGCAGGCGCTCGTTACGCGCTGCTGGGATGAGGAGCGCGGCCTGTTCTGGGACCTGGCGGGACGCGATCACACTCCCCTGCGCGTCTCGACGTGGTCATCGCTGGCTCCACTGGCGCTGCCCTCGTTGCCGAAACCGATCGCCCAGCGCCTGATTGAGGAGCACCTGCTCGACCCGCGCCGGTACCGTTCCCCGTTCGGCATCCCCTCGGTGTCGATGGAGGAGCCCAGCTTTCGAGCCGGATGGCACCTGTTTCGTTGCTGGCGTGGACCGTCCTGGATGAACACCGCGTGGCTGCTCGTTCCGGCGCTTCGCCGCCATGGCTTCCAAGCTGAAGCCAACCGCATCGTCGCATCGTGCCTGACGTTGGTCGAGCGTCACGGATTCCGCGAGTACTACAACCCACTCAACGGCGAAGGGCTGGCCGCCCGACGCTTCGGGTGGTCGACGCTGCTCGTCGATCTGCTTCCCCCGGTTACCGAGCGGCAGCCCCAACTACCGAGGACCCCGTTTCACGGCAGCGCCCGGGAAGAGCTCTTGTCGATGGGAGCTGAGGCAGCCGCCGAGACGAGTCGGTTGATAGGTGCGGCCGCTCGCAAACGGCTGTGGAGCAGCCGCAACGGCGGGGCGAGCGGCGAATCAGACTGAGGGATTTGGGCGGCTGACGCTAACTTGGGCCTGATCCACCGCCGAAGGGCGACTGGGAAACCCCCCGTGAGGAGCACAGATGCCCGACAAGCCAGCCCACGTACGCGAGTATCTCCCGCGCGTGGTGACGCCCACGCTGAGCGAGATCAGAACCGCCGTCAAGGAAGTCGAGGGCTTCAACGCCAAACTCGCCGTGCTGATCACGCGTGGCGTCGGCACAATGGCATGCGCCTACCTGTTCGGAGTGGTGGCGCTGATCGGTCTGCCGACAGCGTTGTCGCCAGGCGGCGAGGGAATCATCGCGTGGATCGCTCAGACCTTCCTGCAGCTCGTTCTGCTGAGCATCATCATGGTCGGCCAGACCGTGCAGGCGGCAGCGTCTGACGCCCGCGCCGAGAAGGCGTTCGCGGATACCGAAGTCATCATGGACCGCCTGGATGAGCACACTGCTGGTGGCATCCAAACGGTCTTGGAGCGGATCGACGCGCTCGAGCAGAAGCTGGCGGGGCGAGGCGCGGCGGGCTGATCGCCGACCGGTAACAGCTTCAGGCGGCCGAGCGCGCCAGCTGAGTGCAGCGTCCGCAATTGCAGTGCCAACCGTGGACGGGCGACACGCGAATCCCGGCCATCGACGGGTGGCGTTGCCCGAGTTCAGGATGAAGCGCACGGCTGGCAGCGACGCGGTCAGACCCGGGACGCGAGCGCCCGGCGGCCGGCGTACCGTCTAGGAACGAGCGGGGCGTTTGGGGAGCGGAGTGGAGATCCATAGCAACAGTGTCGGCAGGAACGCGCCGGCGCATGACCCTCAATTGAGGGATACGCCGAATGGCCGCAGACTTTCACCGGCACAGTGTCGCCACCGTCCCGGGCAGCACGTCCGTTCAGGCGGCGGGCAGGTCGTCGGGCAGCAGGACCTCCTGCGGCGGCCTCCCCGGACCCTCGTCCTCCCACGAGGTCCAGGCGTTTCCGTCACGACCGACGTGCTCCGAGGATCCGCCGAGCGCCAGCAGGACGAGGGGCACCCCGGCGGCGTTGGCCAGTTGGCGACGGACCGCCGGTCCGACACGCACGAGCTGATCCCGGCGGAGCACGTGCTCTACCCCCTCCAGGAGCAATGTGAGCTCGCCGTCCAGCACCAGATAGACCTCCTCCTGATGCCCGTGCGCATGGATGCGCCCTCGCTGGCGCGGTTGCAGCACGATCAGATTCATTCCAAAGGTGCTAACGCCGAGCTCACGCCGAAGTGCCTGGAAGCGCTCGCCGCTGTCTCGATCCAGCGCGGCAAATGCGATGTCGGGATCGGCCATCGGCGCAGCATAGAACCGCGGCCCCGACTGTGGGCGCGAGCACCCGAGCCCGATCAAGTCCCGTTACTAAACTGGAGGTATGACGCACGCAGAGGCCATCGAGCATTGCCAGCAGCGCAATCGCAACGAGCAAGGAGAGCGGCACTGGTTCGTCAAACAGGCCGGTCCTGACCAGTGGCAGGTGGTCTCCATGACCACTCCTGGCCTGCAGCCCCTGGGGCCGTTAACGGCGACCGTGGAGGTAAGGCCTGAACCGGACGAGCCTCCCGATCCCCCCCCAGCATCATTCGCAACATCCCCCCGTTTGGCCCCGGCTAAATCCGGCTGCCGGGCGTCCAAGCTCGACGGCGGGCGCCGGCTAGCCCGTGACTCCGAAGGCGTAGTGCTCGATGTCGTTCTGAAGCCCCGCCAGGGTCCCGTATTGGCCGATGTGCACGTGGACGACCGTCCCGGCTCGACCAACGAAGATCGTCGTCGGCATGCCCTCGATTACCGCCAGCGAGGAGAGCTGGGCCGACGCACTCTGGTAGCTGGGATAGCTGACCGGGTGATGGGCGAGGAATGTGCGGGCGTCGGAGGGGCTGTCGTTGGTGTCGACGCCGAGAAACGCCACCTGTCGCCCGTAGCGCGCCGAGGCCGAGGCGAAGAACGGGAACTCAGCCTGACAGGGCCCACACCACGACGCCCACGCGTTGACCACGGCCGGATACCGGCCATGCAGGGTGGCCAGCCGTGCGACGAGAGCGCTCTCTGACCCCAGCAGCTGGCTGGACTGAGCATGCAACGAAGCCAGGGGCGCCGGAGAGTCCACCAGCGCGGACCGCGCGGCCTTGGCGCTGGGCGGCGTGACCGCTTGCTCAGCACTGGCGGGGATGTTCTTCCCCATCATGTAATAGACGTCATCGAGCGCCTCGTTCGACGTCCAGGGCAGCTCGGGATGCGCCAGATTCTTGCGTCCCTGGGCGCTGAGCAGGCTGCGCAGCACGTTGGAGAGATGTCCGCCCACGTCTGGCATGCCCTCATCGACGATCTGCTCCTGCCCGGCGGGATCGATGAAGAACAGCGCGTCGGTATGGGCGACGTCGAAGGTCTCAGGCTTGTGGGTCAGCCAGTCGACGTCGGGCGGCTTGCCCTGCGGGATGCGGTGGTAGTAGACGCCGAAGAACTTCCACAGCCGCCGGATCTCGGACTGGGTTCCGGTCAGCATCTGGAAGTTCACGCCGGCCAGTCGACGGTAGGCGCGCAGCCGGGCCGGCGTGTCACGCCAGGGATCGACGGTCGCCTCCGCGACTACCACCCGCCCCGCCAGCCCTGCCTGGCGCAGCTGGGTCGTCAGCTGCGCCAGCGCGCCGGTGGTCAGCGGGCACACCTCGTGGCAGAGCGTCATCGAGGGCGCCAGCACCACATATTTCCCTCGCCACGCGCCGAGCGAGAACGGGCGAGCGCGCTCGTCGATCAGCTCAAAGTGCGGAACGAGCCGTGGCCGCTGGAGCTCGGTGCCGACGGCGAGCGGCGCGGGCGAATTGGGGGACCTGGACGCAACGTCGGACTGGCCCAGATCGAGCCTGGCGAGAACCGACAGCACGATTACCAGAACCAGCAGGGCCACCGTCCCAGCGATCGAAATCCAGCGGAGGCGGCGAACCGTCACGCCGGCAATGGTAGATCGCCGGCCGAGGAGAAGCGGTCGGACGCTGTCAGGGACCGCCGCCCCCGCTCGTGGTCACACGTCGTCAGCAACCAGCGCCACCGCTCGCGTCCAGCCGGCCGATCCCCGCTCCACGCTGACCGGAAAGCAGACGACGGTGAACCCGTCGTCGGGAAGCTGCTCGAGGTGGTGGAGCTTCTCGAGCTGGCAGTAGCCGATCTCTCGCCCGGCCTTGTGGCCCTCCCAGATGATCGACGGGTCGCCCTCGGCGGCGAACCTCCGCTGCGTCGCGCTGAACGGCGCGTCCCAGCTCCAGCCATCGGTGCCCACGACCCGGATGCCCTGCTGAGTCAGATGCAGGGTGGCCTCGGCGCCGAAGCCACAGCCAGAGTGGATGTAGTCGTCTGAGCCGTAGCGCTCGCCGGCCCGAGTGGCGCACAGCACAATCTCCAACGGCGACAGCTCATGACCGATGCGCTCCAGCTCGAAGTCGATCTCGGCGGCCGTGACGACGTGCCCGTTGGGCTTGCTACGGAAGTCCAGGCGCACGCCTGGGCGCATGCACCAGTCAAGGGGGATCTGATCGATGGTCAGCGCGCGTTTTCCGCCGTCCATGGTCGGGTGGTAGTGCCAGGGCGCATCCATGTGCGTGCCGTTGTGGGTGGAGATCGAGACGTGCTCGACGGCCCACCCCTTGCCATCGGGCAGCTGCTCAGGCGCCAGGCCCGGGAAGGCCGCGGCCAGCTGCACGGCGCCTCGCTCGTGATCGGTGTATTCGATCGCGACCCGCTGGAACGGTGGGTCGGCGGGAACGTCGTTGGCGATGGGCACCGACAGGTCGACGATCGGCATCAGGGCTCCTCGGAGGCGATCATGGTTGTGCGCCCAGACACGGGGGCGTGAAGGGCTTTCGAGCCATCGCTCATTGCTGCCCGCGGGCGCGGAAACGCCGGTTCTTCAGCCGGTTGCCGCATTTGGCCATGCTGCACCAGGTGCCCTGGCGGTTGCGCGATCGATCGAAGAACGCCGATTCGCAGTCAGAGTTGGCGCACAGCTTAAGGCGGCGCCAGGTGCCGTCGGCCTGGGCGTCACGGACGATGAGCAGAATTTCCAGCAGGCCGTCGACCAGGTCAGTCGCATCCCCCACCGCGAGCACCACGCGGCCACTGCGCTCGACGCGCACGGCGGGGCGGCGACGGCTGACGACGCGGCGCAGCGCATCCAGATCCTTTGGGCTCGGTGGGGTGCCGTCGCAGTTGGGCCTGACGAGCGCGCGCAGACCCTCCCTCACCGCGCGAGCCTCACGCAGCTGGGCGGCGCCGACCGGCGTCTGGGCAGGGATCAGCTCCGCGCAAGCCAGCCAGGCCTGTGCCCCGCCGGGATCGTCGAGCAGCTGATCCGTGCCCTTCTCGATGTCACGCGTGTTGATGAACGACTGCACCAGCAGCAGCGGCATCGGGGCCAGCTTGTCCTGCTCGGGGGGAGCCCAGGAGGGAAGCGCCATCCCGTGCCAGTCTAGCCCGCCTGTGACCGCCTAAACGGGTTGACAGGTCAGATACTAACCTGCTAAATACTTTTGCTAGTCATGACCGTACTTGCATCAACTAAGCAGACCGGCCTCGGACGGCGTGCGTTCACCCTGCGCGGCATCGGGCACCGGGTGCGCGCTCGGGTAAATGCAGGCTCATGGGGCTGGCTAAGGTGCGCGTCCTGCTGACCGACGGCAGCGGACCGCTTTGTAACCGTGATAGCGCCGAGGATCTCGTTGCCGCGATCCGCGACGCCACCTAGGCCCTCAAATGAACTGACCCGCTGCCACACGCGAAACCGTGCCCCAGACCAGCCGCACCGCGGCCGCAAAGGCGGACCGCGCAATGCGAGCCGTTGAGCCATCGCTAACGGTTCGCGCGCACGGACCGTTAGAGTGGTGCTACGGGTCGGACCTCGGTTCGGCCAAAAGCAGTGCCCGCGTTTCCGCAGTCGTTGCCTCGCCGCACCCTCCGCGTTTCGCAGCGCACATACCCGGGGGGAAGGATGGCCACAGGAACCGTGAATCGGTTCGACGACGAGAAGGGCTTCGGATTCGTCATCCGGCGTGCGGACGTCCGCACGCCAAACTCCAACTAGGGACGGCACCAATGGCCTCAAGCGGCAAGAAGAAAACCACGATGGCAAAGCTCACTCGCGAGAGCAGGCTCCGCGAGCGCCGGCTGGATAAGCAGGCCAGGAAGAACGCCCGCAAGTATGCGGCGGCGCATCCCGAGGAGCAGAGCGACACCTTCAGCGGCGAAACCGATCTGTCAGCCGCCACCGGCGAGACCGATCCGTCAACCCCCAGCGAGACCGAGCCGGCCGCCGCACAGGTCGTCGCCCAAGCCATCGACGCCTGAGGCAAACCGGTCGCGATCAACGCGTCCGAGCCGACCTCACAGTCGCTCCGGAACAATCCCCGGTCGGTTGTTGCCGGCGAGCTGCCCGTATGAGCAAGCGGACTCGCACCCGACTCTCAAACGTCCTGCTCCCGCTGCTGGGCATCGGGCTCGTGGTGGCCGCCACGGCCGGTGGCCGCGTGGTGAGCGCCTTGGCCACAGCGGTGATCATCTTGCTCTTGGTGGGATCGTTTGTGGCCTCGTCTATCTTGATCCTGCGCCGACGCCGTCGTTAGGCGACCGGCCGCCCGTGGCGAGTCCAAGCCAGCATTACCATAACCGCAAGCCACATTTCGATCACGCTCAACGGGTTCGTCGCCGGCCCCCACCAGAGCCTCGACAACGCAATCGGGGAGGGTGGGATGCATTCATGTGAGCAAGTGGGCCGAGCACCGGGAACGAGCCTGATTTCCTGCGGACATGCATGAGTCGCCCGCCGACCTGGACGCGCTCCAGGGGCTGCTCGACCGCAGCTTCGCAGCCGCCGGGGCACATCTGCTCAGCATTCACACCCCGCAAAGGCGGTTGGCAGCCGAGCAGATGGCCGCGCGTCTGACGGGGATGTGCCTCCTGGCGCTGGCGACGGTCACGGCGGACGGACGACCGGTCGTGGGGCCGGTGGACGGCATCTTCTATCGCGGGGCGTTTCACTTCGGATCTTCGCCCGACTCGGTGCGCTTCAGGCACATCCGGGCTCGGCCCCAGGTCAGCGCCACCCACGTCCCCGGCGAGGGATTCGCCGTCACGGTCCATGGGCGGGCCACGCCAATCGACCTCGGCAGTGATGAGAGTGCCGAATTCAGGCAGACCCTGCTTGACATCTACGTGCCGCGCTACGGCCCAGAATGGAAGGACTTCCTTGACTCTGGCCCGGTCTACGCGCGGATCGACGCTGAGCGGATGTTCAGCTTCTTCGTGCCGTCGGCGTGAACCCGGGTCATGCTCATCGGTTGGGGAGACGCTGTTGGGCTCGGCGGTCGGCGTCGGCCACGCGGTCCGCCTCCGCCCGCGCGGCGAGCAGCGACGCGTCGGCATCACCCATGGCCTGAGCCGCGCACAGCGCCTCGCGCTCCTCGGCGCGTTCCGCGAGCTTGGCCGCGACACGCTCCCGCGCGGTGAGCTCCGGTTGCGCGCGAGCTTCGGGCTCGGCGGCGGCTGGCCGTGCGTGCTTGGAGGGCGTTGGGGGCCCGCCGCCAAGCTTCTTCGCCGCCATCCCGAGTTGCACCGCCTCCTCCCGCCGACCCTCGGCCCGCAACGTCCTGGCCAGCGCGCCCCGCTCGGCCACAAAGCGTTCAAGCGACAGGCAGTGGAGGTCGTCGGGATCCACACCGCCATGGTGCCAGCGCTGTGGTGCCGGCGCGCGAAGGCTTGCGGTACGGATGGCTCCCCCGCCTCCACGCTTGAGCTGACGCGGGCGCTGTTGCTGGCCGTGTCTCGGCACCTGTGCGAGGAGGAAGTTTCGATGCGACAGGGCGGCTGGCAGCACACGATCGGGCCGGAGCTGGGCGGGCGCACGCTGGGGCTGGTCGGGCTGGGGCGGATCGGCAAGCTGATGGTGCCCGTCGCTAGGGCCTTCGGCATGGAAGTGATCGCCTGGAGCCGCCATCTGACCGAATCCGACGCTCGCGCCGCCGCGGCCCAGCGGGTCGAGAAGTCCGAGCTGTTTCACCGCGCCGATCTTTGTTTCGGTCCACTACAAGCTCAGTGACCGGTCAACCGGCATCGTCGGAGCCGCCGAGCTCGACGCGATGAAGCCGACGGCGTTCCTGGTCAACACCTCACGCGGGCCGCTGATCGACGTCGAGGCCCTGCTCTCAGTGCTGAAGGAGGGCCGGATCGCCGGTGCCGGGCTGGATGTGTACGACGATCAGCCGCTGGCGTCCGATCACCCGCTTCGTTCCGCGCCGCGGACGGTGCTCAGCCCGCAGATCGGACACGTCGCCACCGGCACGTACGAGCGCTGGTGGCGCGAGGTGGTGAGGACGTAGAGGCATTTCTCGACGGCGATCCGATCCGTGTCATCGGCGCGCCGTAGTCACCGGCGGGCCGGGTCGCAGGCCGGCCTGCTGCCATCTCTGACAGCACGCCAGCCACCGGCGCCACCGGCGCCACCGGCGCCACCTTATCTGACCCACTACCGTCGAACTCGCCCGGCTGTGGACTGGGGTCAGCGACGCCGCCCATGCAGAGAGCGACCCAGATGGCGGTTCGCTGGTGATCGAGCCGCTTGGGTGTTCGCTGTACGGCGAGCGGCGGACCGTGCACCCGGTGGCTGGGACGCACCTGGCGTCGATCTGCGGTTCGAGCCGTTTGAGGGATTTCACTGGTGCGCCTACGGCCTCGCCGACCGCTTCGCCGCGACCCTGCAGCAAGCTGGAGTCGTGGTGTCCGCCGTCGCGGACGATGCGGGAGTCGAGGCGATCGAACTCCCCGATCATCCATTCTTCCTCGCCACCGCGTTTCAGCCGCAGGCCGGCAGCGCACAGACCGGACGCCTGCACCCCTGTTTGGCGCATTTCTACAGGCGGTCGAGAGCCATCGCTCGGTGCCGGCGACGCCCGGCCCATGAATCCGCTGATCGCCCCGGGTCTTTAGACGGCGACGGGCGCCTGGCGCGTCCGGCGCGAGGCTCCGATCGAGGCGGCCACCACGAGTGCCATCCCCGCCAGCGCGCGGCTGCTGAGCCCCTGGCCCAGGACGATGAAACCGGCGAGTGCGGCCATCGCCGGCTCCAGGCTCATCAGCACCCCGAACACGGAGGTGGCAATCCGTCGCAGAGCCTCGAGCTCGAACGAGTAGGGGATCGCCGAGGACAGCATCCCGACCGCCGCCCCCAGGACCAGCGATCTTGGCTCCAGCAGGTGCGTACCGCCCTCGATCACCCCAGCAGGCAGGCAGGCCACGGACGCCACGCACATCGACAGGGCAAGCCCGCTGCCGCCCTCAAAGGCCCGGCCCACGCGCGCGTTGACCAGGATGTAGGCAGCCCACAGGCAGCCGGCGAGCAGCGCAAAGGCCACCCCCAGACCGTCCAGGCGATGCGTCCCGCCATGCGTCAGCGCCAGGATCCCGACGGCCGCCAGTGCCACCCAGAAGAGGTCGATCCAGCGCCGGGATCCGACCAGCGCCACCGCCAGCGGCCCCACGAACTCGATCGTCACCGCGATCCCGAGGGGGATCCGGTGAAGCGCGCTGTAGAAGCTCAGATTCATCCCTGCCAGCACAACGCCGAACAGCGCCGCCAGCAGCAGCTCACGCCGCGTGCGACCGCGCCAGCGCGGTCGCCAGATGGCGACCAGCACGATGCTCGCCGACACCAGCCGCAGCCACACAGCACCACCGGGCCCGACCCGGGCAAACAGCGTCGCCGCCAGAGCGGAGCCGAATTGCACGGAGGCGATCGCCGCGACCACCAGGCCACCCGACGGCGCTCGCGCCAGCAACTGCCCGCCTCCCGCCACTGTGTCGCGCTGAGCCACGAGCTCCGATCGTAGTCTGACCCGGGTCATCCGATCGTCTGAAAGCCGCCTCCCCGGGTTATGATCGGGTCCGTGCCCGATCGCCTCTATTTCACGAGCTCTGAAGAGGCCAACGCGCTGATCGCCTCCGATCCGCTGGCGCTCCTGGTCGGCTTCGTGCTCGACCAGCAGGTGTCGGTTCCCAAGGCGTTTGCCGGACCGCTGGCGCTGCGCGAACGCCTCAGCGCCTTCGATGCCGCCACACTGGCCTCCGCGGATCTGGAGCCGGTGTTCCGAGCCCGACCGGCGATCCACCGCTTCCCCGCCGCGATGGCGCGTCGGGTGCAGGATCTGGCGATCCACATTCGCGATCAATACGACGGCGACGCGGCGCGGATCTGGACCGAGGCGGCCGACGCCGAGGCGCTGCGCGCCAACCTGGCCGCTCTGCCTGGCTTTGGGGAGATGAAGATCAAGGCGCTGGGGGCCGTGCTGGCCAAGCGCTTTGGCGTCGCTGCGGCGCAGGATCTGGTGCCCTGGCATCCCACGCTCGGAGACGTCGACTCGCCCCAGGCGCTGGTCGACTACCAGGCTGCTAAACGCGCCCACAAGGCCGAATGGTCCAAGGCCCAGGCGTGCGCTTGATCCGTGGCGTCTACAGCCGGATTGCCTTCAGCAGCGCCTGGGCCAGCAGCGCCTGACCGGCGTACGTGGGGTGCACACCGCAGCCGCCGATGCTGAGCTGCGTCAGCAGGCCCGCCGTGCACGGATTCTGAGCCGAGCGGCGCGAGGCGGTCTGAAACTCGCCGTAGCCGTCGGCGATCACCACTCCAAACGGCTTAGCGCCCTCGTCCACAGCCCGGTTGAGGCCCCGCGAAGCGTTGCTGAGCAGAGCTACGGCATAGTTGAGCGAGTAGTAGTTGACGATCGCCAGCTGCCCCCGGTAATGGGCCTGGTTGCGAACGGCGGACAGGATCCGGCGGACGTTGCCGGCAACCTTGGTGAACACCGCTTGCTGCTCTGCGCTACTCGTGCAGCCGTCCTTGGTCTTGGCTTGACAGAGGAACAGGTCGTTGGCACCGATCATCAGCGACACGAGCTTCACCTGCGGATGACTGCGCAGGAACGAGACCGCGTAGGCGAGCTGGGAACCCTTGTAGCGCAGGTGCAAGGGATAGAGCTTGCGGTAGGCGATCGGGCCGTTCTCACAGCCGTTGCTCTGAGCCGAGGCATTGATCAGGCTCGCCGACGTCTCGCCGGGGCAGGCCGGGTTGATGACGCGCAGGTGGAGCTCGGCCGCCAATTGCTCCGGGTAGCCGAGGAAGCTCGACGCGTTGCGGTAATTGGGAGCGGGAACCACCGTCGGCTCCTGATAGCCGAACGTCACCGAGTCCCCGAGGGCCAGGTATTGCGAGCCCTTGGTCACCGGCGACGTCAGGGTCACTGGTGGCGGCTGAGGCTTGGCCGTCCTGGCGCCGGCGCCGGACGCGGCCAGCGATCCCAGCAGGACGATCGACAGCACCCAGACGCTCAGCGCCCACCGAGCCTCTGACCAGATCGGCCAGCGTAGAGGGCCGCCGGCTACCGATACCGGTGCGAGCGCGATCCGCGCGGTGACCATGTGTCGGCATCCTACGCCCCGACCTGACCGGGCGCGCCGTGACCGCTCACCGATCTGGTGCGGCCCAAGCTCGACCAGGTATTGGTGCTCGCAGCGGTCGTCGGCATCGCGGTGGGCGTGGTCGTGCTGCTGAGCGCTTCCGCGGCACCGCTCGGACTCGGGGCGGTGGCTTGCGGCTGCAGCCTGCTTGCCTTCGCGAGCTTGGGAGTGCTCGCGGTCGCTGCGAGCTGGCTTGTTCAGTCCTCGCGAAGAGCCACCGGGCTTGTGCTGCGCGCGAGCCCGGTGATCGCCCTGGCTGCCGGTGGTTTGGCCCTCGCGGCTGGTGCGGCGGCTTCGGGCGCATGCTCGCCGCCTGGTCTGGCCCGTGGGGCTGGCGATCGCGCCGCTCGCTGGAAGCCACGGCTGACCCGTCGCGGTCGGTCTGCTGGTTGTTGTGAGCGCCGGCACGATCTGATTGGCACGTCGGCGAGCCGGCACGGCAACGGCCGAACAGTTCCTGACGCGGGCGCAGACGCGTGCCGGCATCGTCACCTCCCTGACGCTGCTGGACCACCGGGGCGCGGCCCTGGCTCACGGCGCAGCGGTCCCCCCGAACCTCGCAGGCTGCGGCGGGTGCCTCGCCCCCGCCGTAGCGCCTGCGGTTCTGTGGCGCGACGCGCTCGCCCTGATCCGCAATCCGTCTCGCCTGGTCTGGGCGGGCTTCGTTTGCGTCGGCGGCACCTGAGAGGGGGTGACCCGGCCGGGTCGCCCGGTGGCGGCGCTGCCGGCCGCCGTGGCGCTGTATCTCGCCGCGAGCCTGCTGTGCGAGCCGCTGCGAGCTGACGTCGACCATCCCGACAAGAGCAGGGGGTTGCTCTCCTGGCAGTTCGCGTGTGTGCTTCTGGCCACTGCTTGCTGGCGGCTATCGCGATCCTCACGGAAGCGTCAGGCATGATCGTCGGTGCCGCGGGCGTTGTTGCGCTCGCCTTGATCCCGACTGTGCTCGCGGCGATTGTGGGTGGCGCGGTCCTGTGTGCCGCGCTGGCCATCCGACGAGGCGGCCAGGTCGGCGGGTCGGTCCTCGCTGGGTTGATGAGCACGGCCGCCTCGGATCCGTTAGGCGGGCTGACCGCGATCGTGTTGTGGCTGGCACCGTGGCTGCTGATCAGCACCATCGCCTTCGGCGGATCGGTGCTGTGGCTCGGACACAGGCCGCAGCCCACCACGGCTTGATCGCCCTGGCCGCAGCCCTTGCGTTCGGGGCCAGCAGCACCGCGCTGGCCTCTAATCGGTTATCCCGACGATCGCAAACGCCAGACTGAATCTGTTGGGCACCGGGTCGCGCTACCCTGGCCGGGCGTTGAGCTCACAGGGCAACATCACGCCGCAGAGCATCGGGGCCGATCCGATCGATCCCGGCGTGCGGATCGGTCATGCCCACCTGAGGACGTCCGACATCGACCGGATCCGGGCCTTCTACGTCGGGGTGCTGGGATTCGACGTCGTCGCCGAGGCCCGCGACGTGCCCGGGTGGGGCACCATCGGTGACCTGCTGTTCCTGTCGGCCGGCGGCTATCACCACCATCTCGGCTTCAACACGTGGAAGTCCAAGGGCGGTCCGCCCCAGCCTGACGGCGTCGCCGGCCTGCATCACATCGCGCTGGCATATCCGACTCGCCGGAGCCTCGCCGATGCCTACCGGCGGCTGAAGCAGGCCGACTGGGCGATCCGCCAGACCGCCGATCACGGCACGCACGAGGCGATCTACATCACCGACCCCGACGGTAACGACGTGGAGCTGATGTGGGACCGGCCGTTTGAGCAGTGGCCCCGTGACGAGCAGGGCCACCTCGCCGGCCAGTTCGGCCCCGAGCTCGACCTCGACGAGTTGCTCTCCGAACTCACGCCATAGCCGTCGGCCCGTCGCGGTCCGCCGCTTCTAATTCAGCGACCCCATAGCCAGCGGCACTACTCGCTCGGCGCCCGCGCGCCGCAGCTGACCGCCGACCATCGCCAGCGTCCAGCCGGAGCTGCGGCGATCGTCGAGCAGGACCCCGGTGCCCGGCGGTGGTGGGGCGATCACCGCAAACGCGCTCCGGACGTTGGCCGCCTGTTGGGCGGCGTTGGCCATCTCCCGTTGCGGTGGGCGATCCTCGGTGCGCCTGACCAGATCCACGTACGGGACGCCGAGCTCGGCAGCCAGACGCTCGGCGAGCCCCATTAGCACGCGGCCAAGGCGTGCTGAGGGCACGCTGGTGACCCAGGAAACGGCACCGCCCGCCCCGCCCGCCCCGAGCGCCCCGTCTGCCCCGCCCGCCCCGAGCGCCCCGTCTGCCCCGCCCGCCCCGCCTGCCCCGAGCGCCCCGCGCAAGATGTCGGCCAGCGCGGCGACGACCTCAGCGTCAAAGGTCCCCTCTCGCAATCCGCGTTCGACGGCGGGCCACCAACCGCCGTCGCCAAACCGCGCCAGCGCCCAGCCGGGTTCGATCCGGACGTGCTCAGGGATCTTGCGCATGACGCCGGTGGCGTCAGGCGCCATCTTCTTGACCTCGAGCTCCAGCGGCCTGGAGCGCAGGTGACGCCCGGCCAGCTCAACCAGCGCCGGATCCGGCGGCGAGGCGAAGCGTGGCGCGGTACAGACCGAGCAGCGACCGCAATCCTGCGGGTTCGGGTCGTCGAGCTCTTCCTGGAGGACCCGCATCAGGCAGCGGCCGTCGGCGCCGAAGGCGGCCATCGCGGCCTGCTCGGCGCGGCGCAGCGCCGTCACCTGGGCGTAGCGCTCGCCGTCGTAGGTCCAGTCCGCGCCGGGGACCAGGCGCCAATGGGTGCCGTGGCGCGCCACAGCGCCCTCGACGTCAAGGATCTTCAGCATTGCCTCGATCCGTCCCATGCCAAGGTTGACCACCGCCATCAGCTCCCGCGTCGTGTGACCGGCCTCGCCGGCGGACTCCAACTCGTCGAGCACCGCGACCACTCGCTCGCGCTCAGGGAACGCCTGCTCGATGAAGAAGTCCTGAATGCGGCGGTCCTCGCCACCGCGCAGCAGGACCACGTCGGCGTGGTTGACGCCACGCCCGGCGCGGCCGACCTGCTGGTAGTAGGACACGACCGACCCCGGCGCCTGGTAGTGCACGACGAAGGTCAGATCGGCCTTGTCGT
>OCTA010001624.1_pt1 | contig 20666 bp, 17 predicted proteins | sample 1538991 | NCBI WGS metagenome assembly OCTA01 (sample SAMEA3539302, study PRJEB22396) | soil metagenome | biome: tundra; feature: field; material: soil | place: USA | collected 2010-05 | depth 0.15 m | reverse complement strand
CCATATCAGCCCACCCGCCCAGCCATCGCGCGGCTCCCACCGGATCATCGGATCAATTGCGCAGCCTGACCGACTCCCGCGGGCCGCGGACCGCTCCTCGGCAAACGGGACCAGAAGCACGCAGATCGGGACGCGGTCGAGGTCGTGACCGTGGTCGGCGACGTTGGTCGTCCGTGGCTCTCGGTCACCGCGCTCCGGTAACCCCACGGTGTGCCTGACGCCATCGATGAGCTGCTCGCGACACACGTCGCGCTCGAAAGCTCGGAGCGCAGAGCCGAGCCGACGCGGAGCAACTCCCACGCAACCCGCCGCGTCGTCGTCGGCAGCCCGCTTGGTCGTTGTCCGCCGTGTAGATAGCCGCACCGTGAGCCGGGACGTCAATGATGAACCGCGGATCGTCAAGGCCATCGGTCGAGGCGATCACATAGACCCGAAGCTCTGTCGCCGTGGAGTAGCGGCCGTTGCGACGTCGACGTTGTCGCACATGCTTACGAGACCGCCTATCGGACGGTGGTTGCTCCTTCGCGCTGATCAGCGGGCGCTGGTGTCCCCCGTCCGAGCCAACGCACAACCCGCCCAGCGGCGACCGCCCCAGCGACAGCGCCCACCGAGCAGGGCCGGCCCCCGTTCGAGGCTCGCCGGCCCGAGCGCTCGGTTCCTACGATGCCCCCGTCGGAGCGCCACAGCCGTGTAGGTGCTCGCGCACCTGATCACAGCTCTCCACTGACCACCGCTCACTGGTCCCCAAGGCCTCGATCAGAACCTCGGCTGACCGAACCGTCAGCTCGCTGTCAGGCTCGCCGAACAGCAAGACATCCGCGGCCTCCAGCAGTTGCTCCCGCTCGCTGGCGTGCAGTTTGGTGGCTCCCCGCTGATCGATCATGTCGAGCAGCGCCGTGTAGTGGGCGCCACGAGCAATCATCGGCGCTGCGGTCATCATCGTAATACCCACGTTAGCGACCCCGTCCCGCGCGCCGGCCGTCGATCTCGTCGATCAACAGGCTCGCGTCAACGGTGCCGCACCACGGCTCAGATTCCAGCTGCGCAACCCCTAGCGAACGACGGGGGCGTGTGCGGCGAGTTGCAGGGCCTCGGCTTGGAGGTCGGTCGGCTGGGTGAGCTTCTCAAAGGTGCTGGCGTGGCCGTGCAGGCGTGTGGTGTTCCGGGTCTGGGTGGAGAGCTCGGCGAGGAGCGTGCGGTAGCTGTGCGCGGGCGCGTCGGTGGTGGTCTGTTTGGTCTGCGCTTTGCGTTGCGCGCTGGGGGAGCGGACGGCTTTGGCGACGGGGTCAGGGGTGACGGGCCGGTCTTCGTCGGTGAACAACAGGGGTTTCCACGCGGCTTTGAGGTGCCAGGTGAGGTAGTAGGCGAGCATGCAGATCAGCACGTGCGCGCGGACGCGGGTCTCGAGGCGGTGATGGATCGGGCGGATCTGCAGCTCAGGGCCTTTCAGATAGAAGCTATAGTTCCGCGTCATTGATTAGAGCGATTAGAGCGCTCTAAGCGCAAGACCCTGGAACGTGCGGAGAAGAGGGAAGAGAAGGAAGGTGAGTCAGCGAGCTAGACGAGCGCCGCGTGGCCGTGGACGGCCTGCGGACAACCGGCCTCGTCGGCCGGCAGAGCGATCGCTCGGCCGGGCAGCGCGGCGTCCTCGCTCCTTCAGACGCGCCCCGGGAGTCTCATCCCGGGCAACCGGCGGCGGCGCGTGGCCGCCCTGCGCAACAGCGTCGACGTGCGCGGGTTGTTGGCGGTGGCCGGCATTGGCACGGGATCGAGGCGACCCCGCGGTCGAGCCGCGCGGTGCATGCTCGGCCTCGTCGGCCGGCATCGATTTCGTTAACTCGGCTCAAAGTGGGGAGGATTTCAATCGATGAGACGTCTGCGTCGCAGTTTGGCCGTGCCGCTCGTGGTCGCGGTCGCGGCGCTGCTCCTGGCAGCGTGCGGGGGCAGTTCGAGCAGCAGTTCGAAGACCTCGACCAATAGGGTGAACATCGCGTCGAGCAGCAAGCCGTGCACGTATAAGTTCGCCGTCATCACCCATGGCGACAACGGCAGCTTCTGGAGCGTCGTCTACAAGGGCGCCAAGGACGCCGCCGCCGACCTCGGATGCACGCTGACCGAGGTCTACGGCTCCCAGCAGCAGGGTGAGGCCGAGCCCGATGACAACGCCGAGAACGCTCAGATCACGGATGCGATCAACGCTCACGTGGACGGCATCGCGGTGTCCGATCACGATCCGGCCCTGATGAATCCGACGATCAAGTCCGCGGTGTCGCACGGGATCCCCGTCGTGCTGCTCAACTCCGGCTGCGACAGCACCGACATTGCCGCCAGCAGCGCGATGACGTGCGTGGGACAGCCCGAGCATCTGGCCGGCGAGGCCGCCGGGCAGCGGTTCGCCACGCTCGGGGCCACCAACGTCCTGTGCGTCGTCCACCAGTCCGGGCAGAACCTGCTCGACCGCTGCAACGGCCTGGCGCAGGGCCTCGGCGTCGGGTCGCAGTGCAAGACCGGAAGCCCGCCGTCGAAGGGACCGGCCTGCACCGAGGTGACGCTCTCGTCGCCCAACGCCGCCAGCAATCCGCAGCAGGCGATCGGGCAGGTGACGTCCTATCTCCAGGCTCACCCGCAGATCAACGGGGTGATGACGCTCAACAATGCGATCGGCACCGCGCTGGTGACGTCCAAGCCGGCCAACAATCCCAAGATCGCGACGTTCGACCTCAACTCGGGCGTCCAGAGCGACATCCAGAACGGGTCGATGGCGTTCGCGGTGGACCAGCAGCAGTACCTGCAGGGATACCTGCCGATCGAGTTCCTCTACCTCTACAAGAAGCACGAGGGGCTGACAGTGGGCGGCGGGACGACCGTGGCCAGTGGTCCGCTGCTGGTCGACAAGGCCAACATCTCGAGCGTCTCGGCGGCGATCGCCGCGGGAGACGACTGACCGTTGAACAGCATGTCAAGCGCGCCGGGCGGGCCTGGGCCTGCCCGGCGGCTGCACTGAAACGACGGAGATCATGAGCGCCATCACACCATCACCGCCGGCGCCTGCCGCGCCCGAGGCGCGGCAGGCAAACGACGAGCGGCTGGCCGCGATCAGCCGCGTGACCCGCCTGATGCGACGGCCCGAGCTGGGCTCGTTGATGGGGGCCGTCGTCGTGTGGGTCCTGTTCGCCATCACCGACGCCAGCTCCAACCACCTGTGGCTCAACCAGACCGGGCTGGCGGCATGGACCCAGCAGGCCGCATTCTTCGGGATCCTCGCCGTCCCGGTCGGCCTGCTGATGGTCGGCGGCGAGTTCGACCTCTCCACCGGCGTCATGTCGGGCGCGACGGCGATCGTGATGGCGCTGCTGGTCGGCAAGTACCACTGGAACACGTGGCTGGCGATCGGCGGGACGATTGTGTTCGCCACGGTCGTCGGCCTCATCAACGGCGTGATCGTCGTCAAGACCAAGCTGCCGAGCTTCATCGTCACCCTGGCCACGTTCTTCGTGCTGCGCGGCCTCAGCGTCGGCGGCGTGCTGCTGCTCAACAACGGCAGCACGCAGGTGACCGTCACCGCCGCCAACCCGTCCGGGCTGAGCAGCGCCAGGACGGTCTTCGGCAGCTCGTTCTTCTCCAGCGGCGCGCTGCCCAGCGGCTACGCGACGGCGATCATCTGGTTCGTCGTCGTGACCATCGTCGGCAGCTGGGTGCTCAGCCGGACCAAGTTCGGCAACTGGATCTTCGCCGCTGGGGGCGAGCCGAACGCGGCGCGCAACGCCGGGGTCCCGGTCGACCGCACCAAGGTGCTGCTGTTCCTGAGCACCGCGCTGGGCGCGGCGCTGGTAGGGATCATCTCCTTCACGCAGTCGTCATCGGCGGTGTCCGAGCAGGGCGTCGGCTATGAGTTCTTCTACATCATCGCCGCCGTGGTCGGCGGCTGTCTGCTGACGGGCGGCTACGGCTCGGCGGTCGGCGCCGCTCTGGGTGCCTGCATCATCGGGATGGCGTTCGAGGGCGTGATCTACGCGGGCTGGGACAGCTCGTGGGACTTCGCGTTCCTCGGCGCGATCCTGTTCCTGGCCGTGGGTGTCAACATGATCATCTACCGGAGCGCGCTGAGGGCGCGGCGCTGAAGCGAGGAGCCAGCAGATGAACGACGAGCAAGCGACGGCCGGCACACCCGGCGGATCGATGTCGGTCCCCGGCGCGGGAGCAGCCATCCCGGCATCCCTGGCGCCGGACGACGCCTGCCTGTTGGAGGCGCGCCGGGTGTCGAAGTACTTCGGCAGCGTCAATGCGCTGGAGGACATCTCGCTGCGCGTGAACGCCGGCGAGGTGACGTGCGTGCTCGGCGACAACGGCGCCGGGAAGTCGACGCTGATCAAGATCCTGTCCGGCGTGCACCCGCCCGACAAGGGCGAGCTGCTGCTCGACGGCCAGGTCACCCAGTTCGCCAACCCGCGCGTGGCGCGGGCCGCCGGGATCGCCACGGTGTTCCAGGATCTGGCGACGGTGCCGCTGATGTCGGTGTGGCGCAACTTCTTCCTCGGCAACGAGCCCACGCGCGGCCGTGGGGCGCTGCAGCGGCTGGACGTCAGGCGCGCCCAGCAGATCATGCGCGAGGAGATGGGCAAGATGGGCATCGACGTGCGCGACCCCAACCAGACGGTGGGGACGCTGTCGGGCGGCGAGCGTCAGGCCGTCGCCATCGCTCGCGCCGTCTACTTCGGCGCCAAGGTGCTGATCCTCGACGAGCCGACCTCCGCGCTGGGCGTGAAGCAGTCGGGGATCGTGCTCAATTACGTCATGCACGCGCGGTCGATGGGACGAGGGGTGATCTTGATCACGCACAACCCCCACCATGCCTATCCGGTCGGAGATCGGTTCGTGCTGCTCAGTCGCGGTCGGATGTTGGGCTCCTACCTCAAGGCCGACACCACCCTGGACCAGCTCACGTCGATGATGGCCGGCGGAGCCGAGCTCGAGGAGCTCAGCCACGAGCTGCAGAGCATCTCGAGCGACCCGGCGCTGGCTGATGTTGCCAAGGAGCTCGCGGCCGAGGTCAAGGCGACGACGTAGCCGGGACGAGATGACTGTCGTGACCCGATCACACCCCAGCGGCACGAGGTGATGCCGGTATGACCGAGACCTCCGCGAGCGCGAGCCCGAGCACGGCCACCCGAACCGGCGTCGGCAGGCGGCGTCTTGGTGTCGGCGTGATCGGCTTCGGCTGGCTGGGCCAGGCCCACAGCCGCTCGATCGCACGGATCCCGATGCTGTTCGAGCAACGACCCTACGACCCACGGCTGGTGGCGTGCAGCGACGCCGTCGCCGGCCGCGTCGACCAGGCGATCTCCTCGTTCGCCTTCGAGCGCGGCTCCACCGACTGGCGCGCGGTCATCGACGACCGCGACGTCGACATCGTCTTCATCGCCGCCCCAAACATGCTGCACGCGGAGTTGGTGGAGGCGGCCAGCGCCGCCGGGAAGGCCGTCTTCTGCGAGAAGCCGGTCGGCGGCACGCCTGAGCTCGTGCTGCGTGCGGCCGCCGCCGCGCGGCAGGCGGGGGTGATCGGCGGCGTCGGCTACAACTATCGATGGGCGCCGCTCGTGCAGTATGCACGCGAGCTGATCGCCGGGGGCGAGCTCGGGGAGATCACCAATTACCGGGGTCGCTTCTTCTCAATGTACGGCTCCGATCCGCTGGGGTTCAACTCGTGGCGCTTTGTGCTCGATGAGGCCGGCTTCGGGGTGACCAGCGATCTGCTCAGCCACGCCGTCGATCTCGCCCACATGCTGGTCGGGCCGATTACGCGCGTGACGGGAACGGTGGAGACGTTCATCCGCGAGCGGCCAGTCCCGGGCGGCGCGGCGAGCCACTACGGTCGCGGCCAGCCCGAGGATCCGCGGTCGCCGGTCACGAACGAGGACTACGCCGGGATGCTCGTGGAGTTCGCTTCGGGCGCCCGCGGCACGTTCGAGGCCAGCCGCACGATCACTGGCCCCGAGAGCCAAATGGCGTTCGACGTCTACGGCACGCGGGGCGCGATCGGCTGGAACTTCGAGCGCCTCAACGAACTGCGCCTGTATCGTGCGACGTCGGACCGCGGCTCGGGCTACACGACGGTGCTCGGTGGCGATCGCTTCGCTCACCACGGGGCGTTCGTTCCCGGCAGCGGCAACGCGATCGGCTATGAGGACCTGGTCACGATCGAAGACCACGAGTTCTGCTGCGCGGTGGCCGAGGACCGGCCGTTCGCACCCGGATTCGACGAGGCGCTGGAATGGGCCGCGGTCCAGACCGCGCTCATGACCTCCGCCCGCAGCGGTTGCTGGGAGCCCGTGATCGGGCTGATCGACGAAGCGGCCGCATCATGACGATCTCACCACGCGGTCCGATCGCTGTCGCCGTGATCGGAACGGGCCGGATCGGCCGGTTGCACGCCGAGGTTCTGGCCCGCCGCGTCCCCGGCGCGACCCTGGGGCCGGTGTACGACGTGGACACGCCGTCCGCGGTCGACGCCGCCGCGGCCCTCGGCGTCCGCGCCGCGGCGAGCGTCGAGGAGATCCTGGACGCCGACGTGGACGCCGTCGCGATCTGCTCGAGCTCTGGCACGCACGTCGACCTGATGGTGGCTGCCGCTGAGGCCGGGAAGGCCATCTTCTGCGAGAAGCCGATCTCGCTGGAGCTCTACGAGCTCGACCGTGGCCTGGAGGCGGTGCAGGCCGCCGGCGTGCCGTTCCAGGTCGGTTTCAACCGCCGTTTCGACCCGGCTCACGCATCGGTGGCCGAGACCGTCGCCGCCGGACGGATCGGCGAGCCGCACCTGGTCCGGATTTCCAGCCGCGATCCCTCACCGCCCCCGCTCGCCTACTCACGCACGTCGGGCGGGCTGTTCCTCGACATGACGATCCACGACTTCGACATGGCGCGCTTCGTCACCGGCAGCGAGGTTGTCGAGGTGTTCGCCCGCGGGGCGGTCCGGATCGATCCGCAGTTGGCCGAGATCGGCGACATCGACACCGCGGTGGTGACGCTGGTGCACGCCAACGGCTGCCTCACCGCGATCGACAACTCGCGCCGCGCCGCCTACGGGTATGACCAGCGCGTCGAGGCATTCGGATCCGAGGGGATGGCGGCGTCCGAGAACCCGGCGGCCCACACCGGGGTGGTGATGACCGCGGCGGGCGCCCAGCGTCGCCCGCTGCCGTACTTCTTCCTGGAGCGGTACATGGCCAGCTACGAGCTCGAGTGGGGGGCGTTCGTCGAGGCCCTGCGCCAGGGCACGCCGCCACCGGTCGGCGCCCAGGACGCGCGCGCGCCGCTCGTCATCGGTCTGGCGGCATGGCAGTCGCTGCGCGAAGGCCATCCCGTCTCGCTCGCCGTCGGGGCCCCTCGATGAGGATCTTCGTCACCGGCGCCCGTGACTTGGTGGGCTGCAAGCTGGTCACGGTGTTCACCGAGCGCCACGGTGCCGAGGTGGTCGTCGCGTTCGATCTCGACCCCGAGCGCCTGGCGCTCGGTCAGCCGCCGCCCGACGCGCTCCCCGGGCGCGGGTCGGGGTCAGGAGCGATCCCTGCCGACACCGGGCTCGACACCGCGACCGCGACCGCCGCCACCCTGGACACCGAACTGCCTGAACTGGACACGATGCTGGCTCGGCTGCGCCGTGAGATGGACGACGCCGACGTGCCGGCAGCGAGCACGAGCGACTCGACGCCGCCCGAGCGCGAGCCCGCTGGGGGCGAGAGGGAGGAGATGGACACGGCGCTCGACGCGATCGGGTGCTCCAGCGATTCTGGCCAGTGGGAGAAGACAGCATGACCGTGTCGGTTGCCAACGCGCCGCTCAGCTACGGCGCTTTCGAGATCACCGTCGGCTCGGACTTCCCGGTGCCCGATCCGCAGCGGGTCCTGGCCGAGATCGGCTCGGCCGGGTATGCGGGGACCGATCTGGGCCCTCCCGGCTATTTCGGGGAGGGCGACGTCCTGCGCGAGCGCCTGGAGCGCAACGGCCTGGCGCTCGTTGGCGGCTTCGTGCCGATCGGCTTCTCCGAGCCCGACCAGTGGGACCAGGGAGTCGCCGGACTGCTCCACACGCTGGACCTGTTCGACGCCGCCGGGGCCAAGGGCGCGCGCCCGGTGTTGTGCGACGCCGGCGGTCCCGAGCGTCTGGCCAACCCGGGCCGGGGCGGGGAGGATCCGTCGCTGGCGCTGGACGATCGTCGGTGGCGGCTGCTCGTCGACAACGTGGAGCGCGCGGCGGAGGTCGCGCGCGAGCGCGGCTACGAGCCGGTGTTTCACCATCACACCGCCACCTACGTCGAGGGGCTGCCCGAGATCGAGCGGTTCCTGGCCGACACCGACGTCGCCCTGCTGCTGGACTCGGGACACCTGGCGATCGCCAGCGGCGATCCGATCGTAGGCCTGCGCGATTGGCGTGACCGGATCGGGGCGATCCATCTCAAGGACATCCGCATGTCGGTCCTGGAGGGCGTCCGCGCCGACCGCGTGGGGATGCTCGCGGCGTGGCAGCGTGGCGTGTTCTGCGCCCTGGGCGCCGGGGACGTCGACCTGGACGGGTTCTGCGCCGAACTGTCGACCGGCGGCTTCGACGGGTGGGTCGTGATCGAGCAGGACCGCGTGCTGGGCAGCGAGTCCGAGCTCGACGACGCGGCGCGCGAGCAGGCCGGCAACCGCCAGTGGATCCGCAGCCACGCCGGCTGGTGACGATGCAGCGGGTACAGCGGGTGAGTGACGTCGATCTGATCCTCGGCCGGGTGATGTCGGTGCCGACGCCGGCTGAGCTGACAAAGATGGAGGTGGTGACATGACGGACCCGGTGAAGCTGACCGTGGCGCAGGCTCTGGTGCGGTTCTTGGCCGTCCAGGAGGTGCAGCGTGACGGCGTCCGCGCGCCGTTCTTCGCCGGCTGCTTCGGCATCCTCGGACACGGCAACGTGGCCGGCCTGGGACAGGCGTTTGCGCAGCACGGCGATCTGCTGCCGTTTCGCCAGGGCCGCAACGAGCAGGCGATGGTGCACATCGCCTCCGGCTACGCACGGCAGCGCAACCGGCTGGGCGCGTACATCTGCACGACGTCGATCGGTCCGGGGGCGACGAACATGATCACGGGCGCAGCGCTGGCGACGATCAACCGGCTGCCGGTGCTGCTGTTGCCGTCGGATACGTTCGCCGGCCGGGTCCCGCATCCGGTGCTGCAGCAGCTGGAGGTGTTCCACGATCAGACGATGTCGGTCAACGACTGCTTCCGGCCGGTGTCGCGTTTCTTTGATCGCGTGCAGCGTCCCGAGCAGTTGTACTCGGCGGCGCTGGAAGCGATGCGCGTGCTGACCGATCCCGCGGAGACCGGTGCGGTGACGATCGCACTGCCGGAGGACGTGCAGACCGAGGCGATGGAGGTCCAGCGGGCGTTCCTGGAGCCGCGCGTGTGGTCGATCTACCGCCGCCCGCCTGCGCCGGAGGCGCTGGCGCGCGCGGTCGAGATCATCGGCTCGGCCAAGCGTCCGTTGATCGTCGCCGGCGGCGGCGTGATCTACTCGGAGGCCACGGCGGCGTTGCGAGAATTCGTGAAGGCCACCGGAATCCCCGTGTGCGAGACCCAGGCGGGCCGCGGCGCGCTCGTCTCCGACTACCCGCTGTCGCTCGGTGCCGTCGGCGCCACCGGATCGACGGCCGGCAACCGGCTCGCTCACGATGCGGACCTGGTGATCGGGATCGGTACGCGTTGGAGCGATTTCACGACGGCGTCGAAGTCGGCGTTCCAGGACCCTGACGTGCGCTTCATCAATGTGAACGTGACGTCGTTCGACGCGGCGAAGCACAGCGGCCTGCCGCTGCTCGGCGACGCGCGGGTCGTCCTCGAGGCGCTCCGGGCATCGCTGTCGGCCGCGGGGTACCGCAGCCCCAACGCGTGGACCCGGCGAGCCGAGCAGGAGTCCGCCGAGTGGACGGCGACGGTCGCCCGGCTGGTGGCGCCGACGAGCGCCCAGCCGCTGCGGCAGGCCGAGGTGATCGGTGCGGTCAACGACGCCGCCGGTGAGACCGGGATCGTCGTCAACGCCGCGGGCGCGATGCCCGGTGACCTGCACAAGCTGTGGCGCGCCCGCGATCCGCAGGGCAAGGGGTATCACGTTGAGTATGGTTGCTCGTGTATGGGTTATGAGATCCCGGGTTCGATCGGGATCAAGTTGGCCGCGCCGGAGCGACGCGTGTTGACGCTGATCGGCGACGGGACGTGGCTGATGCTCTCCAGCGAGCTGGCGACGGCGGTCGCCGAGGGCATCGCGCTCACCGTCATCCTCGTCGACAACCAGGGCTACATGTCGATCGGGGCGCTATCGCGCTCCCTGGGGTCGGCCGGTTTCGGCACCCACTTCAAGCGGGCCCTGAACGGAGGCCCGATCCTCGACTCGCAGGACGGGCGCCGGCTCGCCACGCCGGCGCAGCGGCTGCCGGTCGACTTCGCGGCCAACGCGGCGAGCCTGGGCGCGCGGGTCATCCGAGCCGAGACGATCGACGAGCTGCGCGCGGCGCTGGCCGATACGGCCGATGCCGACGGACCGGTGGTGATCTGCGTTGAGACCGATCGCTACGACGGCGTCCCGGACTTCGGGGGCTGGTGGGAGGTGCCGGTGGCCGAGATCTCCGAGGATCCACACGTTCAGAGCGCGCGCGAAACCTATGCGCACAACCGTCTCGCCCAGCGACAGTACCTCAAGACGCCATGACCGATCTAATCGTCTCACCCGCCGCGGCGCCGGCCGCCGACGGGTCGTTGTTGACCGTGACCCCGGAATCGGCCGGCTGGACGTATGTCGGGCTGGAGGTCCTGCGCCTCGCGTCCGGTGTGGGTGCCGAGCGTGAAACCGCCGAACGCGAGGTGTGCATCGTCGTGCTCGGCGGCACGGTGAACGTCAGCTCGGCGCATGGTGAGTGGACGGCCGTGGGCCAGCGCCCGGACCCGTTCAGCGGCATGCCCGAGGCCGCCTACCTGCCCCCGCGCACGAGCTTCACCGTCACCGGAGCGGGTGGGCAGGGTGCGGCCGAGGTGGCTCTGTGCTTCGCCCCGGCGAGCACCGGAGCGACGGCGCGGCTGCTGCCCGGCGCGGCGATCACGCCCGAGACGCGCGGCAGCGGCGCGTGCGAACGGGTTGTGCACGCGATCCTGATGGGCGCGGCCGAGAACGAGGCCGAGTCGCTGCTGGTGACCGAGGTGCTGACCCCGGGGGGCAACTGGTCAAGCTATCCGCCCCACAGGCACGATCGCGACGCGCTGCCCGAGGAGTCGTATCTGGAGGAGGCCTACTATCACCGGATCGACCCGCCCCAGGGCTTCGTCGTCCAGCGCATCTACTCCGATGACCGCTCGCTGGACGAGACGCTGGCGGTCCGTGACGGCGAGGTGGTGCTCGTCCCGCGCGGCTATCACCCGGTCGGCGCGCCCGCCGGGTACCGCTCGTATTACCTCAACGTGATGGCGGGCCCGCATCGCACGTGGGTCTTCCACAACGATCCCGATCACGAATGGCTGCTGGCGGCACCCCTACCGCCACGCTGACACCCGCCCCCCGATAGGAGTGATGACTGACATGACCGCGACCGCCACTGCGACGCTGCGCAACTACATCGGAGGCGAATGGGTCGAGGCCGGCACCGGCTGCGAGCTGCTGGAGGTGACCAACCCGGCGACCGGCGCGCTGCTGACGCACGTCCCGCTGTCCGGCGCGGCCGAGCTTGACGCGGCGGTCGCCGCGGCGCGGGCGGCGCTGCCGGCGTGGCGGGCGGTGTCGACGATCGGCCGCGCGCGACTGCTGTTCTTGCTGCGCGAGGGGCTGGAGGCGCGCAAGGAGGATCTGGCCCGTTCGGTGACCACCGAGATGGGCAAGACGATCGACGACGCGCGGGCCGAGGTGGCGCGGATGATCGAGATGGTGGAGTGCGCGTGCGCGATCCCGACCACCATGCAGGGCCGGATCCTGGAGGACGTGGCCCGCGGCGTGGACTGCGAGACAATCCGCCAGCCGGTCGGCGTGTGCGCGGCGATCGTGCCGTTCAACTTTCCCGCGATGGTCCCGTTCTGGTTCTTGCCGTTCGCGATCGGGTGCGGCAACGCGTTCATCCTCAAGCCCTCCGAGCAGGTGCCGCTCACACAGCAGATCGCGTTTGACGTGCTGGACTCGATTGGCCTGCCGCCTGGCGTCGTCAACCTGGTCAACGGGAGCCGCGAGATCGTGGAGGGGATCCTCGCCCACCCGGGCATCGACGCGGTCTCCTTCGTGGGCTCGGCGCCGGTGGCCAAGATCATCTACGAGGGCGCGGCCAAGACCGGCAAGCGGGTCCAGGCGCTTGGCGGCGCCAGGAACCACATGGTGATCATGCCCGACGCGGTGATGGACAAGACCGTCGACGGGATCATCGGCTCGGCGTTCGGCGCGGCCGGCCAGCGGTGCATGGCCGGCTCGGTGATCGTCACCGTCGGCGAGGCCCACGAGCGGCTGATGCCCGGGCTGATCGAGAAGACCCGCACGCTGCGCGTGGGCGACGGGATCGAGGACGGCGTCGACGTCGGGCCGGTCGTGTCGTGCACGGCGCGTGACCGGATCAACGGGTGGATCGAGCGCGGCGCCGCCGACGGCGCCCGGATCGTCGTCGACGGCCGCGCGGCCGCGGCCACGCTCGATCCCGCGGGCGCCTACGTCGGGCCGACGATCATCGACGACGTGACCCCGTCGATGGCGATCGCCCAGGAGGAGGTGTTCGGGCCCGTGCTGTGCGTCGTCAACGCGGAGTCGCTCGACGAGGCGATCGAGATCGTCAACGCCAGCCGGTTCGGCAACGGAACCTCGATCTTCACCGAGTCCGCGGCCGCGGTGCGACGCTACCGCCACGACGTGCAGGCCGGGATGGTGGGAGTCAACATCGGCGTGGCCGCGCCGGTGTCGTTCTTCCCGTTCAGCGGTTGGAAGGCCAGCTTCCTGGGCGACCTGCACGCCCACGGCGGTGACGGGGTCGAGTTCTTCACCCGCAAGAAGACGATCACGAGCCGCTACTACTCCGACGGCCAGGGGCACGGCGCCTACTTCGTGGAGAAGTAGGTTGCGGCCGCGACGGCGGCGTCCATGACAACAATCACCAAGTGAAGGGATCGTTGATGACAACTTCCACTCAAGCGGCGCCGAAGAGCGATGCGCCGGGCCAGGGCCCGCTGTGGGAGACGGCGGCCACTGCGACCGACTACTGGAACGACTCCTGTTCGATCGAGGAGCTCACCTACGCGATCGAGCGCGGCGCGGTCGGCGCCACGAGCAACCCGACGATCGTCGGCGCCGTGCTCAAGAAGGAGATGCACCTGTGGCGCGACCGGATCGGCGAGATCATCGCCGAGCACCCCACTGGGACCGAGGACGAGGTCGCCTGGCAGCTGATCGAGGAGATGGCAGTCAAGGCCTCCACGCTCCTGCTGCCGGTGTTCCAGCGCGAGCGCGGGCTCAAGGGCCGCCTGTCGATCCAAACCAACCCGAAGTTCTACCGTGACCCGCACCGGCTCCGCGAGCAGGGGCTGCATTTCGCGTCGCTGGCGCCCAACATGCAGATCAAGATCCCGGCCACGGCAGCCGGCATCACCGCGATCGAAGAGGTCACCGCGGCCGGCGCGTCGATCAACGCGACCGTGTGCTTCACCGTCCCGCAGTCGGTGGCGGTCGCCGAGGCCGTCAACCGCGGCCTGGAGCGCCGCGAGACCGCCGGCGAGGACACCTCGACGATGTCGCCGGTGTGCACGATCATGGTCGGCCGCCTCGACGACTGGATGGCGGCGCTGGTCAAGCGCGCCAGCAGCGTCATCGACCCCAGCGCCGTGCACTGGGCCGGCATCGCCGCCTTCAAGCACGCCTACGGCATCTACCAGCAGCGCGGCTACCGCACCCGGCTGCTCGCCGCCGCCTACCGCCACCACCTGCACTGGTCTGAGCTGATCGGCGGCGACATCGTGCTCACCATCCCGTACGGGTGGCAGAAGCAGTTCAACGTCTCCGACATCGAGGTCGCCGAGCGGATCGACAATCCCGTCCCCGATGGCATCGTCGACCAGCTCTACAGCCACTTCCCCGACTTCCGCGCCGCCTACGACGCCGACGGGATGACCGTCGCGGAGTTCGACACCTACGGGGCCACCGCCCGCACCCTGCGCGGCTTCATCGCCTCCTACCAGGATCTCGTGGCCGTCATCCGCGACTTCATGCTCCCCAACCCAGATGTCATGCAGTAGGGGCGTCGCGCGCGCGATGGTGCAGCCGCAGCCTCCCGCTAATGCGGATCTTCCCGGTGGCCGACGTCCAGGCGGCGACGGCGTTTTGGTGGCGCCTGCCCGGCATCCAGGGCGAGCCGATCGTGGCGTTGCGCGACTGGCGCGAGCGCATCGGCGTGCTGCTCGGTGACGGCGGCGCAGAAGCCGTCAAGGTTAACGTCGCCGATCGCGCAGAACAGTCCAGGCCGCCACGCGGTCAGCGTGTCCGCTTGCTCAGCCTTCACCAGCCCAGCAAGTCGAGCCGCGTGTCCTTGAGACGGACGCAGCCTGTTCGAACGCACCGTTGCCGTCCAGGACGCGATCCTGCTCGATGACCACCCACCCCTCATGGCCGCTGGGCTTCGCGAACATGCGGCGTGGTAGGCAGATGACCCCCTTCGACGTGATCACGATGGGCCGCATCGGCGTTGACGTCTACCCGCTGCAGACGGGCGTCTCGTTGCGCGAGGTCGAGACGTTCGGCAAGTACCTGGGGGGCAGTCCGTCCAACGTTGCGGTTGCCGCGGCCCGCTTGAGCCGTCGCAGCGCGGTCATTACCCGCACCGGCGCGGACCCGTTCGGTGAGTTCCTACACGATGCGCTGCAGCGGTTCGACGTCGACGACCGCTGGGTGACGCCGGTGGAGGGGCTGCCGACGCCGGTCACATTCTGCGAGATCTTCCCGCCGGACCATTTTCCGTTGTACTTTTACCGCCAGCCCAAGGCACCTGATCTGGAGATCTTCGCCGCCGAGCTCGACCTCGACGCGATCCGCGCGGCGCGGGTGTTCTGGGTGACGGTCACGGGCCTGTCACAGGAGCCGAGCCGGTCGGCGACGCTCGCCGCGCTCGAGGCCCGCGCGAAGGCTGGCATCACCGTCCTGGACCTCGACTACCGGCCGATGTTCTGGGACTCTCGCGACGAGGCGCGCCACTGGGTGGCGGAGGCGCTGCCCCACGTGACCGTGGCCGTGGGCAACCAAGACGAGTGCGACACCGCCGTCGGCATCCGCGAGCCGGCCGCCGCAGCGCGCGCGCTGCGCGGCTACGGCGTGGACCTCGCGATCGTCAAGCAGGGCCCCAGGGGCGTGCTGGCCGACAACCGCGACCGCGTCGTCGAGGTGCCGCCGGTTCGTGTGGACGTAGTCAACGGGCTTGGCGCCGGCGATGCGTTCGGCGGCGCGCTCTGCCACGGGCTGCTGGCAGGCTGGGACGTCGAGTATCTGATGCGCTTCTGCAACGCCGCGGGCGCGATCGTGGCATCCCGGCTCGCGTGCGCCGACGCCATGCCGCAGGAACGTGAAGTGCTCGAGCACCTGGGAGACGCCATCGATGACTGACAGCGAACTGCAGCGTCGGGGGCGGCGATCGCGGGCGCTGTCACGGGCGCGCGACGCGCTCGGCGACGCGCTCAAACGCATCGCGACGGCCTCGCGGCGCCCGGCGCGAAGCCGACGCCGAATATGAGCACGAGATCCACCGCGGCGACCGGATCGGACTGACCCAACCGCGACATCGCCACCGCCGCCGACGTCGCACACGGCACCGTCCGCGCCATCCTCGCCCACACCCTAAAAGGGGCTCTCCCGGCATCAATGTGGTCAGGGTGGACCTCCGAGAGTAAACGCGCGAGATCCAACAGTTTGCATTTGTCGCCGTCCTCGACCTCTGGAGCGCGGCAGCGCGCCTACGACACATTTGCAGGCATTTCGTAGCGTTGCAACGAGGCTCCGGCGCGGGTCACTTGGCAGTCGAGCCGAGCCGGCGTCTGTTCGGAGTCGTGCTGGTTCGTGCGCCCACCCCGACGGTCTCGATTCCCAGTGGTTGCGGGCCGCCCCGCCTTCACCAGTTCGAGGCACCCGAAAATCTCAGATTTGCAGGCAACTTCACATAATATCTATTTTATCGAGCGCAGATTGTGGACGAGCCCAAAGGCCGGCTGCGTCCGCACGCTATTGGCTGGCGCCGGAAGCTGTCCGACCCCTCTGCCACCCTCGTTGAGAGCTTGTGATCTTCTCACTGGAGGCCAGGCGAGAGCGCACTAGACTTCGTATGGAGGATGCGATGACTGAGCGACCCGTTGAAGCGCCGCCCGAGCTGTCTACGGCGCGCGAGAACCACGTCACCGTGCTGGTCGACTTTGCCACCGGGCAAGTCCGTTCGATTTCCGCCGGACAGGAGCGCGAGATGGCCGTAGCGACCCGGCGTGACCAGCAGGACTCTCGGGCGGGTAGCCGGGGGCATCGCAGCCCCCGGCTCCCTCGGATCCCGGCGTGACAGTCTCCCGTCACCGCGCTCTTCTCACCAGCTATCAGGGCGAGGGGACCCACTGCCAGTGGGCGAGCAGGCCGGGCGCTCGTTCGAGTAGCCCGGTCCACCACCGTTTGAACCGCTTGTAGGTCCGCAGCCGTCTGTACTTCTTCCCTGCCCAGCGCCTCAGGTAGATGTTGATGCGCCCGCGCAAACCAGTGTCATCCAAGCGCGCACCCTGTAGAACGGCGGTCGAATGACAGTGCCGCGGCGCGTCCGGCATCAGCCGCTCGGAGTTACGCATGAGGGCGGCCAAGCGACTCGGACCGCCTGTCGTGGCGGGGTTGAGTGGCGAGCCGCAGCGTGGAGCTCAGCGCTGACATCCAGGCGGGAGGATCCACTGCCATCGCGTCGGGATCCCACTGACAAACGTCTGAGCCGCTGTAGGGCGACGGTCGAATGACATTCGGGGTGCGGTCCCGCCCTCGCGGTTCTTGCCGAGGCAGCGAACTCGCGTCTTCCCCAAGCGCATTGTCGATCGTCCACGGGGCGTGGGATGCCGCGCAGGCCCGTTCTCAGCATCGACGCCTCCTCCCCTCGATCCCCGTCTCCTGCTCGTCTCGCTCGCCCGACCCCGATCAGACGCCCGTCCGAGCGCTGTCACGCGGTGACCAACCGCTGTCATCTAGTTGGCCAAGGCTGGCTCGCTGACGGTCCGCAAGATGACTGCGGAGGAGCGCAACCGCTACCCGCCGCGACCTCCGAAACCGCGTCGCAAGTGACGACGTTCTTTCTTGGTCGCATTGAGGGGGCCTCGGGGACGTTCGGGCTGCTTACGATGCATTGTGTGAGCGCTCGCGAATCGCGATCGGCTGCCCGGCGAAGCCTCGGCAAATCTTCAAGCTGGACTGCCGGCTGGATGGACGCGATTGCGAGATCGAGGTCGCCAAGCCGCTGCCGAGCCGTGGCGTCGTCGTCGCGATTCTCGACCACGGGCGCGAACAGGGTCTCCTTACTCGATTTGAGTGGAGATGGATCTCGCACTCATCGAGCTAAACGGTGCGGCGGCACGGGACGAAAGCCGGAAGTTGGGTTTCAAGGCGTCTCCATCCGAATCAAGTGAGAACAGGTCTTCGCGGTGTTCACAAACGGCGGGGGCGGAGACGTCGTGCGCGTCGGGCGGCACGTGTAGGCGGTGACCGAGTTTGCCTGAGCGAGCGCCACCAAAGCGCGGGTGGTTGGTATCGTCGGTGATGGTTCGAACAGTCGGCTCGGGCTTAATTCAGTGCCAGCGCCCGCAGTAGTTGCTATGGCTTCCTCCGCGTCTGCAGCACCACAAACACGGAGGACCAACATGGCCACCGGAACCGTCAAGTGGTTCAGCGCGGACAAGGGGTTCGGCTTCATCACCCCCGATGACGGCACGAAGGACGTCTTCGTCCATCAGTCGGCCATCAACTCGAGCGGCTATCGGGACCTCCGCGATGGCGCCAAGGTCTCCTACGAGGCCGAGGCCGAGGCCGGGGACAAAGGCCCAAAGGCCACCCACGTAACCGTGCTCTAAGAAAGTGTTTGAGAAGGGTCTATGGGGTGCTCCAGGGTTGTCGTCCTGGTGTGGGGGCGAGGCTGCGCGCCATCGCGTTGGGCCGGTAGCCCAGCTGCGCGGCGGCGTCGAGGACGCGCTGACGCCGTTCGGGGCTGACCTTGGAACTGTCGGGAATCACCAGCGGCCCGAGCGCGCGCGAGACTCAGGCAGCGCGCGCGACGTCCTCCATCATGGGTGGGGCTCGGGCCAAGGAATCGCTTGGCGCGATGGGATTGCTGGTAGGGCGAGCTAACTCCAAGTTCTCCATGGCGGTCTAAGGTTTGACATCCTTGGAGGCCGGTGGTACGAATGCGCCCCCATCGATTAGAGCGCTCTAACGCTGAAGTAGCGTTAGAGCGTGCTAACGATGAGCGCGCCCATCCGACCCGACCTGACTTGGAGGACGACGAAATGCGCAGAGCGTTGATGGCCACATTTGCCGCGTCGGCCGTTGCCGCCGCGGGACTCGTCGCGCTTGGCGCCGCCCCGAGCTCGACGGCCGCATCCGAACGCGGCCAAACTCTGACCGCTACACCGATCAGGCATGTGGTGGTGATCTACGACGAGAACATCTCCTTCGACCACTACTTCGGCACCTACCCGCACGCGGTCAACCCGCCCGGAGAGCCGGCCTTCAATCCGGCCCCCGGGACGCCGAGCGTCAACGGGCTCACCCCAGCTCTGCTCGCCGACAACCCGAACAGTGCCAACCCGCAGAGACTGGATCGCAACGAGGCGCTGACCTGCGACCAGGACCACGACTACACCGCCGAGCAGAACGCGTTTGACCACGGGCTGATGGACAAGTTCGTCGAGAACACCCAGAATCTCAACTGCACGCCACCGAGCGTATCCAAGCCTGGCCTGGTGATGGACTACTACGACGGCAACACCGTCACCGCGCTGTGGAACTACGCACAGCGCTTCGCGATGAGCGACAACTCGTACTCCACCACCTTCGGGCCCACCACACCCGGTCATCTCAACCTTATCTCCGGACAGACTCACGGCGCCACCGCGTCAGAGCCGACCCCGGCGGTCGCCAACGGCACGGTCATCTCCACCGGCGGCGAATCGGCGCAGTACGAGGACTGCGCTCCATCGACTGGGGCCAAGGTCGCGATGTCGGGTCAGAACATCGGCAACCTGCTGACGGCGAAGAGCGTTACCTGGGGCTGGTTCTCCGGTGGCTTCAGACCAACTGCCTACCTCGATGGCAAGGCGGTCTGCGACTCCACGCACGACAACATCGCTGGCGTGCCGCAGACCGACTACTACAGCGGCGGCTGGGTCGACCCGTTCCAGTACTACCAGTCCACCGCGAACCCGCACCATCTGGCTCCCGCGTCCACCGCGGAAATCGGTCACGCCGGGCGAGCCAACCACCAGTACGACCTGACCGACTTTTGGCGGGCGATCGACGCCGGGCAGATGCCGGCAGTGAGCTACCTCAAGCCTGCGGTCTACCAGAACGGGCACGCGAACAACTCCGACCCGCTCGACGAGCAGCACTTCCTGGTCAACACGATCAACCGGATCGAGTCGAGCAGATACTGGAGATCCACCGCGATCATAATCGCCTACGACGACTCCGACGGCTGGTACGACCACCAGATGAGCCCGATCATTAACGACAGCCAGAGTCCGCAAGACGCCTTGTCCGGCGACGGCCTGTGCGGCGCCCGCACGCCCGCGGCGGGGTATCAAGACCGCTGCGGCTATGGACCACGGCAACCGCTGCTGATCCTCAGCCCCTACAGCAGAGTCAACGCCATAGACCACAACCTCACCGACCAGACCTCGATCCTGCGCTTCGTCGAAGACAACTGGCTCGGCGGCCAGCGCATCGGCGACGGGTCGTTCGACGCTCTCGCCGGCAGCCTCGACGGGCTGTTCGATTTCACCCATTCGCATCCGCAACCGCTATACCTCAATCCGACCACCGGAGAACCGACGCAACCGGCACCATCGCCGCGAGCGCTGCGAGGCCGGAATGGCTGACTCGCTGATCGGAATACCTCCGCCCTACTGAGGAGCGCATCAAGCTGCCCGTCGGCTGCTGTTCTACGTGGTCGAGGACCAACCCGCAGCCGGCGGTTCGCTCCGCACCAGCCGCGGCACCAGCACGCACCTGAGCTCGCACGCGAGGGCGTGCGGTAAGCGTCATCCAACGTCTGCTCGGGCAATCCAATCTCGGCACGACCACCCTCGGGATCGAGACTCTCGAGATGGACGAGGACCAGCGGTCCGAAACTGAGTTCAATCGCGCTCCTGCACCCGTCTGCCAACGGCGTAAAGCAGAAGTGCTGCCCGCCGATTCGAGTAGCAGCAGAGTGCCCCTTCGGAACGGGAGCAGAAGCCCGGCGGACGCCGGGCAGCCGCGGCCCGCTGACTGCCGGAATCGTTCCGCAGCAGCATCGTCAGCCTGGCTCGATCCAGCCGCCGAGACTGCTGCTTCACGCCTGGAGGAGCAGCATGGCGATGTGGCTGCTCCCTCATGGATGGAGCAGTCCGTCGAGTGGGCGGCGTGCTGCTGCA
>OCTA010001623.1_pt1 | contig 20672 bp, 15 predicted proteins | sample 1538991 | NCBI WGS metagenome assembly OCTA01 (sample SAMEA3539302, study PRJEB22396) | soil metagenome | biome: tundra; feature: field; material: soil | place: USA | collected 2010-05 | depth 0.15 m | reverse complement strand
CCCGATTCTCGTTCCACCACCGCCGGGCGTGTTCCCGTTGCTTCTCGGCCTTGCATATCTCCGCGTCACAGACGCTCTGATCCTTTCTCTTTGCGATGAAGTAGGGGCTGGCGCAATCGGAATTAGCGCAATACTTGAAGTGGCCCCAGTGCTCTAAGACGCCCTGGATCAACATTGGCCGGAGGGCTCTCCAATCTGGTACAAATTGGCGGCTTCTGATCCAGCAAATAAACGGAATATATTCATCGCCGGGTACTGTCCCTTGTGTGGTCTCGCGTAAGGGGCGCCACGAGAGCCATTCGGTCAGAATTTGGCTTGCTAAAATATCGGGAGGGGCATGTGACTCCGCACCCTCAATCGACCATGTGTCAAAGCTTAAGCGCTTTGCATTGCTCATTCGCCATATCCCGCGAAGCTCATCCCTGATTGCGGTGAGCTGGTGCGGCGTCTCGGGCCACTGCAACGGCAGCTTTGAGGCCCATTTTCCACAGAACCACTTGACCCCACTCTCCCCTTGCATATTCGCGAGGTCCAGTAATAGCCGCTGCCTAAGTGGGGCGAAGAGAGACAAAATGAAATCTGGGTGTACCTGCAGTCCTCGATCAATGAAGGCTGTCAGCTGGGCCTTTGCAATCTCCGGGTCATCAATTGACAGAAGGAGATCAATTTGCCGTCTCTGATAAAACTGCATTGCCAGGCGCATCCCAAGACTCTCCGGGCTATGAGCTGACAGAAGATCTGGACCTAGTTCATGCAATTCTCGATCGGTCAAGGTTGCCAGGCGGGCGTTAAGGATCTCTGGGTCTGTCAGTAGCGCGATACCGGAAATTTTGGGCCTCTCTTCTCGGTTTATCTTCGCCCTTTTTCCTTCGCGCCTAGAGTTTTTTGGCCCTGTTCGTTCCGCCATCATTTCTCCTTGTTACTTTATTACTTGATGTGTGCAATCACTATAGGGCAAGATAGAAAAACATGCAAGCACAGAAGGAGTCTCGAATGCTAACCAGCTCTGCTGTACCGAGGCTGATGGACGTAAACGAATTGGCGGACCTATGGCGAGTGAGCCCGCACACAATCCGCGCATGGGTTCAGCAGAAGCGCCTGACCCCCACCAGGATTTGCCGACGGCTGCTCTTTCACCCCGACGAGTGTGCGCGGTTCCTGGCTGCAGGAAATAGCGAGGCTCAACGAACTGTGAATGAGGAATAGGGCCACTAGTCGTCATCGGTAGAAACTTTCCGATGACTGAAACCAAGATACAAATGGCACTCTCACCTGCGAGAAGGACGGCGCGTATCCCGGTTCGCGCCCATTGGTAGTGAAGCTGGAAGCGGCTCGCAAGACAGCCGCGTGAGAGGTGCGCGATGAGCCAAAACCGTGACGCTCCGGCTTACCAAGGAAATGTCGCACGAGGCACAGTGCAGGTGCAATCTGACGAACAGCTACGAAGCGAAACTGGACGACCACTGGAAGTTCATCGCCAGTTCGTAACCTACCGCGTGGACGAGCTTCACCCGCATCCAAGTTACGTTCGGCATCAGCTCACGGTTCCAGCCTCCAAATTGTCCGCACTCGCTGAGCGAGGTGACCTCGCCTTTCAAGAGCCGCTCGTAATCACGCGAGAGCGCACGATTCTCGACGGGTATGCCCGGTGGGAGCTAGCTCGACTGCAAGGTCGAGTGACGATCCCCTGTATCGAATACGAGCTGACCAAGGCGGACGCTCTTCGTTGGCTACTCCAGAGGCATCGCCGCTCGAAGGGCCTGAACGACTTTATCCGGGTACTCCTGGCACTGGAGCTTGAACCTTTGCTCAAAGAGAAGGCGCAGTCGAACCAGCGAGCCGGTGGGCAGAACAAAGGTTCGTCAAAATTGACAAAAGCTGAAAGGCTAGATGTCCGGTCCGAAATTGCCACCGCCGCAGGAGTGTCTGTGGGAAACGTGAGCAAGGTCAAGCAACTGACGGTCACTGCTCATTCGGAACTCCTGCAGGCGTTACACAGGGGAGAGATTCGGATCCATCGGGCATGGCGGTGGAGCAAGGCATCACCAGAAAAACAGCGGGAGGCCTTGAGGCTCTATCAGAGCGAGAGGGGCGTCAAGAAGACCATACGGACTCTCGTTTCGCGGCATCGGTCGAGAAGTTCACCAACCGTACCCGATCTAAGCTCACTAACCGTAGCCGATCTGGGTCGTCTGGTCAGGCGCTTGTCCGCGATTGAATCCAGTAAACTCGGTGCGGTCAGCGTGGCTGTGATAAGGGCACCGGGAAGAACTGTCTTTCTGACCGAAGAACTAGTCCGCGCCCTTGGATCACAAGAGGAGTTACCACTCACATGCGCGACAAACAACCGCTAAAGCAGATTTTAGCCGGTGCACGAAGTCACTGGGATCGCGCCGTGACCCGCCCCGCCGTCCGCCAGAACTTCGAAAAAGTGATCAATTGCAGGACCCCTGCTTTGGGCGCGGAAGTCTATGCCTCGGAAACCGAGGAGAAACTCGTTTACCACACCTGCAAGTCGAGAGCTTGTCCGAGTTGTGGGCATCGCGCCACGGAACTCTGGCAACGGGAGCAATGGGCCGCTCTCCCCAACATCCCGTATTCAGGCATCGTGCTTACGATGCCTGACCGTCTCTGGCCAATCTTTCAGCAGAACCGCCATCTGCTCCATGACCTGGCCGCGCTCGGAGCCGCGGTGATACAGCAATGGGTGAAAGCCAGATATGGTGTTCGCGTGCTGGTTATGGTGGTGCAGCACACCTTCGGCCGCCGTCTGAATTTCAATCCGCATCTCCACATCCTGGTCTCTGCCGGCGGTCTGCAGGAGTCGAAAGGCTGCTGGATTGCGCCACTGCGCTTCGAGAAAGATGCGCTGATGCATATGTGGCGCTACGCCGTCATTACTTACCTCAGGGAGGTGGTAAAGGCGAAGGTGCTCACGTCCGAGTGGAGTTCTGAAGAGCTTCAGGCGGTCCTGACGACGCAGTACGAACGTTGGTGGAACATTGACATCGACCACTTCAAGTCGAAGTGGCAGTTCTTACGATATGCGGGCCGCTATATTCGCCGGCCACCCATCGCTCAGCATCGTTTCGAGGAGATAACGGATCGAGAAGTCCAGTTTTGGAGGAAGGACCTGAAACAGAAGCGGCGAGTGCTAACTCGGTATTCGATCGAGGAGTTCGTTGCCACTCTTGCCGAGCACGTGCCGGACCACTACCGACACGCGATTCGCTATTTCGGATTGCTGGCCCCCGGTTCCAAACGCCAGACCTCTGCGGCCCTATTCGCACTGCTGGGGCAGGAGAAGCGCCCTCGTCCATCACGGCTGAGTTGGGCGAATTCGTTGCGAAAGCATTTCGGGGTAGATCCGCTCGTCGATAGCGGCGGTCGATCCATGCATTGGATAGGTCGGACGGATCCAGTGGCCGCATAGGCGTTCGCGCAGATTCCTGTTCCACTTTCGTTGACCCTCCTTAAAAGTTTCCGGGGTCCTATCCCCCTCACCCTCAACTGCGGTCATGCGCACGCGGGTTGCGGCGCGGTCGCGAAGCCGTCCGGCGTCGGCGATTCGCACCCCATATCCCCCTATGCTGCTATAGCTTCATCGATCACCGCGGCCAACAGATGCGCTGGATTGGTCGGCTGGGTTTTCGCGCCTAGGAGCACTGCCTGCCACCACTGTCGATTCCGCCAAGGCCCGCATAGCGGTCGTCAGCCAAATGTACTGATACAGGCGCTCAGACCGTTCAACAGCTACTTGAGATTTGAGCACCCATTCTCCTCACACCACGGGCAGCCTTCCATTTGACCCCGACAGCCATCCCACGTCACTGATACGCTAGCCCCGCCCCGCAGAAAAACTGTCCACCCGTCGCTCTCGCGAATCCAGTTGAAATGGATTTTTGTTTTTCCTATACGTTGAAATGGATTTTTGTTTTTCCTATACGTTTAAATGACTTACGATTGCGACCCTATGTAAGTTGTTGATTTTACTGGTTACCCGTCATTGGACAGGAAGCGAGTAGCGACAAGAAGTCATTGCGATTCAACTATTTAGACAATAGTCGTGCACGGTCGGGTGCATCTTACCGCGTCTGTGAACCCACAGCCGTTAATGGCGTTCGGCTTGTATACAACATACATATGTCATTGTAAAAAAACAACTTATATCATTTTCCTAGAAGGGAAAATGCGCATAAAGGAAAATTTTCCTTTATGTCTCCTTTCCTGTATGAGAAAATCTATGCGTGAATAACGAATCATCCGAGACACAGGTTATAGACGCGTTACGGGAGCAGCTACCCGTAAGGCGCCTCCCTGGCGTTCGCATTAGCAATGTGATCGTTAAACCTGAAGAACCGTTCGACCTGAGCTTCGATTTGATCGCAGGCTCCAGTCAAGTACGGGTTCTCGGAGAGATCAAAGGGACGGTAACGCCACGCATACTCGAACAGATCGCACCTTGGATTCGACGGCTAAAGTATCTGCGGGACGACGTTTCTATAGCGCTGATTGTTCCGACCTTATCGCCTCAGGCGCAGGACTTCTGTATCCAGAAGAATATCGACTTCATTGATCTAGCCGGAAACATTTCAATAAACGTACCGAGTCGCCTTACATTGCAGCGAACTGGACAGCGAGAACGTACTGCGGGTCAAATGGGGATTGCATTCCGACCCGCGGACGAGATCACTCCGGTCGCCACTACAAACCCATTTTCAGGGCGCTCTTCTCGCGTTCTGCGGGTATTCTTGGAAAAACCGCGGATCTGGACGTTAACAGAAGTTAGCAAAGAGATAGACAATGAATCCGCGCGCATCGCTACTTGGTTCGACGAACCAACAAACTTCCGCCTAAGCCTCGGCGCGATTTCCAAAACGATTGCCAGCCTAGAAGAGCAGCTACTCGTACGCAGACGAGGTACTGCCATCGTAATACCGGAACCAGATCGTCTACTGTTCGCCTGGGCTGAAAAATACAAAGAACGATACCGCTGGCGACTGCGAAGCTCATTCCAAGTCTCGAATCCGTTCGGGGCTTCGCTGACAGAAATCAACAAAGGCCTCTCGGCCGCGATTCCGCGAGGATACGCTTTTACTGGAGCATGCGCCGCGACAGTTGCGGCTCCGTACATCGACATCGACACTGTCGACGTGTTCGTTCGGGGAGGCACTGAGGATGTGAACCTTCGTCAACTGAAGCTCGACCAGCCCCGAGGACCGGGTATCCGTTTCATCTACCCGTACGACACAGGTGTATTTATGTACTGTTCCCGCAACGCCGGAGCACCTGTCGTATCGGCCGTTCAAGCTTACTTGGATCTGTACGCCCGAGGTGGGCGAGACGCGAAGCAAGCCAATTACTTGTTTGAAAACGTATTACTACGAAAGTGGACAGAGCCCTCATGATTCCCGAACCGCAGAGAACGTACCTATTAGAGCTGCTGTTCGCGATTGGGCAGGCAGCAGATGACTTTATCGTCGTTGGCGGTCAGGCACTGAAATTTTACTTGGACCGCCCACGTGCGACACGCGACATCGATTTCGTCTTGAATGTTGTCAGCCTGCGGGAACACCGGACCGTCCTGTCTACTCAATTGCAGGATTTGGGCTACGTCGTCGTTGAGGGATCGCAAAACTTTCAGTTCGACAAACCGATTCCCAATAGCAAAGAACGTATGCGGATCGAATTCATGGCGCCGGCAGAGTTCAAGCGCCGAGCCGATTTCCGTGTTGATGTCGAGGTCGGGCTGCACGCGCGAGCCTGCACAGGAGGAGCAATCGCGGTGCAGGAATCGGATCTGCATGCCTTAGCCGGCCACCTGCCCAATGGCAAGGAGTACACCGCACAAATCAGGGTCACTCGTCCGCACGCATTGGTGATGTTGAAGCTGCTCGCACTCGATGACAGGTACAGGAACGAACGCGGACTCAAAGAATCACAACATGACCGTGAGGAGGCCAGGGTCCATGCAGCCGACATTGTCGCCATAATCTCAGCTAGCCTCGATCCCAAGGCATTGCGGGAGTCGTTCGAGAAACAGTTCGCAGGTGACCCTCTTCTGGGGGTTCGAGTTTTATCTCTCACGGAGAACTATTTCCGAGAGAACACGTCGCCTGGCCTACTGGTTTACGAGGAGTTCTTGGCGTCGAACGTACCAGTGGGGAGCGCGTCACGGCGAGAGTTACAGGCCGAACTTGAACGCGCACATATAGCTGTCTCAGCTCTTTTGCCGCCGAGACGGTTGTACCAGTTTGTGCGTGCTGTAGACCAATGCTGTGCCTTCGATCAGGATTCATCGCTGCGAACGGAGTATCTACACGCCTTGCAAGAATCGGGGATATCCATCTCGGATCCCGCGTCGATAGGCCTGCTGCCAACCGCGGCGTTCGCGGGCACGCATTCCCCGGGTGAGGTTTTCGTGGCGAATGTTAGCGAGGAACTTGGGAAGCTCGGTGAGCGATTGAGCGACCTGCTGCACGCTTACCTGCAATCGAAAGGGGAGCGCCTACTGGAGCAACCCGCCCTTCGCTCGAAGTATCCGGTTGCGCTACGGTGAGCAGACATCGAGTTCAACAGTTCAACGGCGATTTCTTCAAATTCGAGAACACGAGATTTTGATTTTCCTATATATTAAATGACTAGCAATCCAAACGCCCTCCACCGAAAAACTCTCTCTTTGGTCCGAATGACAAACACGCCGGCTTATTGCGCTATCCACTTTCCGATAGCACATCAAAGCATATCAACCGCAAGTCCTCGCGCTTTAACTTTGGCAGGGGCTTTTCTGCCTCCCCCGCCAGTAAGGCGATGGCCACGCCATACGCCGAGCGCATAGTTTCGATCGCGGAGATCAGTTCCGCAATGCTCTGGGTCTGCTGGTACGCCTTATAAATCTTCCTCAGTTCAGAGACCTGCACGTTTTGCATCGGACCATTAAGGAATTCGATGGCGGCGATCGCTCGCTTTCTTTCAACCAGCGGGTGATTCAGAAACTGCTGAACCACGGTCGAAATCGTTTGCTGTAAGGGATCGATCGCCTGAGGAGTCGTCTGGAGAGCGGTCTTTTCCTCATAGCATTGCAACAGATTCTCCACGACCTTCTCTTGGAGCGCAAACACCGACCTGTAGATCTCCTGATCGACGATCCGCGGTGTGTCGTAGCTACAAGCGATCAGGTTTGCCAAAACGTGACGGTTATCGAGAATCCTATTGCTCTTGAGGTCGAAGTACTTCCAGAAACTCTGAGCCTTACCGCTGTTTTCACTCCTGAAGTAGAAGAAGATACCGCGAGCGCCTGCGCGCTGCAGTCCCGAGTGTATGCCGTTCGGTATTTGCTCCAATGCGTTCCGACCGCCGCTGTCGAGGAACGCTCGTAGTTGTTGTAGCAAGACCTCACCGCTTGCAAGTTCCATAAACTGCTCTTCTTCTTCGATAACGCTGTTGTCCTCTTCGCGAATGCGCTTCAAAGTGTTAAACGTCTGGGGGTGAACCTCTTCGCCTAACACACTAGCGTCCAGCATTCCGAGCCGGTCGATATTGGCTATCTTGCGGGACAGACCATTCACGAGGCCAAGGAGTCGCTCGAGTCCGCGGTCGGGAAACATGTTGTAAATCCAGAGAATGTCGAAGTCAGTGCCGATGCGATCAATACGACCGGCGCGCTGCACCATTCTTGTCGGATTCCAGTGTAGGTCGTAGTTCAACAGATACCCGCAGTCCTGCAGATTCTGTCCTTCTGAGAGAACATCAGTGGAGATCAGTACGTCGATCTCTCGGTCGGTGCCAACCCAATCTGGCTTACCGTTGGCTTTCGGGGCGAACGCCTGAACTGTTTTGACCCGCTCGTCTGGGTGATTGCCACTGTCCATTCGGCGCACGACAATGTCGCCCGCCTGTTTCAGAAATTTCACCGCGTCCGGGTTGTCCGGGTCGCCAAGGTGGCGGTAAAGATAGCGGGCAGTGTCTTTGTAATAGCTGAATATGAGAACTTTTTGATTCTTAAGGTCTTCGATCAACAGCTTCTTCAGCCGCAGAAGCTTGGTGTCGTGTTTTGCATCGATACCCTTTACCCGGTTCCACACCTCGGTCAGAACGTGCACGTCGTGTTGTACGGCTCGGTGCAATTTGCGAAGGTCGTATTGCGTTGGGTCGACTGCGGCCATTCCTTCCAAGAACCGACGAGCGTCTTCATTTGCATCCACAGTAACTTCCTTGGAATTGAGACCGTACAAACGATATACAAGTGCATCGATGATTTTGTCGGTAGTGACCAGCATGCGGCGAACTGAGGATGCGCGTTCAATGGCAGCTGAATAGGCCTCATGTGCTTTCGACTTGAACCGCGCACCGCGAAGATTCGCAATCCGTGATGCATTTCGCTCTAACACTTCCCACATTTCCTCAAAGGACAGCCGTTGCTCAGGCTCGTCGAATGCCGACACAAGAGATTTCAGCGCGGTTTTTCCAACTAACGCATCGATGCCTTGGCGGTTCTGCTCGTCCGTTCGGATGCTGCCGTTTTCCACGATCCAGGAAAGGAACGATACGAGGTTTTTCTCAAATGTGATAGCCATTGCTGCCATTTGAGTCGAGAGCTCCGATATGAGGTCATGCACGACCTCCTGACGTATTCGCAGAGGATGGTCTATGCCACCGATCTGAGCTAGAAGGTCCGAGAATACGCCAGAACGCTGAGACTGCTCGCATTCACTAAGCAGCATTCTAATTGCGTGCTGGCGATCGCTAGTTGACGAGCGAAACTCGATCTTCGCGATGGGGAGCTGCTCAACATAACTTTCATTGAACTTATGTCCTGCTTGGAACTCTGGGCTGATCGCAGTAAACCTTCTGTTAATAAGTTTCGAGTTCAGGATGGCTGCTAGCACTGGCAACGTATACGAGCAGTTCTCTGGAAAAGTGAGCCCATACGCTGCCCCGACGCCGAATAGAGACTTTCGCTCATCAACTGCAAAGGTCGAGCGCTTTGCCAAGTAGTCAAGAGAACTGGTATCGAAGTCGACGAATTCGAGAAAGGCCGAGAACAGGCACTCGTAATTACCGACTACGAGATACGGCGGATTACCGATTACCGCGTCAAACCCCCCACTATTTAATCGCTCCACTGCGTTTTGTGTTCCGGGCCGCCGTCCATGGAACACCTCAGGAAACTCCAGTTCCCAATGGAAAAATCTTTTCTCCTCAGCTGCAACGGCGGCCTCTTCAACAGCCTCGCGGCCATTCCTTGCCAGCGCTGAGTGCGCAACTGGGGACACAACGCGCCCGTGGGCCCACTCGAACAGCTCGCCGCTACGCAACATCTCGTCGAAGATGTTGGTTTTGCTTTTCTTGCTCCTAGCATTCAAATTGCTAGATTCGACGAACCAGCGGGCAGTGTGCAGATCAAGGACGCGCTTGAATGTCTCTACATCAGCGAGTGCGGACTGGAAGTGTTTCTTCGAGTTGGCCACCTGGTTGGCAGTAATGTCTGGCATGCCGCCGACATCAACCATGGCTTGCACCGCCTGCGCCAAACCCTGCCAATCGCTGGTGGCTGTTAATGGCAGTTGCACATCCTTCGCCGTTCGGATGGCATCCACCTCGGCCATTGTGGAGCCGATGAGCGAATTACCCCAGCGCAAGTGGTGATCAAGGAACGACAATGGAGCGCCAAGCGTAAAGCAATCAAGCCAAAGCGAAACCTTGGCCAGTTCTAGGGCCATCGGGTTCAGGTCTACTCCGTAAATACATCTCTTTAAAACGTGGCGCTTAAGCAGGTTCACGTCAGTGAGGCGCTTTGCATCGATGTCGATGTTCTGCTGGTCCATCTGCTCCTGGATCGTGTTTCGCATTTTCTCCAGGTGGACGAGTACAGGATTCCAGGGAAAGCCATTCAGAAATTCTAGGGTCTTGTCAGTAATGTAATCGACCGCTTCAACAAGGAAGTGACCGGAACCCATCGCGGGATCAAGCACCTTGATGTTGAAGAGTTCATCGACCAGATCTTGGCCGATCAGGTCGGCCTGTTCCCCCGCCTTCGGCTTCATGCCGCGCTTGGTGAACGCTTCCTGCTGCTTGAAGAACTCGCGCCGCTCCCGTTGGGCTTCACGCAGCTTGGGCCTGAGTCCGTCGAATTTATCTTGCAAAACAGGCCCGACGGCATGCTCAACGATGTACTTCACAATATGATCGGGGGTGTAGTACGAGCCAGTGGCCTTACGCTCGCGCTTGTCGTTTTCGAGGTAAACATGCCCTCGGGAGACATACGAGCCCTGATTCTCAACCTTCGTTTTTTCCCGTCCGCTCAGGTCTTTGAAGGGACTGTAAACCTCGCGGCCTTTTTCTTTCACAACTGCAAGCTTCTCGCCAGCGATACGGACCCGAAATTCCAGTAGCCCTTCGTAGATAGACCCAAGTTGGCGGACCCCGAGGGACTTGTAATCCACGGACACCAGGTCATACCGCTTCGGATCAATGACCCGGGCCAAAAGGTCAATGGCGCGCGCAAGATAACGATCGACAACACGCTCGCGTTCGAGAAAGCGGGCTGCTTCGGCCTCAGGACTACGATCGTCCTTGTGTCGCTCGGCCAGGAAAAGACCGCCGTTGTAGCATGGAACGTTTAATTCTTCGCTGCCTTGGTCGATGACGTGGAACAGGCTTTTTAGGCGCTTCCATAAGTCGTGCGAGTCGGCTGCATAGTGCTTGTTAATGTGCCTCTCGGTCTCGTCGGCAATCGTCCCAGCTATTTCTTTGATCTCCTCCTTCAGGTGCCGAAGACTAGATTCTCGATATTCGCGTGCATGCACGGGCAGCAGGTCACGCGATTCGGCGTACAGCAAGAACAGCAAACGGTAGAGCAGGGTGAGAGTGCCTTGGAATACGGTGCCGAGCATGTAATCGTCGAGGTCCGTTTCACCACGTTGACGCATGCTCGCTATGAAACCCTCGGCCAGAACGGGGAAAACTTCAGTAAATACCCGATTCTTTAGGTTTTCCCCAAGTTCCTTGGCGTACTCCTCGCTCCCAAGGAGTAGGCGGTCGAGCATGCTGAGCGCCTGACGTTTGCCCTGCCAGTCCCGCTCCACTGGGCGGAATGCCTGCACCCGAAACAGAAGCCAGAAATAGCGGAACGCATCTTGAATGTCCTGCTGAAAGCCCTGGCGCCCGAGCACTTCGTCGAGATCGATTTCGTAATAGTTGGTCGCGCGCGAGTGCGCTCGTTGTGAATACAGGCGCCAGAGTTTCCCGTTGGTGAGTACAACCCAAGGTGTCTTTTCCTTTGCGAGTAGATCGACTACGGCAAACGTCGGGGTGACCTCCGGCGTTTCTGTATCGTGCATCTCGTCTTTGCGATCGAGTTCACGACCCCAGGGATACGGCAGGCAAATTCCCAGCAGCGCTCCGCTCTTTGGATCTTCGAGGCGAAGGTGCAAGCCGCTGTCGCCGGAGCTTTGGAGAGTCGGTTTGAAACCAAGTTCGCGCAGCAGGGGTTCGTACAAGAGTCCAATAAGTTCGGAAGTCTTTCTGCCCGCAAATCTCTCTGCGGGCTGCTCATAGATTGAGCGAAGCCGCTGATACGCCGGCTTCGGGTCTTCGCGCCACTCTGGGAACTCGACATCTTTCCCGTCTCGTGCTGGCAGGCGCTCGCGGAGATAGTAGTCGGAGAAAAGCGCGTGGTTGTTGAAGTGCGGCTCAGACCAATGTGCCAGATCGTATGCGTAACGGAGCTTATCGAATTGTCCGAATGGGTCGGCTTCTGTCCAGGTGAAGCGCCGAAGCACGCGAAGGTGAACAGCCGTAGGACGGCGGCGATCAACGCTGAAGCGGCGTTGCACGAGCGTCGGCAGCGCCGTGCTGATTGCGGTCGGTCCCTTCGGCTCGCTCAACTCCCGATCAAGCAAAACGAATTCGAGAAACTCGTAATCGGAAGTCAGCACTAACAGGAATTGACCGGCGCGGTTGCGGAATGCCCGAGCGAGCGCTTTGATCTCCGCAACCGTGACACTCGTGAGTTCGAAAAGGTACACCTGCAACTGCTTTTTGTGGTCAGCAATCAGCTCGATACGCTTGATTGGACGCGCAGCGGCTTCCGGAATAGCGAGGTTTGCCACCGTCTGGTTCGTCCTCGCCGTTGTGTCATAGCCGAGTTTAGCGAAGAATGATGCGACCGCATCGGGGCTGCTGATGGACTGAATCTCTTGTGGCGTCAGTTCCACGTCAAACGAGTGCATCTAAACGCCTTCCGTAGGCCTGTTTTAATGAGGATATGTTGCGAAACGTTTATACCACCATTGAGGTTCAGGGGTGAGCCTCGTGAGGGCGGGGACCTTGATTCACAGCAAACAAGAAGACTGCCGAATCTATTAAACAAATTGCAGCCTGCCCGAAATCTTCTGTTTTTGGGCAGCCGAATCGCACGACTTCGGGTGCCGCAGTGTCAAGCACTTAGCGCTGCAGATTTGCAGGGGTAATTGGGCAAGCCCCTGGCCTGCGGTGGTGCTGGCTAAGTCTGAGAATCGGCATGCTTTGGCACACGACGAACTCCTGGTCTCGGGCGTTTGGTCGCTGCCCCATCTATGCGTGCTGCAAGGACGTCGAAGGCGGCTGTGGGACCGTCCCAGCGTAATTCGTCCACATCGTTAAACAGCCTGATGTCGGTCCGAAGCGTCGCGAGTGTGCGAAACAGCATTGCGCGATCACGCTCCCGACAAAGAGTGTCAGCGAGCGCACTCGCATTGGCAATATTCACACGCCACTCGCGCGCAGACCCGGATAGCCGTCAGCCGAATCACCCACGAGTGCCAGATAGTCGGGAATCGATGCCGGAGAAACCCCGAACTTCTTGACTATACCGGGTTCATCCACGGTGACGCGCGTGCGACGATTCAGCTGGACAATCCGCGAGCCCTGCACACATTGCGCCAGGTCCTTGTCTGGAGTACAGATGATCACGCGTTCGACCCGTGTATCACGCGCCGCCGCGATGGCCGCAGCTGCTAGCGCGTCATCCGCCTCGAATTCCACCATAGGCCAGACCACAACGCCAGCCGCCGACAGCACCTCTTCGAGTAGCGGAAATTGCGCCAGCAGGTCGGGTTCGACGCCTTCGCTGGTCTTGTAACCAGGCCACAGCTCATTGCGAAAGGACTCGATGACGTGATCGGTCGCAACCGCGATGTGAGTGGCCCCATCCTTGATCATCCGAAGCACCGACGCCAGGATACCTCGGACGGCAGCGACTTCTCGGCCCGTCACGTCCTGCGCGGACGGCAGAGCGTAGTAGTGCCGGAATAGTTCGTATGTGCCATCAATCAGATAGATTTCCAGGGCGCAGCTCCGACACAACCCTATCGAACCTGTGCGGGCTCAATCAAGGCGCCGGGAAGCACACCCCAGAAACTCATCTGCAGTAGCTGATTCTGTGACAAGGCCACGTGAGCCCCGCTCCGCAATCGAGGGTGTATTCCTAGACGCAAGGGCGTTTCTCGTTACTAATCCGCGAAATTGAGCGGCCGAACAGCCATTTCAACGGTTTGGGCGTTATACGGCCACATGAAGGGAAAGCATTCGTAAACACTGGCCGACTTATCGTTACCGATCTACCGCATGCCACAATCTGGATCACCTCCAGTTTGCCGACGACCCGGGACTCATCGCGTGGCCCGGATCGAAACGCCGAGTGCGGCTACTTCCACGGATACGCATCGCGCTTGTAACTCTCGCTTCCACCTTCCATCGGCAATCCAGTGAGGTATGCTCTTCTGGGACATTCCCCACAGATGAGTGATAGCGGCCAGACGACGAGCGGAAGTTGGTGGAGAACCCCGCAGTCGTACTTCATGGCCAAGTTGCAACAGCGTGAGGACCAGGTATTTCTGGTGCTGGCGCTGGTGATTGGCGCGTTGACCGGCCTGACGGTCGTCGCTTTCATTCTGCTGACGGAGCGCGAGGGACTGCGGCTGTACCCGGCGGGCGGTTCTCCGTGGCGGCGTGTGCTGCTCCCCGTCGGAGGCTCACTGGCCATCGGCTACCTGCTGTATCGCTATTTTCCCAACGCGCGCGGCAGCGGAGTACCACAGACCAAGGCTGCGCTGTTTGCCCGCGAGGGCCGCATCACTCTGCGCACCGTTCTGGGAAAGTTCTTCTGCACGTCGGCAACACTGGCCAGCGGAATCCCGCTGGGCCGCGAAGGGCCTTCGGTGCAAGTGGGCGCAGGCATTGCCTCCGTGCTGGGGCGCTCCCTGGGATTGCGGCCCGAAAAAGTGAAAGCGTTGTTGCCGGTCGGTGCGGCGGCAGCAATCGCAGCCGCGTTTAATACTCCTCTGGCAGCGGTACTGTTTGCGCTGGAGGAGATTATGGGCGACCTCCACGCGCCGGTGCTGGGCTCGGTGGTGTTGGCATCCGCTACCTCCTGGTTGGTACTTCGCCTTCTGCTCGGGAATCATCCTCTATTCCAAGTCCCGCAATACCAATTGGTGAATCCGCTGGAGTTCGGCATCTACGCGGTGCTGGGTGTGGCCGGCGGCCTGGTTTCCGTGGTCTTCACCAAACTTTTGCTGGACATGCGGGAGCGCTTCCTGCGCTTTCCGCAGAAGACGGTCTGGTTCCAGCCCGTGGCGGGGGGTCTGCTGGTAGGTCTGATGGGATGGTTTGTGCCGCAAGTTATGGGCGTGGGTTACGGCTATGTTGGCGATGTGCTGAATGGGCGGATGGCGCTCAACCTGATGGTCCTGCTGGTGGTCCTGAAGCTTCTGGCCGTTACCACGAGCTACGCTTCGGGCAACGCTGGCGGTATTTTCGGCCCCGCATTATTTATCGGCGCCATGTTGGGGGGTGCTGTGGGTACCGTGGCGCATCTCTTGCTGCCCGCCCATACGGCGACGCCGGGAGCTTATGCACTGGTTGGGATGGGTGCAGTCTTCGCGGGTATCGTACGCGCTCCTATGACCTCAGTGGTGATGATCTTCGAGATGGCGCAGGACTATGCGGTCATCGTCCCGCTGATGATTGCGAATCTGGTCAGCCTCTTCATTTCCTCACGACTGCAGCGGGAGCCCATTTACGAAGCCCTGGCGGTGCAGGATGGCATACACCTGCCGACGGCGGAGACGCGCCACCGGCATGATAAGCGCCAGATAACCCGCATCATGCGCACTGCGTCCGAGTCTCTGCCTGCCGAGATGACGGTAGAGGAAGCTCTGCAAAAGATGGGATCGAGTGAGTCCCGCACGTGGCTGGTGACGGATCGGCGAGGAGTGGTTGGCGTTGTCAATCTCCCGACGCTCGAACGAGAGCGCGCGGAAGGCGCCGCCAAGCATCTGGAGGAACTGGTCGCTAAGCCTGTCTTTCCGCACGTCCACGCCGACCAGGGGCTCGATTTGGCACTGGAGCGAATGGGCGCAAACCACATCGACGTTCTGCCGGTGGTAAGCCGTGCTGATGTGCACAAGTTGGAAGGCGTGGTTACGCTGCGCGACGTGCTCGACTCATATGGGGTCAACCTGCCTGATCGAGCTTAGGTTGGCCGGCTGCGATCTCTTGGAATTGAAAGCAGCGGCTGGAGCCCAGCAGAACTGAGACGGGACGTGGCGGTCTCCCCTTTTGTCTTTGTACGCGCGGGTCTGACCGGCTACACTTGAACGGAGAAAACCCGTGAGCAAGAGCCTGCCGTTGTTGCTTCGCCACGCTATGTATAACCTGCGTGGCGGCTTCTTGGTTCGCCCGCTCACAATCGCACTGACACTGGGTTGCGCGGGCGCATTCCTTTCGTGGCTGGAAGAGGAATATCCGGCCGTCAGTGCCTGGGTGCCCTCCACCCTGTTCCCCTCGCACGCCGACCCGCAAGTTGCCCAGGTCATTCTGGCGGGCATCGCCGGCTCCATCATGACGGTGGTGTCCATCGTGTTCGCCATCCTGCTGATGACGCTCACCCTGGCATCGATGCAGTTCTCCCCGCGTATCATCGTCAGTTTTTCCCGAGACCGCGTGACGCAATGGACGCTCGGTATCTTCCTCGGCACCTTCTCGTACTGCATGGCGGCGCTTCCGGCGGCACGCTCATTCCCGCACCCCTTCGCGCCGGTGGCCACCGTCTTGGGCGCGATGGTACTGGCGCTACTCTGCGTCGGCTTGCTGCTCTTTTTCATTCACCACATCTCGCAGGCCATCAGTGTCAATCACATCGTTGACCGAATCGCGGACGAAACGGAAGCCATGATCGACGAGATGATGCCTCGGCCGCACCAGCCTCGCTTGAAGGATGCTGAACCACTCAGACCGAACCCGAGCGAGGTGGCTGTTGCGAGCCATGATTCCGGCTACATCCGCTTCATCGATAAGCGACGCCTGATCGGCGTTGCGAAGCACTACCACGTCAGCATCCGCGTTCTGCGTCGGGTCGGCCACTTCGTTCCGGAGGGCGTCCCGCTGATGATGGTCTCAAAGAGTAACCGTCTGCCCTCCGAAGGAACCGCCGAGCTGCTTGCCGCGTTCGACATCGGCCCGACCAGAACGTTGCAGCAGGACGTGGAGTTCGGAGTTCTGCAAATTGTCGATGTTGCGCTGAAGGCGATCTCGCCCGCCGTCAACGACCCCACCACCGCGATCACCTGCATCGATCAGTTGAGCCGCATTCTGATCCGCTTCGCGTCTCGAGAGCCGCCGGAGGATCTGCTCTACGATCCGCCGGGCATCGTTCGTGCCAGCATTGAATGGATACACTTCGAGCGCCTGCTGGAGGCAGCCTTTGAACAGATCCGCATGTATTCGAAGACGGACGTGGCTGTCAGCTTACGGTTGTTGCGGGCCCTCGGTGACATCGCCGCTTCGACGCCCGATCCGGAGTTTCGGCAGATACTCGTTGAGCGCGGAATGCGGATAGTTGCAGGCTGCGCCGAAAAGCTGGGCGAAGAGGAACTGAGCGCGTTGCGCGTTCGCCAGGCTGCGCTGGACAGCTTCACCTCGATCTCTCTGACGCAAGGCCCGTAACGTTTCCAACTTGCCCAGCTTGAAGAAGAGTGTTATCGGCGTAAGGAGTCTCCGCTTGCCCTGCACTGATTCCTCGCGAGCGACGAGCTAACCGGAAGTGGTGCCTCGTGGATTGGCCCCGATAAACGCCCATGTGTTTACGGGTCGTGCTCGGAGTCAACTCTCTCTGCGCCAAAATCACTTGGACGAGGTCGGCGTTCCGTCTTTGTGGCCGCGACCTGGCGAAGTTCTTTCAAGAGCACGGGATGGGCGTTATACGGCCAAATGAAAGGAAAGCATTCGTAAACACTGGCCGACTTGCCCGAAGTAATCGGAAGAAACAGATGGTTCGCGACGGTCCGCGCCTGTCCTTGCAGCCGCCTCAACACACGCAATGGCCTGTTCCCCTTAACTGACTGAGCCGAACCAGTACGGCGTCTTCTTCGTCCACTCCGACTTGGGATACTTCCGATGCAGCAGATCGAATGCTTCCCGGCTGTATGGGCCGATCGACTTGTCGACGCAACCGTATCGGGTTGAACGGACGAAATAATGCAGCGCTTCCGGAACGCGGGGATCGTCGGGATGCGCCTTGGCCCAGTCCAGCACCGCCGGAGCGAAATACATTGGAGCGGCGCCAATCGCCGACAGCTTGCGCCACTCCCGCTCGCCGGCTTCTCTTTCCGCGGGCGTCAACCATGATGGCGCGGGTGGAAGAGCGACCTTCGGTTTCGATTGCGTTCCCGATGCGTTGGACCAGAATGCGCTCTGATACGACCTGTGCTCCTGGTCCGCGCCGACGTCATCGCACCACCAGCTACCGGACGAAATTCCCGGGCTAACCAGGGGGCTCATTCCCAAGGCGTTAACGAAGGGCTCCATCTCGGGGAATTGCATCACCATGAACACCAGGGCGAAGCGCCGAGCCTGCGGCGAATCGGCGCGGTCATATCGCTCGATGTAGCTGCGCATCTGGGGGAACTTCCCTATCACGTGTGGCTCCAGCTCGTGCGCTGCGGCTGTATCGTCGAGAATTGCCGCCCGCAACCATGTCCGCGCCGCCAATTGGTCGCGCAAGTTCGCGGGCAGCGTGTTTCCATTGGCGGCCTGCACCAGCAAGGACAGCGGCAGGCGCAGGTTGAAGATTTCCACCGAATCCAGGGCCAGCTCTGGCGGCGGCTCGATAACCGAAGAGTTCTGTGCGCGACACGTTCCGTTTATGCAGTAGTAATTGCCATAATCAGCTTCCACCAGCGTACGCGGGGCAAAGCGCAGAAACTCCTGGAAGCTGGTGGCCACGGCGAAACGCTGCGCCGTGAAGGCATTCCGGTTCGAGGGCGAGGCCTTCTCGATGTGCGCCCAGTTCGTATCCAGCAGCTTGCGCGCCTGCTCACTCTTGCTTTCCTCCTCCAGCAGGCGAACCCGGTGATACAGCGCCGTCTCATAGGCGGGAGAGTCTGCGGCGATGGTCGCTGCCGCTTTCATCAGCTCGTCCGTATGAGGATCTCCGGCGCGCATTGTCACCAGCGCGCTCAGCAGCCACGGCGTGGACTTTGTGGCCTGCCAACGATCGAGGCGGTACTGCCTGGTCTGCGGGTCGTCGAGCTGAAACGTGAGCACCCAGTCGGTCAGGTCATCGAAGCTGCGGGAGTTGTTGGCATCGGCTCGCCATTGGTTCGCCGGTAAGTCTTCTCTAAGCTTGGACACATCGACCGGCTGTCCCGGATGGGCTTGCACTGCTTGCTGCACTTGTGCGTCCCATACTGGATCCAATATGTGGTCAAGCAGGAAGGTGTAGTCGAAAAGATCGTTGCCGAAGTTCTCTCCAGCGCCGGATGCAAGCTGCGCGGCAATGGCGTGTAGCCTCTGCTCGGGGTGCAGCCGGGCCTCAACGTAGTCGAGCAGTTTCTTCGCCGCCGGATGCATGCTGGCCAGCGACTTGTCGGCCAGAATGGCCTGCAGACGCTGTTCGGCGGTCTGCATCGGCTCGGGCAAAAAAGCGCTTTCGTCTTTGAGCCCGAGCGTCGCCTTGCGGATATAGCACCGCGCCACCAGATAAGGGGCCAGCTTGCGCCATGGCGAGTCCGCTTCACGCGCGATTTCCTCAAAGTCGCTGGCTGCCGTGTCCAGATTGCCGGCGTAGAAGTTGGCTGCAGCCACCTGGTACTGCCGGTCGAGCTTCAGTAACGCATTGTCCAAGGTTGCGGGAGGCGGCAAATGCAGGGTCGCGAGCGGCCGCTTCTGGTTCGGACGGTAAAACACAAGGTCCGCAGCTCTGCCGCAGTTCTGGAAGACCGCGTCCTGACCGGCAACCCAGTCGCGCATAAGCGCCGACGCAATGCCAAAAGTCTGCGCCCGGCTCATCGCCGTGGCGGAGGCATTGGCAAACGCATCGTCGCCGCAATTGGGATACTCCGCGAAATCGTTTCTCCGGTAGCGTTGGATGTCGATCTTCTGCAGCTCTTTCAGCCCCAGTACGTGGCTGCGCGTCTTCAGCCAGGCGGTTACGGGAGGATCTGGGTCGTAGGGCGTGCCGGGTGGAGTGACTTGGGGTACTGCGTCATCTCCCAGGCTGTGCCGCTCCTGCGCCGTCAGCGGCCTTTGCTCCAGGTAGCGATAGGCAATCACCAGATAGCGCCGGTCGAACTTGGGCCGCAGAATGCCGAGCTTGCCCCCATCGAATGCTTTCAAAGGATCGTCAGGCTGGTGCTGCAGAATGAATGTCGCCTCGATCCAACCGCCGGACGAAAAGATGTTGGGGGGAACCAGCAACACGCCGAGGAGCAGGAGCCCCAGCGCAAGACGCGACCTCGGTTTCATGGATCTAACCTCCGCTGGACTGCAGCAAAGCTCTCTGCAGTCCAGGCCCGCGGATGAAAGACATATACATGCCGGCGCAGCATCGGCGCAGGCCACGGCTCGTCGGTGGAGACGCCCACGCTGCTGCGGCAGAGCGGCTCTCGAAAATCCTCGCCCAAAGCTAGCGACTGCATGATGTCGGCGCGGTCCGCCCCCATGCGGAACAGCATGGGCACAGCCTCAGTGATGGGCAGACCGCTCATCCAGTCATCGCCCATGCACCACGAGCCGAGCGCCGTGATGGAGAGCGGCATGGAAGCGGGCAAACGCTGCCGCACATCGCTGATGAGCGCGCGATAAAAGTCGTGCTGGGAACGCGTGGCGTCGAGGTCGATCTGTAGCGAGGAAACCTGTAATGACTTGTTGGCGGAGGACGCAGTCACGAGCGAACCCTTCTCCGCCCAAATTCCCTACTAACAGGGAAAAATACAGGGAATTTTGTGAACTTGCCAGCCCCTCCTAGCTGTTAGAGGCCCTAAACGCTTCATTTTTCGTAACTTCTGCTGCCTGAGCCTAGTTCTTGCCTTGAATCGAACAGGGAATTATCAAAGGCTTATCAGGGAACTGCATTCCCTGATGTCAGGGTGGGACTTAGCAGCGGGCCGAACCGGCGAAAAGAGGACGGGAACCATCGCCCGATAGACCGCACTTCAATACTCGCGGGAAGATTGGACGGCGCGGCATCGTCAGGTGATCTTGGTCTCAAGCTCTTCCCACCGGAGGTAGAGCTGATCGACTCGTTTCTGCGCCATGTTTAGTTCGGCTGGGCCAGCAGAATGCCGAATCCGCTGGGGCGCATGCCCATCTCCGCACGCGGCTCGAGATGAGCGGCAGGGCCCGCGGCC
>OCTA010001622.1_pt1 | contig 20676 bp, 15 predicted proteins | sample 1538991 | NCBI WGS metagenome assembly OCTA01 (sample SAMEA3539302, study PRJEB22396) | soil metagenome | biome: tundra; feature: field; material: soil | place: USA | collected 2010-05 | depth 0.15 m | reverse complement strand
TTAGTGATCCGGTGGTTCTGTATGGAAGGGCCATCGCTCAACGGATAAAAGGTACGCCGGGGATAACAGGCTGATCGGAGCCAAGAGTTCATATCGACGCTCCGGTTTGGCACCTCGATGTCGGCTCATCGCATCCTGGAGCTGTAGAAGGTTCCAAGGGTTAGGCTGTTCGCCTATTAAAGCGGTACGTGAGCTGGGTTCAGAACGTCGCGAGACAGTTCGGTCCCTATCTGTTGTGGGCGCAGGAGATTTGAGAGGGCCTGTCCTTAGTACGAGAGGACCGGGATGGACGAACCTCTTGTGATCCAGCTGTCATGCCAATGGCATCGCTGGGTAGCGAAGTTCGGTTGTGATAACCGCTGAATGCATATAAGCGGGAAGCACGCTCCAAGATGAGATCTCCCTGAAGGGCCCAGAAAGACCATCTGGTTGATAGGCTGGGTGTGAAAGCGCAGCAATGCGTGAAGCTTACCAGTACTAATCGCCCGTTCGGCTTGTCCATAGAATTAACTCCGCGCAGTTATGGCGGATGCTCTTCTTGCCAAGCCTTGTAGTTCCAATCAATTTCGTTGGTTTTGTTTGGCGCCAGATTGCAGCCGCGTTCCTATGGGCCTCCGGGAGAAACCATCCGGAACAAAGTAGACGCCGCGGCAGGCTGCGGGCAACCACCCGCCAAGCGCCATTCAAGTTTGCCGGTGACCATACTGCGAGGGATCACCCGTTCCCATCCCGAACACGGAAGTTAAGCCTCGCTGGGCCGATGGTACTGCACGGGTGACTGTGTGGGAGATTAGGTGATCGCCGGCAATAATATCTAGCAAGAAGGCCATGCCGTGGAGGCATGGCCTTTTTGCGTTTGCTGCTCGGCTGGATGGCGGTTGCCATCAGCCTAAACATGCGATGGTACCTGGATGGTGTCCGTTAGACCAAGCGCACGGTTGGCAATTACCGATGGCTTGCGGCCCAAGCTGCGGGTGTGAGATCGGCGACGTGCTGGATGAATGTGTTGGCGAGTCCTGGCAGGATGTCGGCCAGGTAATCGCACACAGGGATATTGAGCCTGCGGTAGCTTGCGACAACAGAGAGGATCGCAGCCACTTTTGGTCCGGCCTGTTCGCTGCCGATATGTATCCAATTTCGGCGACCAGTCGCCACCGGGCGCATGGAGTTTTCAGCAAGGTTGTTGCTCAACTCCAGTTCCGGATAGTCGAGGAAGCGCATATGTCAATACCGATTAGTCAGCATGGAGTGACCGGTTCAATGCGCTGACCGTGGGTTAAGCTGTGATTCTGGAAGGAAGCACAGTTCAGAGCCACAAGCGGAGAGGAACCGGTCATGAAAGAAAAGGTACGTTTTTAAGGCTTGGATGTCCATGCCGAAACGATTGTCGTCGCTATCGCGGAGCCGGATGACGATATGCGCAGCCTGGGGACGATTGCCAACCGTGCGGAGTCGATTTGCAAGCTGGTAAAGAAATTGGGGCCGGTTGAGCAACTGAAGGCTTGCTTTGAAGCCGGCCCGACAGGCTATGTTCTCTACTGGCAGTTGGCGGAGTTGGGAGTCGAGTGCGAGGTGATAGCACCTACGCCGGTGCCGATGAAGGCTGGCGACCGTGTGAAGACGGATCGGCGGGATGCGGAGCGGCTGGCGCGCAGTTTCGGTAGTGATGGGCGATGCATGGATCGCATGGGGATGTCATGAAACTTGCGCCTGGCGTGAGCCCAGCAGGCGACTTCGTAAATGGCGCCGCCTTCGTAGTGATGATGAAACCCTGCGTAGGCATTGGCCTGTAGCGCACCCTTGAAGTTCTTTAGATGGAGTCTTGGATGTTCTCCTTTGCGATCCGGCGAGTACGCGAACCTCACAGCTGGCGCGGTGCTTCCGCTGGCAGCCCTTTCGTCGCGAACATAGATCCAGAGGCGGCCTGTCTTGGTTTTTCCGTTGCCGGGAGCAAGCACCTGAACCGGCGTATCCCCAGGCAAAAACGTAAGCTCCACGATCCGACGCTTCTCTGCGATCGTCCGACGTACCCGCGATCCCGAAAATCCTATGAGCCCATCGTCATGACCGGACCTCAATCATGTTCAGAGGGGAACACAAGACGCTTACTCCTCTTCAAGGGGCGGCTGGGGCAACTGTGGAGGCCTTAACCATCGATGTGCCTTCCTCGAGCAGTGGAGCCTTGGGGTAGTTTGGATCCCGGCCCATTCCGTCAGGATGGCTGTGGGCCGGCCCTCTCAAGACCGCGGATGTTAAACGAAGGTATCCTCGTCGTCGGAAAAGCGTACATGCCGGGGTTCCCGATCGGAGCCGCGGAGCGATTCGACGATCGCCTTGGCCGCCGCCAACAGACCCGCAAGTTGCCGCACCGGCCTGCCGACGGTCTCGGCCACAAAGCTGCCGGCCCGATCGACAGCATCCAGAGCGTCAGTGGTCATCCCGTCCACCCGGTCCGTCTGGCGGCGCGTTCGCTCAAGGATATCCTTGGCTGCGAATTCTACCTCCGCAGTTTGCTCACGCAACCCGCGCGCTATCCTGGCCAGGTCGCTGACAGTCGTTTCAGCCTTCGGAGCCAAGCGGGCAAAGAGATGCCTCGTGTGGTCAATGAGCACCCGCGTGTGGTCAATGAGTTCGCGCGTGTTGTCGACCATGGGCATCAGCGAGGAACGCAGATCCGCAACTTCCTCGCGTAGGGAACCGATTGCCTTGCGCAGGACCAGATAGATTGCCAGCAGAACGATCGCCTGCAGCAACAGGGCCAGCGCAATAATGGCAATAAAGGCTAACTCGATGGTCTGATTGTCCAATTTTGGCATCGGAATGATCTCGCGCAGGTCTTCTGCGGACTTCCAACAACTCTTTCAACGCACTCCCCGGAGCAGACTGGAGCGTCTTGCCCAGAGCCTGCGCACACCGCATTCAGCCACGCACGCGCTCAACTCCAGAGCGGATGATCGAACAAAATGACGCCGTACCAGAATGGATTCCGGAAAAAAACGGCTGCTCAGAGTTTGGCCGGATCGACGGGGGTGACGGTCGTCTTATAGGCCTCGCGGCCCGCATCGACGGCTGCGCTCACTCTGGTTGTCTGGTCTGTGACCAGGTTCTTGCCTCGTTCGACAAACTCTTCCCACTGCGCCCGCCCGCGATCCACGTATTCGCCCGCCTGCTCCTTGCCTTTGTCCACCAAGGCGCCTACACGCTCAGCGGCCTGCTGGGTACGGGTGCGCAGGTACTCCGTTCCCTCGCGGGCTCCGTTTGCGAGGTCTTCGCGGGTCTCACGACCGCTCTTGGGGGCATAGAGGATTCCCACCAGCGCGCCCACGCCCAACCCAGCCAAAAACCAACCCAATTGTTGTACCTTGTTTTCCTCTGCCATGATGACTTGTCTCCCTCTGCTCAGCTTGAAGAATGCTTGAGCCTATCAAAATTCTCAGTTGTGCCGCAAATCGCAATCCCATTGCGGCGCTCGATTTCAGAATCGACGATTCCCAAAAATAAGCGGTTCAAGACCTGACGCGCACTCCCGGTCGGAGTGAACTCTGAAGCGTCCTCATTGCTTGGACGCAGTTTCCGTGTCCAGAGTTGCAAAGGCTTCTCACGAAAGCAGCTAACCTGCCCCTCCTCAACACAATACAGCAAATCCCCCCTGCATGCCGATTGTTTTTGCCATCTGCTCATGACAATTCACAATGCGGACATTTGCTCATTCGTGGGTTGAGGGTTGACCTTCGATGTCTCCGGCCTATGTCCTCATTTGGCACAACCGCAACTGTGAGCCAGAACCTCGGCAAAGTGCATGGCCTTGCGGTGGGATAGCTGGGCGATCTGTTCCCGGCAACTGAAGCCGTCGGCGATGATTAGCGTCATCGGGCCAGCCCCTTCGACGGCGGGTAGAAGGCCGTCGTTGGCGATGGCCTTGGAAACTTCGAACTTATCCGCCTCGAACCCGAACGGGCCGGCCATGCCGCAGCAGCCTGCCTGGATGGGTTCCACTGTGGCGCCGGCTTGCTGGAGCAGCGCGATCTCGCTGGCCGGACCGCCAAAAACCGCTTTGTGATGGCAGTGGCCGTGGAGCAGAACGTGCGCGCCTTTAAGCCGACCCGTGGCCCACTCAGGGGCTTTGGCGGCCAGCCAGTCGGCAAGCAGCCAGACCTGCCGGCTCAGGCGTTGCGCGCGAAGGTCGTTTGGAAACAGTTCGAGCAACTCGTCCTTGAAGACGCTGGCGCAACTTGGCTCCAGAAAGATGAAGGGCAGGTCCGTGTCGATCTGCGGGGCCATGCAGTCGAGGACTTTGGCCAGATAGCCGCGGGCGGCGCCTAGCAGGCCGAAATCGTAAAGCGGGCGGCCGCAGCAGATATGTCCACGCGGGGTTTCAACTCGGAAGCCCGCCTGAGTTAGCACCGATTCCGCGGCAGTAAGAGTCTGCGGGTGGTAGTAGTTATTCCATGTATCCGGCCAGAGAAGCACCTGCGGTGGGGCAGCCTTTCCCTCAGGGGCTAAAGCCCCCGGCTCCTGGGCTGAGTTGATGTACGGGCTGAAGCCCGTACCCTTCACATCAGTCGCGCGATCCCGCTGGTAGCTGCGGGGGGCAAGGCGCGGGAGCTGGCGTTGCTGCGCCACTCCAACTATCCGCTTGATCAGCGGGCTGGTGAGGGGGCCGGTGAGCAGCGCGTTGGTCAGGGCCGGGGTCAGCGAACCCCAGCGCGCCAACTGGTCGGCAAAGCCGAAGAGGTAGTGGTGCAAGGGGTGACGGCGGCCCTTGTAGCGTTGCGCCAGGAACTCCGATTTGTACGCGGCCATGTCCACCTGCGCGGGGCACTCGGTCTTGCATGCCTTGCAACTGAGGCAGAGGTCGAGGGCCTCATGGACAGCTTGGCTTTGAAAGCCTTCTTTTCGCAGGGCGCCGGCGAGCATCTCCCAGAGCAGGCGCGCTCGGCCACGGGTGGAGTGCTGCTCCTCGCCGGTGGCGCGGAAGCTGGGGCACATGACGCCGCCCTCGGTCTTGCGGCAGGCGCCGACGCCAACGCACCGCTCGGTCGCGCGTTCCAGTGAGCCACCATCGGCGGCGAAAGCAAAGTGCGTTTCGAGAGCGGCAATAGATTCGCCGGCAGTGGGCAGGCCGTGACGGAGGTTTTCCAGGGGGTCATAGACGCGAACCGCATCCACCAGCTTGCCGGGATTCATGCGATTGTCCGGATCCCACAGGGCCTTGAACTCCCGAAAGGCCCCCATCAGCTCCGGCCCGAACATCTTGGGCAGCAGCGCGGCGCGCGACTGGCCGTCGCCATGTTCGCCGCTGAGCGACCCGCCGAAACTGAGCACCAGATCGGCTGCGCGGACGATGAATTCGCGAAATTGGCGCAGACCCTCGGCGGTGCGGAAGTCGAAGTTGATGCGCATGTGGACGCAGCCCTGACCATAGTGACCATAGAGCGGACTGCGGTAGCCGTATTCGCCCATGAGGGCGGAGATGCCGCGGAGATAGGCGCCAAGTTGGTTGGGCGGGACGGCAGCGTCTTCCCAGCCCTCGAAGCGGTCGGGCTCGCCGGGAACGAAGACCATGGCGCCGAGAGCGGACTCGCGGACATACCAAACGCGAGCGGCCTCGGCGGCCGAGTAGATGCGGGCCGTCGGAACATGGGGCCAGCTTTGCGCGGCGCGGACCAGGGATTCGGCCTTGGCCTGAGCCTCAGCCGCGTCCCACGCGCCCATCTCGACTAGAAGAAAGCCTACCCCGGGCGGGAGGAGCGCAACATCATCGACAGCAAGACGCTTGCGGCGCATGAAATCGACGAGCATGCCGTCAAAGCCTTCCAAACCGATGGGCCCGTGCTCAAGCGTGCGCGGAACGGCGTCGGCGGCAATAAATGCGTCGTCGAAGGCCAGCGCGGTGAGCACGCGGAAGGGCGGGCTGGCGGTCAGGTTCAGGGTAGCGCTGACGATGTTGGCGCAGGTACCTTCGCTCCCGACCAGCGCACGAGCCACTTGGAAGCCGTTCTCGGGGAGCAGTTCGTCGAGATTGTAGCCGGAGACGCGGCGGGGAATGCGTGGGAATTTTTCCCGGATGAGGCTTGCGTAGCGGTCGCGCAGGCTAGCTAGGCCCTCATAAATCCGGCCAACCCGGCCGCCGGAGCGAATCGCGGCTTCGAGTTGTTCGGGGCTGGTGCGGCCGACGGTCATGCGCGTCCCGTCATAGAGCACGATGTCTAGCGATTCGACGTTGTCGGCCACTTTGCCGCCGAGTAGGCCATGGACGCCACAACTGTTGTTGCCGATCATGCCGCCCAGCGTGCAGCGGCTGTGCGTGGCCGGGTCGGGGGCGTAAGTCAGGTGGTGCAGCTCGGCGGCTTCGCGCAACCGGTCAAGGACGATCCCCGGCTCGACGCGCGCCAGTTTGGCAGCCGGGTCGATGGAATTTAGCCCGTGCATATACCGGGAGTAATCGAAAACCACAGCCACGTTGGTGCACTGGCCGGCCAGGCTGGTGCCCGCGCCGCGAGCCAGGACCGCGGCTCCGGTGGCTCTGCAGGCGGCCAGAGCAGCCTCCACGTCGGCCGCGTCCCTGGGCAGGACCACCCCGACGGGGAGCTGGCGGTAGTTGGAGGAGTCGGCGGCGTAGAGGGCGCGCGAGCCGAGGTCGAAGCGGACGTCTCCACGAAAAACGGGGCCGCGCTGTGTGGCCTTGAGAAGGGCCTCCAGCTCGCGGTGCGCGGCAAACCGCTCATGCTCAAGCGGAGGCTGGTTCGTCAAGATAGAAAAGCAGGAAAAGGACGAGGTGCTCACCGGGTAATAGTAGCGCGTTGCGAGCCGTGCAGTTCAGGAATCGGAATCCACCGTCACGCAGCCGGAGGAGCGCAAAGCGCCCCGAACGGGTCTTCGCAAGCCGGATGTTACCGTGTCGGCCCTGCAATCGATTCTTGGCCATGTTGTGCAAGAAGCGATAAGATAGGTCATGGACAGATTTACTTTTCACCACGTTGGGGTTGCAGTCCGGGACTTATAAGGAGCGATTCCAAGCTACAAGAGCCTTTTCGACTACAAACTCATTTCGGGTCCATTCGACGACCCTATCCAGAATGTATCCGTCTGCTTTATGAGCCGCGGCGAAGGAGATACAACGATCAAGCTTGTCGCTCCCCTGGGGCCAAACTCCCCCGTTGACCGTACGCTGAAGAAAGGCGGAGGAACCTATCATGTCTGCTATCAGGTTCCCGATATTAACGCAGCCATCCGCCATCTTACTGAATGCGGATCTTTGCTGCTGAGCGGGCCGGTCCCCGCAGTGGCCTTTGCGATGAGAGAAATTGCCTGGCTGATGACAGAGACCGATCTTCTGGTTGAATTGGTGCAGGCATAACTGGAGAGGCGGATGGATCCCGGTGGAAGTACCTGGCTTCACCGTCTGCGTCCAAGTTGATACCCAAGACTCTTGCCTGCTGCGCGAATCAATGCGTTTGGTATCAGGTGCGGCGCGGTGCGCGCTAAATACCGGCACTCAGACTGTACAAACCGAATGCCTTCTCTAAATGGCCTTTACATTATTCTAGACGGCGGCGGGCCTTTTCCTGAGGAAAATACGGTAGCACAGCGAACGCACAAAGACGGGAGAGAGACGGATGGGCGCGCGTAGCAGAATGTTCCTTACGCACTCGGATGCATTCAGCAGGCCTATCTTATGGAGGAACAATTGAAATTCTATATCCCGTTTGAAATAGGCGTAACCCCCTCTGCGGCCTTGCATGCCATTGCCGACGCGAACGTAGACGAGAATCTCCTCCATGTTGTACAAGCGGTAGCCGAGAACCAGCATTCTTGCCCAGAGGTGATAGTCCTCAAAGCCAAGAAATGACTGATAACTTCCCGCGGCCAGCACCGAGGCTTTGCGGAAAACAACAGTTACGTTATTAATAGGATTTCTGAATTTTGCGAACCGTAGCAGTTCCTGGCCGCTAGCCGGCAAACGTCGAATCGAGTGTGGCCGCGAGCGGTCCTCATCGAACTCGGCCCAGGAGCCGCTTACGACATCCACCTGCGGGTTGCGTTCCAAAAAATCCATCTGCATCTGAAATCTGTCCGGTACGCAGATATCGTCTGAGTCCATGCGCGCCACGTACTCTCCGCGGCACTCGTTCAGTCCAGCGCGGGAAGCTTCTCCCTGTCCGACATTGACCAGCAAGCGCAAGGATACTATGGGTAATTTTTTCTTAAACGCAGCGATGGTTGCTTCCAGTTCTGCTCCGAGCGGTCCGTCTTCCACAATCACTACTTCATCCGCTGGGAGAGTTTGCGCTACAAGGCTGGCCAAGCACTGGCGCAAGAAGACCGGAGACTCTTTGAAATATACCGTCATCAATACAGAGAGCTTCATTCTGCTACTCCTAAGGTGGGGTCTTTAGTGTGTAGTTGGGCGGCTACTCCTCTCATCAATACACGTCCGGCCCATACGACGAGCACGACCAACAGAGTTGCGAGAACCAGAGATGGAATTCGCTCATACACATATCCTAGATTGCCTCGTGGCGCAAAAAGCGCTCGAGTCAGGCACTCAGCCCAGATTCCAGAGAAGAGCGAACGCATCCCGATCCATCCGACAAAGCGACGACAAGTGAAGCCAAATAATGCTGAGCCGGCATACACAGCAAATATACCGCCAGTAACATAGAGTTCGAGCAAATAGATCGACCCTGTTCCCGACACCGTACCGTTAAGGGATTCGGGTTCATTGTTGGTGAGGATGTGCTCCAAGGTGGCCGGCATATTTTCCACGCCCGCTGTGTCAATCACGCATACTCCCAGTAATCCGTATGGAATCACCTTTGCCGTGAGGGATATCAGAAGCGGTGGACAGTTCTCATTCAGGCTAAGGTCTGTATTGTCCTGGAACAGGCCGAGGATATTGCTGCCCATGAAAAGCTGGAAGTTTCCCTCCGGCCCGATAAGTTGGTCGCCGCGGGTCAGCGCAGGCACAAAAATAATTACCAGGGCCAGCGCGGCAATCTGCAGCAGGCGTTTTGCGGAAAGGCGAATCCAACCTCGCGCGATGGCAATCAACAGCGCTGGAATTATAGCTTGCGCAAGAAAGAACCGGCCTCCGTTCAGCGAGATAATCAGGCGCGGCAGAGTAACCAGGATCGACACCGTTAAGATGCGATTCCAGCCGTGTTTCTCGGGTTGGGCCGCTCCAAGATACATAAAGCCGAAGAAAAGATGTGTGTACAAAACCGCTTGATATAGGAAGGGAATGGCTAGTCCAAAATATCCCCTGCCCATTCGGCTATACCAGACCAACACTGCAATAGGCAGGGCAAGAACGGCAATGAGAATTGTGGCGTTGTACGCAAAATTTCCGCTTGCATCGAGTATCGGCTCGGAAAACTGGTGCGCAGGGCGGCCAAATGTCGGAAGAAAGTAGCCAACAACGAATAAAGCCACCGCTACCATGCTGATGGCGATGGTGGCGTCCTCCACCGGGTCGGGCAGGTGAAAAATCACTCGCACAAGAAGGCTACGGAGCCACCAGAATAAGAAACAGGCAGAGGCAAAAGCATAAAGAAAGAACCATTTCGCTCGCACACGCTTTGGTGGGCAAGCTCCACTGGCCGTGGTGGGCATTTTACGTAAACAGTCTCGATCCCGGCTATGCGAATCGGCTTTGCTCACCAACCTACCTCCCCATAAAATTTTCCTTGTGCAGAGAACCGAGCATCGACGGCGAGATAGGCTTCCGCGACAGCGCGCGGTGAGTACGCTGCGAGAGAGACTGCCTTGGGCGTGGCAAGAAGAGCTTTGCGCAACGCGGAAGCAACCGCTTCGCGGGGCACCGTGATGGGGAACAATTGAATACCGTTCCCAACCAGTTCCGGTGCAATCTCCAGCCCTCCGCCCGAGGCAGGCATGGCCACCGCGCATCCCTGGCTGAGCGCCTCAATGTAGGCGATACCCAAGGCTTCGTGTGGGCAGGCAGAGACAAACACCCGTGATTGCCTCAATCGTTCCCGTACTTGAGCAGGCGCCAGTGCTCCCACGAACTCGATGCGCTCGTCGCCTGCGGCGATCCGCTCGAGTTCCGAGCGCATCGGGCCTTCCCCCACGATCCATGCGCGCAAGCCGGCGTTCTCGTCCAGCACATCGCGCATGGCAGGGAGCAGCCGGTCTACATTCTTGGATTGGTGCAAGCGGCCCACAAAGATAATAGCCTGGCGCGGTGTGTCTCTCTCCGGTTGGTTCTCCAGAAAGAGCGGATACACGGGATTGTGAATCACCGCGTCTACGCGGAGGTCGAAGATGAAGCGCAGGTGCAGCGCCGCGTAATCGGACACCGGAACCAGTTGCGCGCCCCGGCTGGCCGTGGCGAGCCGGTAGGACGCGAGTTTCGCGAGCGTATTCGGCCAGCCCTGGTGTGCGGCGCAGGGAAATCCGTGAGCCACGCAGATGGCGCGGCGTGCAATCGACGCGGCAAAGATCGCGGAGGTGCTGAGGATTTTCAGTATTCGCGGATTGCGTAATTCGCGCCAATGCCGAAAAATGCGCGAGGGCGAGACAATTTCTACAGGGATTCCAAGTTCAATGAAGCCCGTGCCCAATCCTTCCGCAAAGCTCGTCACCCCTCCTACTTCACGTCCGCTCGTAAGCAGGACTTTGGATGGATGTCCATGATCCATTGCTCGCTCTCCTGCTAACCATTTGGAATTACCAACGTTTGAACCTAAAGCATGATGACGTCAATGTATTGATCGCCTTTCCACACCTTGACGACGCGATCTTCAGTTCCTAAGGGCCAGGTCGCCGGCCAATGCTAGAGTACTGCGGCTAATTCGGACTTAGAATGACTGCGATTAAAAATACGCACATTACAATACTCAGACGTGTTCCACTTGGCGGAGAGCCCAAAGGTTGCAGAAGGATGGAGGTTTTTGACTTGCCAACAGAGGCCCGATGGGCCGGAAAGGCGAATTGCGGATTGCATACACAGGCGCGAACCGCGCGCATAAGAAATCCATCATCCCATCTGTATTGCCCAGATCTTCGGCATACTCAATAAGCATCTTCATCTTCGGTGAATGCCCAATCGTAGTGTCCATACCCTTTAGCGCTCTCAGCTCGTTGCCTTCGATGTCCATCTTGCAGACATCGATGTGTGGAAGGCCGAGCGAGTCGATGGTTCTGCACGGAACCTGGACGGGATCTATTCCGTCGAAGAGATTTGAATGTCCCGAGTTTCCCGGAGCGCGAAACAGCGTAACCGTGCCTTCCTGGTCGCCTACTGCGACAGGGAAGACCGTCACAAGATCATCAAACCCGTTCAGATGCACATGATGGCGAAGCGTCTTCACATTGCGCGGATCGGCCTCGATGGCAAACACTCTGGCTCCCCGCTTTGCCGCTAGCAATGTATAGATTCCCACGTTCGCGCCAACATCCAAGACCACGCTGCCCGGTTTGATAGCATCACAAAACAGCTTGCGCTCGTTCGATTCGAAGGCACAGGGCCGATGCCATATATTGAACCCAATTGTCTCCCGGACATCCGCTTTCATCTTCAGATCGCCGTCGAAATCATCCACGCTCAGTTGCAAGTCCCCTTTGGGGAGTGCGACATCATAAACATGTCGGAGCAATCCGAATCCCCGAAAATAGGGCAAGTGCTTGGTAATTCGCCCCCATCTTAATATCTCTCGGATCATAACTCGCTTCCTCTCTTGTTCTCTCTGCGCACGTCGCTAAAAAGCTGATTGTAGTGCCTTGTGAAGCGCAAGACCATTACTTGTCGCGGCACCAGCAATCGGGACTTCGGGTGTAGGTGTTGCGCTCATCCTACCTTCCCTTCGAGTACAGCATTTGTGCCTACGGCTAGATATCCACGGCGCGCGCGCGCAAAGATCATGTACGCGAAGGGGAGTCCGATGCCCACCGTGGCGACCAGATAACTCAGGGCGGCGCCGGCATTGCCCCAACGCGGCGTCATAAACGCAGCCATGACGACAGAGAGGGAGGCTACCAGCAGCGACTGTGCAAGGAAAGGTTCGCTCTTGAAGGAACGCAACAACACTGCCAGATTCTGCACCACGCAGTTGGCTCCCGCGGCCAACATCAGCGCCGTGAACAGGGGCAATGATACCATCCGCGATGCTAAGCGGGGCGTAACGGTGGGCATCAGGGCTGCGATACCGCAGGCGCTCAGCCCAATCAAGGCGTAGACTGCCATAGATTGGCCGAGCGTGCGCAGAAACAGCCGGTCGAGTTCATGGAACTCGCGCCGCGCAATCATGCGACCGAAGGGCGTGGTTTTTGTTGAGGACCAGGCTAGAGCGAGGACACTCATATACCCGGTGATGCTCAGCGACATCCCCATTTGTCCGGCTTCAACTGCGCCCCGCAAAGCAAAGATGATGGGGATGAGAACCTGGATCGTAAAGTATGAACACATCCAACTAACTGCGATGCGCCACTGGAAGGGCCAGACTTCTCGGTTCCACGAGATCGTAGCTTTGCGTGCCGGGTGACGCAGCAGTCCGCCAAGCAGACGGCGATGCGAGACCAGAAAGAAGAAGCCTGTTCCGGTCTGGCCCACTATCATCATGGCCGGGGAATAAAGCCCTCGATGGAACAGCATGGGCACCCAAGCACACAACGAGGCAGCAACTGCCTGGCGCAATCGCATTGCCGCCACTGCACGCACTTTTCCGCATCCCTCCAAGAAAGAGTAGAAGGGTGTGCACCAGAGAAAGGGAATCAATGCGGCAACGGCCAGTAGCCATGGTCCCTGCCATGCGACCTGCGCTGCGCCAGCCGCGGCATGCCTAGCAAAGAAGACCATCCCCAGCGGAGCCAGAATCAGACCCATTGCCGCCGCGGCCAGGGTGTACCACCGCAAACTTAGTTGCAGAGTCGAGGCCAGACGGGCATGCGCCACTGCATCGCCGTTTACGCTCCCGTCTGCCTCGATCAGCAGGTGAATGCATTCGTGTGCTGCCAACTGCTGTACCACGAACGAGAAACCCATCTCGAAAACCAACTGCAAGGCGACGAGGCTTATCAATGTGTAGTAGTATCCCTGCTCGACGGGGCTGAGAAAATGCGTGATGAGCAGGACTGTTCCGGTGCTACCTACAATGTTTACGGAGCGCGCCAGAAAGGTATAAGCGACAGCACCATCCAGGCCCAGCATTCTTTTCCAGGATTTCATCGAAATCCCTCGGTGGAGAGCTCTTTGAGCGCGGTTATCCAAGAGCCGGTGCGGCTGCTGCGCTTGCGTACAATGGCAACGACCTCGGCGGCCAGCGCCACAAACGAACCCAGCAGCGGCGCAACTAGAAGCGCACCCAAAAGAATCCAAAGGCGATGCGGAGAACTGGGACGGTCGGGAACGCTGCCCGGATCGACTACTTGCACCACTGCGCCTTGGCGGGCCTCGTCCAGTTTGGCCATTTCGAACTGTTTGGCGATGAGTTCCGCGATTGTTTCGTAATACTTCACATCGCGGAGCTTGCGGATGTATTCCATCCCGGCCTCGGGGATGTTGCCTTTGGGCACGATGATGTCGGAACTTGAATTCTCATCTGAGCCGGAGAGCTTGGCGAGCTGGGCCTTGAGCGCGGCAAGCTGCTGGCTGGCCACGACCATCTGCGGATTGTCCTCAGTGGCGTAGGAGCGCATACCCTGGAGCTGAACCTCCTTGGCCACGATCTGGCCGCGCAGGATTGCGGCGGACTCGATCAGAGACTTCGCCTGGCTGTCGACTTGGAGAACGCCTGTGGACTGCTCGGTGCGCTTCATCGCTTCTTCGGCCGCCGCGAGGTTCTGGTTCGCTTCAAGCAACTGCTGCTGGAAGAAGCTGCGGCGTTGCGATGCCTCGGTGATGGCCAGGTTGGCGGAGAGCTTGCGAAACTCATCGACATAGCCGTTGGCCATCTCGGCAGCCAGGTTGGGATCGCGATCCGTGACACTGATGCGGATCAGGCCGTCTTTGACGCCGAGGACCACTGTGGAACGATCCTCGAATTTGCGGCGCGCATCGGAGAGCCTCTTCTTGTGATACCTGGCCATGAGGCCGAAGCGCTGGATGACGGAATCTTCAACGGTCCGGCTGCGAAAGAGGGAAACATACATGTCGCCGGGGTTTTTGATGCCGAGACTCGCGCCGGCTGCGGAAGCGAGGGCCGCGGAGCCTCCAAGCTGACCCAGCAGGGCGGAACTCATGGAGGAGTTTTGACCGGGCGGAAGAACAACCGTCTCTGCCGTGTATTGGCTCGGGATCAAGAGCACCGTGACTACAGCCAGGACCGCGACGGCGATGGTGAAAAAGAGGATGAATCTCCGGCGTAGCGAGAGAATCATCAACAAGTCGAGCAAATGCACTTCTTGGGTGGACGGATCCTGGGTCGTTGTCTCCTGCATCTGGCCATCGAACGGTTCCGACCTCATGCTGGCTCTTCTCCCGTAGTCATTTTATCAACATTTCGCCCCACTTTGCTTTGATGGTCTGGGTTCTGCGCGGGAGCGCGGACGTTCCAGGGAGTCCGGCAGCGTTCTTGATTCCCGTTTCGACCCTTGTTTACTGCAAGGTCAATTGCCGATGCAAGTGAAGAAGAACCCGGTGTATGCCGACCAAAAAGATTGGTCTAAGTCGGGCTAAGGACCCTCCTTCTCATGCCTTGCCATGCCCCAATAGCATTCTTTGCGGCCAGCCAGCTTTGCTCAACTGTGCAAAGATCGATTTTGTTGCGCCGCCCCAAGCAGCCCAGTTCAGGTTCTCCTCGCAAGCCATGCGGCTCGACAAGACGGGCCAAGGCCCGTACCCTTCAACAAACCGAAATCATAGGCAACCGGAGCCATTTTGGCATTTCTTTGTTGATTTGGGTTCCGATTTGTTCCTTTATAGGCTTAGTGTCAAAGAATCGGAAGAGGGCGGGCATGGTTAAGTGATTGAAACGAACGGAGAAGCGTTGGTTTTCAGGATTGCCGATGATTCCGCTGTGTTTGGTTAAGCTAAGAACATTCAAAGCGAAATGAAATTACGGGGAAAGTGTACGAGGCTTTCCCTATCTTCTTCGGGCCATCCCCGCGGGTTCGCAGGCGTAGGGAAGAAGAAGAAGGCCAGGGCATCTCTGACGGCGTGTCAGAGGGCGACTCCGGTGCGGAGTTGTCGCTGGTTCTTTCTACGGGCAATGCGAAAGACCGTGGAACGGTGGGCCGGGAATGGCGGACAGATGACAGGGGCAAGACGGAAGCAGGCGGTACTGGGGAAGGCCAATGCTGGTGGAACCTTCAAAAAGGTGAAAAAGCTCAACGAAGAGGCGCTCAAGCTGGTGGACGAGAAAGCCGCCGAGATTGCCAAGTCGCTTTATGACAGCACTCTCGATGGCCACGTGTTGAGCGCTCGATTGCTGCTCGAGCTGGCACAGGGAAACGCGGAGGTTGAGGAAGCAATGGTCATGCGGCCGCTTCGCAGCCTGGCTTTGGACCTGACGGCGGAGCCGGAATGGCCGCGCGATTCGCTCGATGCGGCCGCGGAAACGGGAGTTGGAAGCCGGGAACCGGAAGGGGCCTGAGTTTTTCGCTTGGCGGGGAATGCGGAGGAGATGCAGGGGCAAGAGCCCAGGGCGGCCTACCGCATTCCCAAAAAGAAGGAAGAGACAGGGATGAAGCTCACAAGAGACGGGTTGTTGCGCGTCGGCAGATGGATGGGACTGAAGCTGGGACTGGGACTGTGCCTAATGGCGTTTTCGTTAGGGAGCGTTGCCAACGCGCAGGCGGTCAGCACGACGACGGTTCAGGGGACGGTGTATCTGGCGAATGGGCAGGCTGGCGCGGGGACTCTGGACGTGAGCTGGCCGGCGTTTACGACGGCGAACGGCCAGGCGGTTGCGGCTGGGCGGACGATGGTGACGATTGCGCCGGATGGATTTTTGAGCGTGAATCTGGCGCCGAACCTGGGGGCGACGCCGGCGGGGCTTTATTACACGGCGGTTTACCAGCTGCGCGACGGCACGACGGGCACCGAGTACTGGGTGGTGCCGGCGGCGGCACAGGCGGCTCTGGGGCAGGTGCGGGCGCAACTGATGCCGGCGGCGCAGGCCGTGCAGGCGGTGAGCAAGGCGTATGTGGACCAGTCGATTGCGGAGGCGATGGGGAGTCTGCTGACGGCGTCGGGCGGTACGCTGAGCGGGCCGCTTTATCTGAATGCTGATCCGACGCAGCCTTTGCAGGCGGCGGACAAGCACTATGTGGATACGACCTTCAATATGGAGGTTCCGATCTCGGGCGGCAACATGACGGGGCCTTTGTGGGCGCCTGCGGTCAATGGAGTGCAGTCGCCGGTGGCGGGAAGCTCGCAGACGACACTTCAGGCGGCGATGAACTTGGCGGGGACCAGCGGGGCGATGGAGATTCCGCCGACTTATGCGGGGACAGACGGGTTCACGAATCCGAATGGTGTTTACGTGGCGGATCTGCGGTCGAAGGGCGCGCAGCAGATTGAACGGAGCGTCAAGGAATTCGGTGCGGTGTGCGATGGGACGACGGACGACACCAATGCATTGCAGGCGGCGTTAAATTATGCGCAAACGCATGGGGTGTCGTTGACGATTCCGCAGGGAACCTGCAAGACGCGGTCGCTGAACTGGCATGGGGAGTCGATCGGCGGGTTGGGCAAGCAGGTGTCGGCGCTGAAGGGGTTTCCGGGACAGGATGTGCTGGTGACGGTGACGGACAGCATGAGTCTGCTGAGCTACACGCGGATACACGATCTGACAATTTATGTGGATCAGAGCGTGGATAACTCGTGCTCAGCGGCAGAGGGGCGTGCGCCGGCGGGGAGCTGCGGAGTGAGCCGGCTGTTGGAGAGGGATTCCATTTTTTCGCCGGGCGGAAACGGGCTGACCGGGACGGTGGGGACCGGCGCGGGTTGGGCTGTGGGCAATTGCGCGATTGCGATGCCTGCGTCAACGGGCGCGGGTGGCAACGGGTTGCGGGTGGCGGAGATTGAGAACCTGGAGATTGCAGCGACGGGCACAGACCCGATGGCGACGCAGTATTCCGGGGCGCACTCGACGCACACCTGCGGGCTCTACTTTGCAATGTGGCCGCAGTGGAGCGAATTCCGGAATATCGATATTCGCGGGCTGAATACGGGCATCGCGATCCCGGCGTTGCCGGTGACGACGCCAACGGGACTGAATTCGGACTCAAACCGGTGGGAGAACATCACGATCCAGGCGACGCACGGGTTTATGGCGGCGGCGGGCACGAACAACGTGCTGGACAACTTGGTGGCGATGGCGGGGAATTCGGCGGCGACAGGCGAGCCACCGACCGGCCTGGTGCTGGATCTTTCGGGCGGACAGCAGGGCTGGACAGTGCGGAATGCTGTTGTGTTGCCAGTGTGGAACGCGGTTCAGCCGCAACTGACGGTGACAGCATCAGGCGGCGCTGTGACGGGGGTAACGACGGGGCTGGAGCATGGGCTTGGATTCGATCCGTATGGGACGCAGGTTCCTTTGACATTCAGCGGGAGTTGCACGGCACAGGCGACGGCGAGCGTGAACAGCGACGGGTCGGTCGGGACGGTTACATTGACCTCGGGCGGAGTGGGCTGCTCGGGAACGACTACGGCTAGCGTGAATGTAGCGGGGAACTGGGACACGGCCGCGCCGGTAAACCTGATTGCCGGACAGAACATGACGTTCTTTGACGGGAATCTGCTGAAGGGCAACGGCGGGTACACGATTTGGAACGCGGTGGCATCCGAGAGCTACGGAACACAGTTGGCTGGGGGGGGCGGGAGATTGCCGAGCGGCGGGACTTACAAAGCCCTGGTGGCAAACAACCCGCTCGGAGCTGCATATCCTGTGGACCAGTTCCCCGGTGTGGACTTCGGGGCGAAGTTACAAGCATGCTTGGGGGCGGTGAGCGCGAGTTATGGCGGAACGTGCGACGCGCGCAACTTCACAGGCAATCTTTCGATGGGATCGAACCTGACGATATCGACAGGGAATGCGACGGTATTGCTGCCATGCGCTACGATTTCGACGGCCAACCAGGTGATCGTGACGGCGGGCACGAGGAATGTGTCTCTGCGCGGCTGCGCTTTGCGGGGAGCCAGCGCGGCCAGCGGGAACCAAGGCGGAACGGTGTTTCTGTACTCGGGTGCGGGCGCGATGGTGCAGGTGGGAGATCCGACGTATGCGGCGAATACGGCGGGCTTTCACCTGGACAACGCGGTGATCAACACGACGGCGGCCGGCAACGCGACAGCGCAAGGGCTGGTGGCCTATCGCACGCAGGAGATGGATCTGGAGAGCCTGTATTTCCTGGGGAACCAGAACCAGACGGGCATGACGCTGGACGGAACAGGGAACTACACGGGTGGAACGTTCTTCGACAACGCGTTCGACGGGTTCCAGACGGCGGTGAACGCGATTGGGCACCAGGTTTCAAACCCGGCTACTACGGACTGGATGAACGCGAGCACATTTGTGCGGTTGCATATCGATTGTCCGGAGAGCGGTGGAAGCCCGATCGCCGGGACGTACGGGATCAATCTTGCAGCGGGGGATGGAAACACGTTCACGGGCGGAGACGTGGAGGGCTGCTCGACGGCGCTGCATCTGGGGGCGAACGCGCAAGACAACACGATTCTGGGGCTGCGGAACGAGGTCTCGACCAATCAGGTCGTGGCAGATGCAGGAAGCGCGTACAACAACTGGATAACCGGCGGGACGATGTTCACGGGAGCCTTGACGGACAACGGCACGCGCAACAGCTTCCTCGATACGTTTCACCGGAGTTTCAACGGCTTGAATGGCGATTGGTACGGGAGCCAGAAGGACGCCACGGTGACTAATCACTACCGCCTCGGAATTGGCGCGGGGAACGAGCGCGGGTTGCTGGATCGATATCAGACGGACTTTGGTTACCGCTGGACGATGGGTTTGAGCGATGCGACGGCGGGCGAACAGTTCTATCAGATTCTGGACGAACTGAACGGCGTATATCGCTTCTCGATCGGGCAGTACAACAACGGGCAATCGAGCACCAACAATCAGACGGTCATCAATTCGGCGGGCACGGGCGCAATCGTGTTGAACGGCTCAACGAATTCAGGGACCGGAGGGATTACTATCGGGTCCGGTGGAGCGAACGAGACAACCGTTGCGACGATCAACAGCGCAGGGAATGCGCAGTTGAACGGGACGCTTCAGGTGGGCGGGACTTCGACTTTCACTGGCTCGACGATGGTGAAGAACCAGGCGGATGCGGAGATAGACCAGTTTCTATGGGCCGGCCTGACCTCGAGCCAAAAAGAATCTCTCACTTACAAGGATTGGAACGGCAATAGCCAGTGGTACATGGTGAAGGACCAGAATAACAACTGGGCGCTGAATTCGGCAGCCGGCGGCCTGGACAGCTTCAAGGCTTACCAGAGCACCAACAGCGGCGACACGTATATCAATGCATCAAATCCTTCCGGGGTTGTGCGCATCAACTACGAATCTGGATCCGGAGCAGGGTTCAATGTCTACGGCGGCGGGAGCAGCACGTTGTATGCAAGTTTCACGGGAACGAACGCAATCAAGTTTCCAGGGCTTGCGGCAAGCAGCGGCCTCAACTGCCTACAGGTGGATGACTCGGGCTACATCTCGAACACCGGATCAGCTTGCGGGTCAGGCTCAGGCCCAGGCGGCAGCGGCACGGTTAACTCGGGAACCAACGGGCAAATTGCATATTACACCGCCAACGGCACGACGATCGGCGGCGTGAATACGGTTCCCGTTACGGCAGGAGGGACCGGGGGTTCCACCGCTGCCGGCGCGCTGGCGAGCCTGGGCGCAGAGCCCCTCTCGTTGACGGGCAGCGGAGCGCCTTCCGCGACCTGCTCAAGCAGCGTGAACAACGGAACATTCTATACATCCTCGGCGCTGAGTCTTTACCAGTGTTCAAGCGCGACCGGCGTGTACCAGTGGAATCCGGTTAGCGGGAGCGCAAGCGCCGGCGTCTCCAGCCTTAACTCCCTTGCCGGCGCCGTGAATGTCGTAGCCGGCGCGGGCATCTCGGTTACTCCGTCCGGTTCCTCAATCACGATTGGAAACACGGGCAGCGGCGCTCCGGCTATCTACTACAACGTGCTCAGCTACGGCGCGAAGGCGGACATGCAGGGATGGTTAGTTGGAGGGTTTCTCACTTCAGGCAGTTCGACGCTGTATGGGCCGAGTGGCCCGTTCACCTCCGCCGATGTCGGTAAATATGTAACAACATCAGTCTTCTCCGGGGGTTGGACGGTACCTTTCGCGGTAACTGGAAATACACCCGGAAATACAGCGCAGATTGTATCTGTTACAGATTCTCAGCATGTAGTTCTGAGCAAGAGTTCAACTGTTACGGAAGGCGTTTATATCTACTGGGGCACGGACAATGTCCCAGCCTTCAATGCGTGCGCAACGGCAGTGTCCAATGCCGGTGGAGGCACGTGCGCTATTCCAGGCGGATACTATCTCCTGGCAACGTCTCCTTATTATCTGAGTAGCGGGGTAGCGCAAGACGGAGGCGATTACGCCAATCTCGGCGGAGGGTCTGGAGCGACTTTCACATGCACCGAATCGGCTGGAAGTGTGACTAGCTGCACGGTCACGAGTGGTGGAACTGGTTACACGCCTAGCGTTACGGGAGGATTGA
>OCTA010001620.1_pt1 | contig 20687 bp, 25 predicted proteins | sample 1538991 | NCBI WGS metagenome assembly OCTA01 (sample SAMEA3539302, study PRJEB22396) | soil metagenome | biome: tundra; feature: field; material: soil | place: USA | collected 2010-05 | depth 0.15 m | reverse complement strand
CGCTCGCTGCTGGCCGGCACCGCCAGGCACGATCGCCGGACCCGGTACGGTCGCTCCACGGGGCATCGCCTCCTTCCACCGGAGCGTAGCGAATCACGGGCTACGGACAGGTGAACGTACGTCGGCATGGGGACCGGGTTCGGCGGTGCCGGGCGCTTATCCGTGCGTAACCCCGATTACCTCCGAATCTCCGTCTCCAGCAGCTAGGCCAACGCCGAGGCCGAGGGGCACGACCCTGCTGGGGCCGGTGCATCCCAGACGGCGTGCAGCACCGGATGACGCCACGCCCTTAGCTTAGGTTTTAACCTAAATCCGGGTCATTTCAGTTCATAGTGGTGCTGTTCGCGCATATGTGCCACTTGCCGCGTAGGTGCGGCCGTTTCCCTCATGCTGGATGAGGCGCTGGTGTTCGGGCCCGCTGACTTCATGGCCAGCGTCGGGATTGGGCACTCCTGCTCACCTACACCATCGACATCACGAAGTCGAATCTCCCGCAATGGGTGTAGCTCCGGAAACTTAAGGGCAGTGGGGAGGCGGCTGTTCTTCGTCCTGCTCATCCCTGAACGGGAGATCCCCGGACTGAGGACGTCCAGGCGGGCGGGCTATCGGCACCGACGCGGCGGAATAACAGGAGCCACGCGGCCGGGCCGCGACCGCGGCGGCGACGTTCGTCAAGCGGCACCCGGCGGTGATCACCTCGATCGTGGTCGGGGTCGTGAGTGTTTGCCGGCTGCGAGGCGATCGGCCGGCGCCCGCCACCGCCGGGCGCACATTGCACCGTCCTTCGGCTGCCTTGACCGACGAGCCTCCGTCCGATTACCGCGATGTTGTGCAACTATCTGGGCGAGGGAGATGTGCGGTCAGATGGACGATCTAAGGTTCAGCACCGGGCTGCCCGACGTGAGTGATGCGGCCAGATTTCTTGGCCTTCCTCGTTCGACCCTTCGCAGGTGGGCACACGGTTACCCGCACGGCGCCCCGCTGCTTCATGTCGCTGATGTCGCTGGCCGCCGGGAAGCACAGGTCACGTTCATCGCCCTGGCGGAGGCCCATGTGCTCGAGGCGCTGCGCCTGGCGGGCGTGCGGGTAGCTCGTATCCGGCCGGCGCTGAGCCGGCTGGCCGAGCAGTTCGGCCGCGAGTACGTGCTGGTGGCTCCCAATCTGGCCACCGACGGCATCGACGTGCTGTGGGATTTCTCGCGCACGGAAGAGGGCCAGGGCCTCATGGAGGGGCATACCGGCCAGCTGGTCATGCGGGAAATCGTTGAGGACTACCTGAGGTATCTGACCTGGGCGGACGACGGTTTCCCCCTGATGCTCGAGTTCCGTCACTGCCAGCCATCCAAAGTGGTCATCGACCCTTACCGTGCGTTCGGGCAGCCGATCTTCGAAGGCAGCCGCGCCCGGGTGCGGGACGTGGCGAGCATGCTGGCCGCTGGCGAGGACCCACAGGTGGTAGCGGATGAGCACGGAGTCTCACTCGACGACGTCCGGACCGCCGCCCGCGTCCTCCTGGGCCACGCCGCCTGAGTTCTACCTCGACGAGAATGTCGCCACTCGATCCGTGCGACGTCGGCTTGAGGAACCTGGTTACACGGTGCACACGCCCGCGCGGCTTTACGGGAGCCGGGAAGCCGCCCAAGGAGCGCGAGATACGGACTGGCTTGCCCGGGCCGGCCGCCACCGATGGGCGGTTATCGGGCGCGATGCGAAGATCTATGAGCGGCCGGCCGAGCTGGATGCGCACCTGCGGGCCCGGGTGCAGGTCTTCCTGCTCCCAGGCGAAGCGCGACTCGCCGAGATTCCGGCCAGGCGCCGCAGCCGCCGGAGCTGAGCTGCTCGCTCCCGTCCTGGCGTCCTGATATCGCGGCAAGCGTGCTAGGCCGGGCACGCACCCCAGGTCGTTCGGCATCATCGGTCTTACAAGGACGCAGTCGGGGGCGGGCGCGAGCGCGGCCACGGCGACCGGGACGGCCGGGTCATCCTCGATGTCTTACAACGGGGACGGGCAGGTCACCTCGGTCAGCGACGCGGCCGGGGCGACGGGGTACAGCTACGACTCCGCGGGCCGGCTGGCGACCATGACCGATCCGGCCACCGGGACGGTGCGCGCTGGGCCAGACAAATGAGGCACCAGGTGTGCAGCTCGGAGGACCGTCAACCGAGAACGCCACGCCACATTACGAAGCTACACAAGCGCAGCGTACGGCAGGAACTGGCGGAACGTACGGCGCTGAGCGTCGAGTTGCCGCCATGTCCTTGACAGCTCACAGGACTTAGCCAGGAAGAAGTCGTGTTGGCTATGGGCTATGGGCAGAGCGGATTCTTATTTGGGCGACGACCCGGCCCGGACACGCCCAAGATCACCACATCCACGGCCACAGGTCACGCACCAGCCGAAACCGGCGCGTCGGGCACAAACCGGCCGCCTGTCACCCGGCGTTTACCCGTAATCACGAATCCGCGTTCCCGCGGACGCGGAAATTCTTTCCCGGCAGGTCAGAGCGTTTCCGCAGATGAGCCCGCCCGACACATCTGACGCCACATGTGTCGCTCAATGTATACACGCGACATGCGGTGCAATTGCACGAAAGGTGTTTAGCCTCAGCTTGACGGATTGTTCTTCCAGGCAACCGGGAGAAATCCGGAGGAAACAGCGAGGGGAAGCTGTTTAGGGGAGGGAAATTCCGATGGCACGTAAAACTGCATTAAGTGACGTCCGGGGCGATCTGGAAAGACCGCGGCGTGCCCCGTTCGCCGTAGACAAGGACCGCGCCCTCGACGCCCTGCGGAGGAGGTGGGGCCGGGCGCACCAGATGGACGTCGACGGTGCCGGCTGGTGGTGGGCACTGCGCGGGGACGGCCTGAAAGCCGTGTCAGGCGACGGGCCCGACGCTCTCCTCGCCGCGATCTGCGAGAACTACGCGGCCCGGCCGGTGAGGCTCCGGTGAGCGCCGGGGACCGGTCGGCGCCGCCGGCTTTCCTCGACGAGGCGTGCCAGTGGCCGCGCCAGGCGGCGTTCGAGGAAGCCCATCCGGGTGCGGAGTTCAGCCGCGCAGGCGGCATGCACGTCGCCTACGTCCCTCTTCCCCGCGGCGGCTACACGGTCGTAAGGGGCAGCCTGAAGGAGGTGCTGGACGCGATGGACGACTTCTTTCGCCCGAGCGGGTAGAACCACTCTGCGGCGGCCAGGAGCCCCCGGCCTCCCCCGCCGGCAGGGCACAACCCGGCAGCCGCGCCGGGCGGCATGGAGGGCGGCGGCCGGCAGTTCCTCGACCTCGGCGCGGAGCTTGCGGCCCGCGTGCAGGTCGGGTGCGTGACGGATTCTTGACTGGGCGTTTGCCTTCTGGTCAGGTTAAGTGCGTTCTTGTGTCATCATGTCGTGCCAGCTTTGGCCCTGGGTGCGCCTTGCTCGCAGCGGCGCCGGCCCGTTCAGCCAGCAGACTCAGGAGGGCGACATGAGCGAAGGCCCAGCTATGGTTCGTGTCAGACGTAGGAAGATTCGCTCGTATGCGGCCATCGCCGCCGCCACCGTGATGGGCTCGGGCCTCGCGGCCGGCGCTACGGCGGCCGGCGCGGCGCCGGTCAGCGCGGCGGCTACGGTCAGCGCGGCGCCGGGGACGAGCACGACGGGCAGCGTGACCTTTCGGCCAGGCGGGACCGCGACGCCGGTCAAGCACCTGGTGGTGATCTACGACGAGAACGTGTCGTTCGACCACTACTTCGGGACCTACCCGTACGCGGCCAACACCGACGGCAGCACCTTCACCGCCAAGCGGGGCACCCCGAAGATCAACGGGCTGTACACCTCGATCACGCCGAGCGGGCCTACCGGTCCGCTGCTGACGGCCAACCCGAACCTGAACAACCCGACCCGGCTGACGCACTCCCAGGCGCTGAGCTGCGACCAGGATCACGCCTACACGCCGGAGCAGGAAGCCGTGGACGGCGGGAAGATGGACAAGTTCGTCCAGTTCACCGAGACCGCGACCTGCACCGGGACGCCCACCACCCCGTACGGCGCGGCCGGGCTGGTGATGGACTACTACGACGGCAACACGGTCACCGGGCTGTGGAATTACGCCCAGAACTACGCGATGAGCGACAACAACTACGACACCACGTTCGGCCCGTCCACGCCCGGCGCGCTCAACCTGATCTCGGGCAACGACAGCCCCGGCTACGCGGTCAGCCCGAGCACCGGCGCGGTCGAGCCGGACCCGGGCACGGTCAGCGCGCTGAACAGCAGCGGCCTGGGCACCATCTACGGCGACCTGGACCCCGCGTACGACAACTGCTCCGACGCCAGCCACACAAGCACCAACCCGGTGGGCGTCATGACCGGGCAGAACATCGGCAACCTGCTCGACGCCAGGAACATCAGCTGGGGCTGGTTCCAGGGCGGCTTCGCGCCGACAGGCACCAACAGCGCCGGCTACGCGGTCTGCGGCGCCGCGCACACCAACATCGGCGGCAACACCGTCGCCGACTACTCGCCGCACCACGACCCGTTCCAGTACTACGCGTCCACCGCCAACCCCAGGCACCTGCCGCCCAGCTCCGAGGCCGCCATCGGGCGCACCGACCAGGCCAGCCACCAGTACGACCTGTCCGACTTCTACACCACGCTCAGCCACGGCAACATGCCGGCGGTCAGCTTCCTGAAGGCGGCCGAGTACCAGGACGGCCACCCCGGCTACTCCGACCCGCTGGACGAGCAGACGTTCCTGGTGAACACGATCAACCAGATCGAGCAGTCCAGGTACTGGCGGTCCACCGCGATCGTGGTCACCTACGACGACTCCGACGGCTGGTACGACCACCAGCTGATGCCGGTGGCGAACGGCTCCAGCACCGCGGCGGACACGGCCATCTGCACCTCGGCGCCGATGATCCTGGGCGCGTACCCGGACCGCTGCGGATACGGCCAGCGGCTGCCGCTGCTGGTGATCTCGCCCTGGACCCGGCAGAACTACGTCAGCCACAAGCTGACCGACACGTCCTCGATCACCGGCTTCATCGAGGACAACTGGCTCCGCGGTCAGCGGCTCGGGCACGGCTCTTACGACGCCATCTCGGGCTCCCTGGATAGCTGGGGAGGCGTGCTCGACTTCTTCACCCGGCCGCACTTCCGGCCGGTCATCCTGAACCCCGCCACGGGTGAGGTCGTCAGCAGCTGAGGCGAGCGGAAAATAGAGCACGCAGGCGGGGCCGTTCGGGATAATAAGTGTGCCGACTTTTGGTTTTGGTGGACACGGGTTCGTAGCATGAAGCTATGAGCTCCCCGCCGATGGCCCCGCCCAGCCCCGAGCAAGTGACCAAGGCGCTGGACGGCGTGCAGGATCCCGAGATCCACCGGCCCATCACCGAGCTTGGCATGGTCAAGAACGTCCATGTCGCGGCCGACGGGACGGTGCTGGTCGAGGTGTGGCTGACCGTGTCGGGATGCCCGCTGCGGGAGACCATCATCCGTGAGGTCACCGCGGCGGTGACCAAGCTGCCCGGCGTGTCCTCGGTGCGGGTTGACCTGGACGTGATGAGCGAGGAACAGCGGCGGGCGCTGCAGACCCAGCTGCGCGGCGGCAAGGCGGAGCCGGTGATCCCGTTCGCCCAGCCGTCCTCGCTGACCCGGGTGTACGCGGTGGCCAGCGGCAAGGGCGGGGTGGGTAAATCCTCGGTCACGGTCAACCTGGCCGCCGCGCTGGCCGCCGCCGGGCAGAAGGTCGGCGTGGTGGACGCCGACATCTACGGGCACTCGGTACCGCGGATGCTGGGCGTGGTCGGCCGCCCCACCCCGGTCGAGAACATGATCATGCCGCCGTCAGCGCATGGCGTGAAGGTCATCTCGATCGGCATGTTCACCAAGGGCAACACGCCCGTGGTCTGGCGCGGGCCGATGCTGCACCGGGCGTTGCAGCAGTTTCTCGCCGACGTGTACTGGGGCGACCTGGACGTGCTGCTGCTCGACCTGCCCCCGGGCACCGGCGACATCGCCATTTCAGTCGCCCAGATGCTGCCGGGCGCCGAACTGCTTGTGGTGACCACCCCGCAGCTGGCCGCGGCCGAGGTGGCCGAACGGGCCGGCGCGATCGCCTCGCAGACCCATCAGCGGCTCAGCGGGGTCATCGAGAACATGTCCTATATGGTCTGCCCGCACTGCGGCGAGCAGACGGACCTGTTCGGCTCGGGCGGCGGCGCCACCGTGGCGGCCGCGCTCAGCCAGCTCAGCGGGGCTCAGGTGCCGCTGCTCGGACAGGTGCCGATCGACGTCCGGCTGCGCGAAGGCAGCGACGCCGGGGTGCCGCTGGTGCTCAGCGACCCCGACTCCCCCGCGGCGCTCGCGCTGCGGAAGATCGCCGACGACCTCGGCGCGCGCAGCCGCGGCCTGGCCGGACGTAACCTCGGCATCACGCCGCGCTAGGTTCCTTGAGTTTTTTGGGAGTTAGGTCGCGTCGGAGTCAAAGGGCGGGCGCTCGCCGGGGGCAAGCATGGTGCCGTTGGCCCGGGACGCTCGCGGCGGCTGCGCGGCCGCCCGCGAGGAATCACCGTTGGTGTCGTCGAAGAGATGCTTTTGCACGAAACGCTTCGGGTTCAGGTCCTCGATGTCGAAGTCGGCGAACTCGGGCCCGAGCCCTTCGCGCAGATCGTTCTTGGCGCCCTCGGCGACCCTGCGCAGGTCCCGCAGCGCCCGGCCGGCCTGTGCGGCCATCTTGGGCAACTCGTTCGGCCCGAAGATGACAAGCGCGATCACCGCCAGAACCAGCAGCTTAGAGATAGAAAGATCGAACACGCTCAGCTCTTTCGTCTGGCCGGGGAACACACGCTCTCGCACGTCCACTGTAAACCGTGCTACGAGTCATTCGGGGCTCAAGCACTCCCGGCTTGGTCCTCGTCATCAGCCGAACGGGTTGACCCACGAGGCCAGCCGGACAAAACCCCGTGACATGCGCTTCCAGAAGCCGGGCGGCCCGTCGTGCGGCAGCGCGCCGATCACGGCGGCGACGGTCTGGGCCGGCGCGTCGGCCATCACCGTGTACACCATGTCGTGGCTGCCCCAGGTGAGCGAGCGCTGATCCGGTTCGGCCACGTAGATCACGTGACCGGCCACCACGGTCTGCTGCCAGCCAGCCAGCTGGGCCGCCAGGTCACCCCGCTGCTCGAACACCGAGACCACGGACAGGCCATCGGAGTAACCAAGGTCAAGCACGGTGCCGGTGCCGGTCTTGGTCTGGGCCCCGGTGAACAGCGACAGGCCGCCGGGCAGCACGGCCGGGACCAGCCAGCCCCGGCCGTGCAGGGCCAGCAGCTGAGCCTGCGACAGCGGGTCGGTCCACGGCCCGGGCGGATCGGCCGGGTCAGCCGCCGATGGCACCGCTATCGGCGCGTTGCCCGCGAAACGGACCTTGATGAACACGTCCTGGCTGATCACATGCGCGCCGGAGTCGAAGACCTCGCGCTCGAGCGGCAGATTGGTCGCGTCGTCCAGCCAGAACCTCGCGGCTAGGCTGCCGTCGGCTCGCCAGGCCTCCACCACCTGCGCCGTCCGGCTGTCCGCCGAGCCCGCGCCGGCGTACGCCACGATGTAATGCGCCTCGAGCAGCCGTAGGAGCGGCGCCGTCACGCCAAGCACGCCCTCCGGCTGCTGGCCGTCATGGTCGGCCGACAGGTACGGCTGGCTGGACAGTTCGGTCCCCGCGGCCAGGGTCTGGGTGACCGTCTGGCCGCCGCTGACGTGCCAGATGTCGGAGACAAGCACGCTCCCGCTGCCGTTACTCCACCGGGTGACGACCTCCTCACCCTGGTACGAGGTCAGCACCGCGGCCTGAGCCGCCTGGTTCAGCAGGCGCAGGGCCAGCCGGCTGCTCTGCCGCCGTCCGGTGGCCGGAGCGCGGTTCGCGACCGCGGGGGAACGGCTGGCCGCCGCGGCCGCGTCGTTGCCGGACGTCCCGCCGCCCGCCTGGCTGCTGCACGCCGTCACCAGGAACCCGGGCACGGCCATCACCAGCGCGGCCGCCAGCAGCAGCGGCGACCGGCCCGGGCGGGTCAGGTGGTAGCTGGGCGTGAACACTTCGACCTCACGGGAGCGACGCCGAGGGCGGCGGGGACGGAGGAGCGAACGGGACCTCACCGGTCGTGATGGCATGCTCCACGCTGTACATCTCCACCGGCGGCGTGATCCTGGGCCCCGGGGCTGAATCGCTCCCGCCGCCGACCGTAAACGCGACCGTGCTCAGCCCGACGACCAGGGAGACCGTGCCGAGCATCAGGTAACGCCGGCGCTGAGCCGATCGTGGCCGGCCGGATTGCGGCCGGCTCAGCGCCCGCACCGCCCGCCGGCTGGGCCCGGGCTGACCACCGGGCCTGGGCCGACGGCCGGGGGCGACCCGCAACCGCCCGGGGCGCGCCGGCATCGGACCACCCGGGCCGGTCAGGGCGATCAGCCGCCTGGTCATCGCGGCCTCGGCCGGAGCCCCGGTGCCGAGCGTGCGCAGCTTCCGCTTCAGCGCGCGCAGCTCCGCGGCTTCGGCCCGGCACTGCTCGCAGCTGGCCAGGTGAGCGTGCGCGCGGTCCCGTTCGGCTCCGTCGAGCTCGCCGTCGACGAGCGCGGACAACTGGTCGCCCAGATGGCTCATGACTCACCCGCCCGGTTGAGCCGGCGCGGCCGCTGAACCAGGCCCTGGCGGCGGGGCCCGGCGCTCTGCGGGTTGACGGCACCGTCGGGGGCGCCGTCGGGGGGACCGGCGGGCACAGTGACGGCATTGGGGCGGCGATGCTCGAGGGCGGAGCGCAGCTGGGCCCGGCCACGGTGAATCCGGCTGCGCACCGTACCCAGCTTGACGCCCAGCGTGACGGCGATCTCCTCGTAGGAGAAGCCTTCGATGTCGCACAGCACGACGGCGGCCCGGTACTCGGGCGGCAGGGCCTTCAGCGCGGCCTGGACGTCGTCGTCGAGGTGAGTGTCGTCGAACGCCTGCGCTGGCGTGGGCTCGGACCCCGGCAGCCGGTGCGCAATCTCGTCGGCCAGGCCCTCGAAGTGGATCCGCTGCTTGCGCCGCGCCGAGTCCAGGAACAAGTTCGTGGTGATGCGGTGCAGCCAGCCCTCGAACGTGCCCGGGGTATAGCTGGACAGCGACCTGAACACCCGCACGAACACTTCCTGGGTCAGGTCCTCCGCGTCGTGCGGGTTGCCGGTCAGCCGGTACGCCAGGCGGTAAACCCGCGCCGAGTGCAGCCGGACGATGTCCTCCCACGTCGGGAGGTCCCACTCGGCCTGGCCCGCCGGTAGCTGGGCATCCACCATCAATCCGCCCTCCGGGTCACACAGTGCCGCGACTGTCACCATCGTGCCCTGGATTCTTTCGTTTCGCTAGCTGGCTTCGGATAGGCACTTTCATCAGGCCTGCGGCGGATCCGCGAGCCTGCTCCGGTACCGTCTAGCTAACGGCCTGGATACCTGGAGAGTTCCCGGACCTGCGGATCTGGCGCTAGGCTGCTGCGGGTGGGGCCACTTGCGTTTGCTGCCGAATACGTGCCTGAGGACGAGCCGCTGCTCGCCGCCCGGGCGAACGCGGCCGACCTCGGCGGCACCGAACCGGTGTCTCCGGCGGTCGGTGCTGTGCTGCGCTTCCTGGCCTGCGCGGTCGGGGCCAAGACGGTGGTCGAGATCGGCACCGGCTGCGGCAGCTCCGGCATCTGGCTGCTCCGCGGCATGCGCCCGGGCTCCACGCTCACCAGCGTCGATACCGAGCCCGAGTACCAGCGGATGGCCCGTAAGGCGCTCATCCAGGCGGGCTTCGCGCAAAACCAGTGCCGCCTCATCCTCGGCCGCGCGCTCGACGTGCTGCCAAGGCTATCCGACGGCACCTACGACATGGTGTTCTGCGACGCGGACGCGCGAGACTACGCGGATTACCTGACCGCCGCGCAGCGTCTGCTGCGGCCCGGCGGCATCGTTGCCTTCAATAACGCCCTGCTGGCCGGTCCGCCCGAGGACGCCGGAGCGGATGAAGGGAACGGCGATCCCTCGCTCGACCTCGCCAGCCAAGTGCGGACGAACGACCGGCTCATCCCGGTACTGCTGCCGCTCGGGGACGGCCTGCTCGCCGCGGTCAAGAGAGGCGACTAGAAAACCGCTTGGGCTCGAGTCATCCAACCACCGATTTCAAGGCATCACCAAGCCTAGCTGCCTCATCGGCTGTGAGCTCAACAACGAGTCGCCCGCCGCCTTCAAGCGGGACACGCATCACGATGCCGCGCCCCTCCTTGGTGACCTCAAGCGGACCGTCGCCCGTCCGCGGCTTCATCGCCGCCATTTCTCATCCCCTTCCTCCGGAACCCCACCACGGGACCTGCCCAGGCTCTGCGCACGCCGCAACCCCGGCGCCTGCGGCGAAACCGGCCAGCCACAACCGTTTCTATCTGTCGCCCTATTATCCCGTGTTCGGAAGCAGAATGGTAATGATCGGAGATCCTTACCGCCGTCAAAGCGCGTGCAACAGCCTTTTTCTCTGGCCGTTCGGTGATTTCGCCGGCGCGTCGCCCTGGCCAGGAAGGAAACCGGGTGGGCGAGCGCACTGAGCAGCCGCCCCGGCCCGCGCGCCGCCTGTTCATCGACCTGACGCCGCTGCGTCGGTCCCGCGATTTTCGCTGGCTTATCTTCGGCGAGCTGGTGTCGGTGCTCGGCACTCAGCTGACCACGGTCGCGGTGCCCTACCAGGTGTACCGGCTGACCCACTCCTCCCTCGACGTCGGGCTGGTGTCGCTGGCTCAGCTGTTCCCGCTGATCGCAGGATCACTGCTGGGCGGGTCGGTGGTCGACGCCATGGACCGGCGCCGCCTGCTGATGGTGGCGCAGGTGCTGATGGCGGTCTGCAGCGCCGGCCTGGCCGTCAACGCCGACCTGGGCACCGCGCTGTGGCCGTTGTTCGTGCTGCCCGCGCTGTCCGCCGGGTTCAGCCCGCTGGACAACGCCGGGCGCAGCGCCATCGTCCCGAACCTGGTCCGCCGGTCCGAACTGTCGACGGCCAATGCCATGTTCCAGGCCCTGTTCCAGTTCGGCCTGGTGGTGGGGCCCGCCGTGGCCGGGCTGCTGCTGGCCGGCGCCGGGGTGCGCTTCGTCTACTGGATGGACGTGGCGAGCTTCGGGGCGGCCCTGCTCGGGGCGTTCATGATGTCACCGCAGCCGCCGCGCGGGGCGGCCGGGCACCGGGTGGGCCTGCGCTCGATCGTCGAGGGCCTGCGCTTCGTGCGCGGACGGCAGGCCATCCAGGGCGCCTACCTGATCGATATCAACGCCATGGTGTTCGGCATGCCCAGGGCGCTGTTCCCGGCGCTGGCCACCGGGCTGTTCGGCGGCGGAGCCTCGACGCTCGGCTTCCTGTACGCCGCGCCCGGCGCGGGAGCCCTGCTCGGCGCGCTCACCACCGGCTGGGTCAGCCGGATCCAGCGTCAGGGACTGGCGGTCATCATCGCCGTCATCGCGTGGGGCGCCGCCATCACCTGCTTCGGCCTGGTGCCCTGGCTGCCCGTCGCCCTCGCACTGCTCGCCGTCGCGGGCTGCGCTGACGTCATCTCGGCAGTGTTCCGCAGCACGATCATCCAGCTCGCCGTGCCCGACGCGCTGCGCGGGCGGCTGTCTGGCCTGCAGATCGCCGTGGTCACCGGGGGACCCCGCATCGGAGACCTGGAGTCGGGCGCGGTCGCGACGGGCTTCGGCGACACCGTCTCGGTGGTCTCCGGCGGTCTGGCCTGCATCGCGGGGGGGCTCGTGCTGGCCTGGCTGCTACCCGGCTTCCGGCGTCAGCGAATAGAGGCAGTGCACCACCACCCGGCGGAGCCGGGCCAGCCCGAGCCGCTCCGCTTAGCTAACCGGGTTAGCGGTGGCTGGTTCAGTACGGGACCTTGTCGATGCGCTCGCCGTCAGCGTTGAACAAGTACATGCTCGCCACATCGACCGTGACGCTGACCACCTGCCCAACGTCCCACCCGCGCGGTGAATCCAGGCGCATGACGATGTCGGCGCGGCGGTGCTCGCCAGGCTGGCGATGGTGCGCCGGGGCGGGATCACTGGCCGGGCCGGAGCGCCGGGTCCGCCCGGGGCCCAGCCTCGACAGGATTCCGCCGACCAGCCCCGGCGAGGCGGCAGCCCGGCCGGGGCTAGCGGGACGGCGTGACCGCGCTTTGACCGTGTCGATGTCGACCAGGCGGACCCCCACTTCCAGCCGGGCCAGCCACTCGTGCCCGTGATATTCGAGCGCGTGAACCCTGCCCTGCAGCACCGACCCGGCCGCGGGCTCCCGGGCCTGGGAGAGCATGTCCGGCTGATCCCGACCAGCACGGTCAGGCTCTGATACTGGGTGAGGATCTCGGCCCGCGGGTCGGTCCACGGCAGCTGCAGCTGCTGGGATCCGAAATCGATGACCACTCGCTGGCCGTGCTCAACCCAGACGGTCGCGGATAGCAGGTTGATCGGCGGCGAGCCGAGAAAGCTAGCGACAAATGCGGTGGCCGGGTTGCCGTACACCTGCGTGGGGCTGCCGATGTCCTCCAGGGCCCCGTCTCGCAGCACAGCGATCCGGTCGGCCAGGGCCAGCGCTTCCACCTGGTCATGGGTGACATAGATGGTCGTGAGGTCCAGGGACCGCACCAGCGCCCCGATCTCCTCCCGCAGTCCGTGACGCCGGCTGGCGTCGAGGCTGGCGAGCGGCTCGTCCATCAGCAAGACGGCCCGATCGCTCTTGCTCAGCGCCCGGCCTATCGCGACCCGTTGCCGCTCCCCGCCGGACAGCATGCTGGGCCTGCGGTCGAGCGTCGCCTCGATGCCCAGCCCGCGGGCAAGCTCACGGACCCTGGCGTCCATCGACGGCTTGTCAAGCACCCCCGCGACCTCAAGCGGGAAGGCGATGTTCTTCCGCACCGTGCAATGCGGGTACAACGCCCCGTGCTGGAACACCATGGCGATATTACGGTCCTGGGTGGACAGGTCATTGGCGAGCTCGCCGTTCAGCCAGAGCTTGCCTGAGGTGACCTCCTCCAGCCCGGCGATCATACGCAGGATGGTGGTCTTGCCGCAGCCAGACGGGCCCAGCAAGACGACCACTTCACCTTTCGCGACCTGGAGCTGAACATCATCCACAGCGCGCACATCGCCGTCGTAGACCTTGGTCACGTGGTCCAGAAAAACGGTCACCGTTGCCCCCGAGGGAGGGTTCGCTTGTTACGAGCCCATGCCCGCAAATGGTGATGTATCAGGTTTTTCTCGGACGATACACCAAAGTTAACGTGACCGTTATCACATGGCCGCAGTCGTACCGTCTAGCTGGTCACAGGGGTGCGGACGGTGCCGGCGTAAAGCTGGGCAGCTCGCCAGCAATACCAGGCGACGACGCTGCGATAAGGCCGGTACGGCTCGCCGAGGAGGTCGAGTTGCTTCGGGGTGGGCGTGGGGATGTTCCACGCCAAGCCGAACCCCCGGCGCACCGCGAGATCCCGGTGGGCCAGACGTCCATCCGCCGGAGCTGGAACATGAGAAAGATCTCCGCTGACCACTTTCCGATGCCGCTCACCGTCGACAGGCGGGCCACGATCTCCTCGTCGCTCTCCCGGGCCAGCCGACGGGAGTCGAGCACGACCGTGCCGTCGAGGACCTTGGTCGCGAGGTCCTGGAGGGAGGCGGCTTTGCGGGCCGACAGACCCGCCGCGCGGAGCACCTCGGCCGGGGTGGCGAGGAGGCGCTCGGGGGTGACCTCACCGTCCAGGGCCAGGATGAGCCGGCCGTGAATCGCCCGGGCGGCGGCCCCCGCGAGCTGCTGGTAGGTGACAGAACGGACGAGGGTGGCGAAGTGCGTGTCGGTGGGTTTGGGGAAAACCGGCGGGCCTGCTCCGGCACGCAGGCGGGCGAGCACCGGGTCGCGTTCGGCCAGGATCTGGGCGGCTTGCCGGGGAGTGACCGGGCGCGGGCGGGGAGCATCAGACGTGGTCACGGGCGGCTCCTGGGCGGGTGCGAGAGGCTGGCGGGCGGGCGCGGTGCCTTCTGGCCGTGAGTGGGCGGTGTATTCGGTGGCCAGCCAGGGTCCGAGGTCGTCGATCAGCATGCGCAGCACGGCGGGATCGGCGGTCGGCGTGCGGGCCGTTGCGGCGGCGGCGCGCATCTGCGCGGCTCTGCCGGCATAGTAGTCGCCGAAGACCTGGGCGGATGTGGCGAGGTCGCTGGTCCAGCCGTACCAGCGCGGCATGACCAGCGTGAAGCCGGTGCGCACGATCCGGCGGGCGGCCGTCCGGCCGAGGGACTTGCGCTCCGTGCCGGTGGCGGCTTGGGCCGCTCGTTCACGCCAGCGTGCCAGGGCTAGGCCGAGATCGCCGTTGGTCTCACGGGCGAGCAGGGAGTCAGGCCGGTAACGGGGCAGGTGCGCGGCGAGGTCTTCACCCAGCAGCGGAGTGCACAGGCAGGCGACGAAGAAGCCGAGGTCGTGACGTTCGAGTTCGCTCAGCAGCTGGTGCAGGGCGAGCATCCGGTCCAAATCGGACACTCCGGGGATGGCGGTGCCGCGCGGGATGCTGCCGTAGAGGTAAGCGCTGTGCAACCGTTGTTCGCCGAATGCCACGGTGATCTGCCTGCGCGCGGCGTCAACCACGGGCGCGAACTCATCTGGCACTCGGCTCAGCGAGCCTTCGCGCATGATCAGCCCGTCCTGGTCCAGGCCCCGCTGGCTCATGAGATCACTTTGCCGTATGTACGGCGGCGCGAAGCCGCGGGGAAGAGCCCAGCCGCTGCCCCCGGTCGGCGGCCTGGCCGCCCGGATCGGGCTGAAGTAGATGCGCGCCGAGGTGAACCGGGCGGGGCCGGATGAGCTGATCGTGGACCTGCGCAGCACGGAGCTATCCGACCCGCCGCCACCGGACGCGGGCATCCGGAAGGGGCTGCCGGGGATGGCGGGTCAGCTGGCCGACGCGGTTACACAGCTGCTGAGCGAGCCGCCGCAGGCAGGCGGGCCCGCCGACGTACGGGTGATCACGCTGCGGATCGTGCGGCCGGTGGTCATCGCCGAGATCAGCGTCCCGCTGGCGGAAGGGACGCAGCTGTGGGCATGACAGGCCCGCTGACGGGCATGGTGCCCCTGAACCGCCCGGAGCGCGGACCCGGGGGTGATGAGTACCCGCTGCCGCCCGCGGCGCCGCCCGGTGCTGAGATCAGCGTCTACCTGGTCAACGCCGTCAGGACCAGCGCGGGCTGCGGCCCTGGAGTGCTGCGGCTGCCCGCGGCCGAGGCCAACCGCCTGATTGCCGCCAAGCTGGCCGTGTACGGTGACCAGCCGCCGCGCAACTTCCTCGACGGCGGCCAGCCGGGGCCGTCCGGCCCGGTCCGGGAGTTCCGGTGAGCGCCTGGCCGCGCATCGTGCTGAGCCCCGGCGTGACGCTGACCGGGTGGGACGCGAAACCCGCTGCGCTGTGGATGCGGGCCGGCACCGTGCTCGACTGCCAGCCCGGGTCAAAGCTGGAAACGGCGATCACCGCGGCGGGCGGCGCCCTGTCGGCCGTGATCGGGCCGCAGGACCCGCGGAGGGCGCCGGAACTGTGCGACGACTTCGACAAGTCGGCGCTTGGTAACTGAGGAGGCCGGATATGGCCAGGTACGTGATGCAGACGCCGGTCACGGTCCCCGCGGGCGCGAACCCCTACCTGCAGCCAGCCCGCGTGTTACGCAAGGGCGACGTGATCGAGCTGACGGCGGCCGAGGTAACCGTGATCGGCGCCGGGAACATGCGCGGCACGTCGGCCACGTCGGCCACGGCCACCCGCGACCAGCTCGGCGAGGCGTTCGCCGCGAGCAACGCAACGCCGTTAGGAGATAGCCGTGACCTACCCGGGTGACACCGGTTTTGCTCGCACAGCCGGGAGCGTTCGTCTGCCCGCGGTGCGGACCGACGAACGCGGTGGCCCAGCTCGTCAACGCGGGGATGCTGGCCTATCCGCTGGCCGGATTCTGCTCGAGGTGCGAGCACCGTTATCAGCTCAGCGTCGGCAGCCCGAGCACGACCACGACCGGGACCGCGAACACCCAGGGCGCCACCACGCTGACGGTGGCCGCCGGGACGGGGTTCACCAGCGGGAGTTACATCGTGGTCGACAGCTCAAGCGTCGACGGCGGCGCGGAGCTGCTGACGTGCTCCTCGGCCGGCAGCGGCACGTCCATCCCGATAGCGAACACGCCGCTGCGGCTGACGCACGCGGCCGGGGCGTCGGTGCAGACGGCCACGCTGGGGCCGCTCGGCCCGATGACCTGACCGCAGGGGCCAGCCAACGAGATCTGAGAGCCTGGCTACGTAGTAGGAGCGGCACCGCCGCTGCTGGGTGGCTGCACGAGCGTAGCCCTGGGGGAAGTCGCGGCCGTCGCGGCGTAAAGGGATGCCGGGCCGTCCATGGTGGGCTCCGGCTCTGCTGGATGCGGTGACTCAGAGCGATCCTGAAGGGGAACAAGGTCCGCGAGAGGCACCAGCATCGGGGGATGCGCCTGCCCGGCCGGGAACTCGTGGGCCACCGTCCCGACCGGCGGCGGCCCGGCCTGCTCCCTGTCTGTCAGACGCGGCGGATGCCGGAGGGGCCACACCCGCCACGATGAACGTGGCGAGGGCAGCGGGGATAACCGACCCCTTGACCGCCCTCCGGGCGGTGGCGCTGAGTCGGGTGCGGCACCGTCCGCACATGTCCTGTAGGGGAACCGTGGCGCCGCTGGCGGCCTCGTGGAGCAGCGAGCGGCACCGTCCGCAAAAGTGTTCGAGCATGGGATCAAGGATACCCCGGCGGATGTGAGCGACGGGTGAGTGCGACAGCGGCTGCCGTGACCAGCGAGGCCAAGGCGCCGGCCAATCCGGGGTTCGGGTTTTAATCCCGGCACCGCGTATGAGGCAGGGCGCCATGGCTTGGCGCTGGTACTGCAACGGCATCGGCAACGCCCTGCGCTAGCCGGTGCAGTACAGCGGGGCAGAGGACTACTGGCGGCGTTTTCGGAACGTTCGGCACGGGGATCAGAACGCGTTCTTAAAGCAAACTGTCGACAGAGGCAGGGAGATGATCCTTATGCCCGAGACAGGCCACATGCAGTGGAGGACACTTGTTGCCGGGGCAGTGGTGCTAGCTGCCGCTGCCGGGTGCGGCAGCCAGGCGTACAAGCCGGCATCAGTCCCGACAGTGACAGTCACGAAGTCAGTCCCGGCCAAGGCTGCGCCTTCGGCAACCCCGAGCGCCACGCCTAAGCCGGCGCCAACTGTCACCGTAACGGCCCGGCCGTCCGCTGCGCCTCCTGCGCCCGCCGCCGGCCTCACCAACGCTGAGGCGGTCGTGGCGCAGTTCTACCAGGACATCACCGACGGCAACTACGGGGCAGCCTGGGCGCTGGGCGGCGACAACACCAGCAACGGCGTGAGTTACGCGGGCTGGGCGGCTGGATACTCGACCACGGCCAGCATCACGCTGGCTACTTACAGCCAGTTCGGTGCCTCGACCGTCTACGCCAGCCTGACGGCGACGCAAACGGACGGCACGGTCAGGACGTATTCAGGTACCTACACGGTGAGCGGCGGCGTGATCGTCGCCGCTGACATCGTGCAGACGTCATAGGGGAGGAAGACACCACGATGGGTCTGATCAGGAAGACGGCATCACTGTCCACGCTCGGCGCGGTCAAGTACACCAGCCGCCGCGAGGCGCAGACCAAGGCCGCGCTCGCCCAGGCGAAGCTGGCGAAGGCCGAGCGCAAGGCCGTCACACACGAACGCAGGGCGGAAGGCGCCGAGCGCCGCGATGGCGAGGCTGAGCAGCGTGAGCAGGCCGCAGAGGCCCTGCCGTGGTACCGGCAGCCGACTCTCGGCGCGGCGATCGCCGCGGCCCGGAAGAACAAGGGGAATGATCACGTCGACGGGCACCACGAAGCGTGATGACATCCTGGGCCGACACCCCGGGACCGGGCGTCTTGCGTTCCCGCTAGCCGCCGGTCAGCTCGTCCAGCCGGTTGAGCAGTTCCCGCAGCGTGTAGCGGACGGTGACCGTCTCGCCGTCCGGCTCCGGGTAACCGGGCCTGCCAGGTGCCGAACCCGCCCGCCCCGATGATCACGCCCGGGTGCGCGGCGCGGTACCGCTGCAGCCGGGGCACCTGGTCCGGCTCGGCCGGGGCCAGCCCCAGGGCGGCGCGCGTCAGCCGGCCGCTGCCGTTCACCGGGCGGTCCCCGCGTCCTGCGCGGTGGTCCCGGTGACCGGCCGGGCCTGGTCCCGGTCCGCCGCGAAGAAGAAGCCGCGGAGCACGACGGCATAATCCGGGTGGAACTGGCCGCCGATCGCGCCGGCCAGTTCCTCGCACGTGCCCGCCGGGTTCGCCTCGCGCCATGCCTCGACGGCGGCGCGTGCCCTGGCCTGTTCGGCAGGCGTGTCCTCGCGGTATCTCATCGCGCGTCCCTGCGCGCCCGGCCGGTCTGCCTCGCCGAGCATGGCCGCGCGGCGCAGGCGGCCGTCAGCCGGAGGCAGGCCGGGCAGCCCGCCGCGGCGCCCACCACGTGATCGCGTCCCAGGGTGTACGTCATCTCCGGCGGGGGTCCGGCATCCCGCAGTCCAGGCACGCCCGGCCCGGGTGCCCGGTCACCGGGCACCGTCCCCGCCGCTGGCGTGCTCGCTGATCTGCCATGCGACATCAGCCAGGGTTGCGCCCGTGAACACCGGGATCGTGCCGTCTTTCGGGACCGCGATGTTCACGCCGTCAACCACGATCAGGTCGTAGGCGTCATACAGCGCGCGGAACAGGCGGGTGCCCAGCTCCGGGAAGACAGCACCGCCCGTCCGCGGACCTGCCCCGCCGTTCACGGCAGGTCCCGGGGCACCGGGCAGGCCGCGTAGTCGGCCCGGATCGCCAGGAGCAGCCCCCCGGGCGACGGATCCGCGAGCTTGCCGCCCCGGCCGTCCCTGCGCCGCGCCGTCCACATCCTGCCGTCCCGGCCGACGTGGTACGCCTCGCCCCAGTGGAACCGGATCTCGCCTAGGTCCAGCGTGCCGGTGTCACCTGCTGCCCGGCCTGCCGCTGCCCTGCTCATCGTGATCGTCATCTCCCTGTAGCCGGATCGCTCCGTCACGCGGCTGACGATAGAGAGAATCCGGGAGGTCACCCGCCCGGTATGCGGCCCAAGGGCGAGGGGGGGCAGTCTGCGCCCCTGTGTTACAGGGGCAGGCCGACGCTCCCGGCCAGCGAGCGCGCCCTGCGGCCGATCAGCGCCCCGCCGTGGTCCACCGCGTCGGCGGTCATCTGCCGGGCGGTCGGAGAGTAGCGCACCGAGTCGGCCGAGGTCTGGTAGGCCGTCTCCAGCCAGTGCAGCATGGCCGGGTAGTCGCGGCGCTGGTGGTAGGTGCGGGCGATCTCCACGCCCAGGCGGCCCCGGCGCTCCCGGCTCGGTATCTCCTCGGGGTCGATGTCCTCGGCGTGGCCGCGCGCCTCGGCGGACCTGGACAGCTCGACGGCGATCGACACGGCGTGCAGCTTGACGTTGGACCCGCCGAACATGGTCCACGGGTGGTGGTAGCCGCCGAGCCGCTCAGCGGTCGTCCTGGCCTCGTCCCAGTGCCGCCAGGCGTCACCCTCGCGTCCCGCCCTGGCCGCCGTGGTCGCGGCGTGCAGCTGCAGCGCGCCGTACAGCGCGCGCAGCTCGTTGCCCGCCTCCTCAAGGCGAGGTTCCAGCAGCCCGGCCGCGTCCCGCGCGAGCGTCAGCGCGCCGTCCGTGTCCCCGACCGAGCGCTGCACCATGCCGAGGGTCCACGCGGCCCCGGCCAGCGCGGCGGGCGTGTCGGCTTCCTGCGCGGCGGTCATGGCGCGGTCGGCCGCCGTCCAGGTCAGTTCGGCCTCGCTGGCCCATACCACCTCGTGCTGCACCAAGGCGTACACGTCGGCCAGCACCACGTTGGCGGCGCGGCGTTCTTGCCCCTCGGTCGCGCGGGCCGCGATCCGGGCGTCGGTGACCAGCCGGGGAAGGATGCGGCCGACGTCGGTGCGGTGCTGGGTGGACTGGTGCCACAGCAGCCAGGCGTCCGCTGTCCTGGCTGCCAGCGCGGCCACGTCCACCGGCCCGGCGGGGACGGTCATCAGAGGGTCTCGGATGGCCTCGCGGATGGCGGGCACGGCGTCATGCGGGATATGCGCGAACGATGACACCGGCACCGACACCGCCCCGCCTAGGTCCATGTCGGTGCCGGCCAGGACGGCCAGGTCACCTACCGCGAGCGCCTCGGCGAGCTTGACCAGCAGCGGCAGCCGGGGCGGCAGCCTGGTGCCCCGCTCGATGCCCTTGAGCCACGAGGCGGACATGCCGACCAGCCCGGCGAGCACCGGCCGGGACAGGCCCTTGCGCTCGCGCAGGATCTGGATGCGCTCGCCGGTCCGCTTCCCGGCGAGGTCATCGAGCATCATCTAACCTCGCGGTTGTTCCATCACCTACTGGCAGCTTATGCGGCTGTCCGCCCGGCCTGCCAGGGAACGCAAAGCGGCCGCCGGTTACGGACCGGCGGGCGCGCTTTCCCGCTGCCTGCACCCTAGTCTCTGCCGCGCAGGCCAGCCCGAGGGCGCGTCAGAACCCTGCCGCTAGAACGGCATCTCTGCTCAGCTGGCCAGCTCCCGCAGCGATGGCCCTCGGGTCCTGCCAGGCGACCTTGGACGT
>OCTA010001619.1_pt1 | contig 20694 bp, 13 predicted proteins | sample 1538991 | NCBI WGS metagenome assembly OCTA01 (sample SAMEA3539302, study PRJEB22396) | soil metagenome | biome: tundra; feature: field; material: soil | place: USA | collected 2010-05 | depth 0.15 m | reverse complement strand
GACATCACACAGGAATGTGACCCGAGGTACTGCAGAAAATCCCTATCAGCATCATTGTTTCGGGGCGAACCATCTCTCGGATGTTCGTCTCGCACGAGCGCACAAGTTTCAAAGGTGGATCGCTTCTTGTTGTAACGGAGCTCTCGGACGGTTGATCACCGCCGGGGACTCCGGATTTCAGAGATTCGGTTTCGGATAAGAGGAGCGTGCGACCTATGTCGCCTTCTCATACCAATGAGTTCGACTTTAGCGTAACTGGTGTTGATACCAATTCATTACTAATACATCGATCCTTTCTCTTTACTGCCACCTCAACCTCACGCCAGACAGACCGAAAGACTTCTGGCACCCCCCACTTAGCAGCAAGGAGTTGTTGCGCGACGCTGATTGAACTTGGGTCAGTTTTACCTCTTGGCTTGAATAGCTTACGAACAAGAAAAAAAGAGAGCTCAACGCGGGCTTGTATCCGCCGTCCTGCCGGTGAGGAGGAACAGTGAAAAGTATCTTTAAGACTTTTCTGAACGCACAAGAAAAGGCCTTGATCGACCACATCATTGCGGAATATCGCAGTCGGCCCGGTGAGCTCCTAGGGATCCTGGAGGCGGTTCAATCGTCGAATCCGCACAAATTTCTTTCGATGGAAGCCCTGCGCTATATCGCCGACGAGACCGGCATTCCTCCAGCGCGTGTCTACAGCACTGCTACTTTTTTCGCGCTATTCAACCTTGATCCACAGGGCGATAACGTAGTTTGCGTCTGTCGCGGAACGGCTTGCCATACACGAGGATCTCGAGATTTGCTGGAGAAGCTTTGCCGGGATCTAGGTTTAAGCGAACACGAATTGAGTGACCCCGCCCATGCCGACAAACTGGCGATCACAACGCCGGATCACAAGTTCACCGTACGCACGGTTGCGTGTTTCGGCCAGTGTGCTCTGGCCCCCGTAGTGGAGATGAATCACCACATTCTCAGCCATGTCACAGAGCGCACGTTGCAGCGCGAAGTCAAGGCGCTGGCACAGGGGAGGAAATGATGCCGAGGATTCTCGATATCGGTACATTCAATGCCGTGCGCGAAAGCGGATTAGCGAAGCTGATGCCTTCGATTCCCCGCCTCGCGGTGGGAACGGGAACATGTGGCAGCGGAAATGGCGCCGAAGACGTGTTCCATGCCTTGAGTGAAGCCATCCAGAGCAGCGGCCAGGAGGTTCTGATTGTCGGCACAGGCTGTTTCGGCTCATGCTTTCAAGAACCACTCGTCAACTTGCGCCTTCCTGGCAGCCCACTTGTGATATTACGAAAAGTCCATGCGAATGATGCCACGCATATCCTGGAAAGCGTTTCCACCGGTGTTATGCCGCCGGACCTGATCTACTGCAAGATCGAGGAATGGGATCACATCACGGCACACCTGAAATATGGTCAGGGCTATCCGGAAATCGTGTCATGGTGCGAGATTCCTTTCTTCAAAGGACAGAAGAAGATCGTCTTGCGGAATTGCGGCCTTATCAATCCCGAAGACATTGAAGAATATATAGCCGTCGGCGGATATCAAGCGCTCTACAAGGTTCTAATCGACGGCCGTCCTGAAGCAGTGATCGAGCAAATCAAGGCTTCACGATTGCGGGGGCGCGGCGGAGCTGGCTTTCTCACTGGCAACAAGTGGGACTTTTTGGCTAAAGCGAAGGCCGACACGAAGTTCATCATTTGCAATGCAGATGAGGGAGATCCCGGCGCATACATGAATCGCAACGAGATTGAGGGGGATCCCCACTCGATGCTTGAAGGGATGATCGTCGGTGCGTATGTAATGGGCGCTAGCGAAGGAATTATCTATGTCCGCGCAGAGTATCCGTTAGCAGTGCGACGGCTGAATCGAGCCATCGACCAAGCACGCGAGTACGGCCTGTTGGGAAAGAACATTCTGGACCGAGGATTTAGCTTCGATATCGAACTAGTGCAAGGAGCTGGAGCCTTCGTCTGCGGGGAAGAGACCGCTCTGATTGCGTCACTCGAAGGTTTCGCCGGCCGACCCCATTCGCGGCCGCCTTACCCTGCGCAGAAGGGCCTCTTCGGCGCGCCAACGAACATCAACAATGTTGAAACCTGGTGCAATATCGCGCCTATTGTGAGCCGAGGTCCCGCGTGGTTTACAGAAACCGGCAGTGTCAAGAGTCCCGGTACGAAGGTCTTTTCACTGGTAGGAAAGATACAGAATACGGGCTTGGTCGAGATGCCGCTTGGTACTCCGCTCAAGAAGTTCATCTACGACATCGGTGAAGGTGCCATCAACGGTCGTCGAGTGAAAGCCGTGCAGACCGGCGGTCCCTCGGGCGGATGTATTCCGGTAGAAATGCTTGATACGCAAGTGGACTATGAGAGCTTGGCGCAGATCGGCTCTATCATGGGCTCGGGTGGCATGGTGGTGATGGACGAAGACAACTGCATGGTAGATGTCGCCCGCTACTTTATCGAATTCACTCATTCCGAGTCTTGCGGTAAATGCGCCCCTTGCCGGGTAGGACTGGACAAGGCTCTGCGGACACTCAATGCAATTACCGGAGGAGATGGCGACTCGCATCAACTAACTGCGTTGGAAGAACTGGGTCGGATGATTCGAGATTGCTCGCTGTGTGGACTGGGGCAGACTGCACCTAACCCCGTATTGACAACGATCCGACACTTTCGCGAAGAATATGAGGATCACATCGTATCTCGCCGTTGCCGCGCTGGAGTATGTCAGGAACTGGCGCTGTCACCCTGCGAAAACAGTTGCCCTTTGCGAATGAACATCCCTCGCTTCCTCGAGCTTTACCAGGAAGGCCGAGTCGATGATGCATTTGAATCCGTGGTTCTTGATAATCCCCTGCCAGCCTCCACCGGCCGAGTCTGCCAACATCCCTGCGAGAATCGGTGTCGTCGGCAATCGTTTGATGAAGTTGTAAACATGCGCGAGGTGCATCGGTACATTGCCGACTCGATCTACCAATCCGATCGATTTGCGCCGATGTGCGATCGAATCATGGCGCATAAACTTCCGCCAACCGGCCATAAGGTTGCGGTCGCTGGATCCGGCCCCACCGGCTTGACGGCTGCTTTTTACGCGGCCTTGCTTGGCCACGACGTCACGATTTTTGAAGAGCACAGTGAGGCGGGCGGAATGCTTCGCTTTGCAATTCCTGAATATCGACTCCCGAAAGCGGTTCTCCGACGCGAACTCGACCTGATTGAGAGTATCGGTGTCAGAATGGTGTTCAACACGCGGGTGGGGTCTGATCTATCCCTGAACGACCTTGCGGCCCAGTTCGATGCAGTCTTCCTTTCTATCGGGACTTGGAAGGAAACATGGCTCTATCTTCCGGGAACAGAACTAAAGGGTGTCTATCCTGCGCTGCCGTTTCTTGAATCCGTGGCAAAACAGGAGTGGGTAGCGATCGGTTCAAGGGTTGCAGTGATCGGCGGCGGTAATGCGGCCATCGATTCGGCCCGGACGGCCTTGCGCATGGGAGCCAATGTCACGATCCTCTATCGCCGCGAACGCAACGACATGCCTGCCATCGATGAGGAGATTGAGGCTGCTGAAGAGGAAGGCGTACGATTCGTATTCCTGGCCGCACCTCATCGAATCCTCGGGACGGCCGATGGGCATGTGAAAGCTATTGAAATAGTCAGGACAAGATTAGGTGAGTACGACAAAACGGGGCGCAGAAGACCAATCCCGACAGATGAAGTGCAGCGATTGGAATGCGACAGCGTGATCCTCGCGGTGGGCGAGACATTCGACCTTGACTTCTGCAAAGCCTCGGGGCTTGAACTCAAGGAAGAGGGAACAATCGTCGTAGATCGCTTTTCGCTGGAGACGAGTCGGCGCAGCTTCTTCGCCGGCGGAGATGTCATTACCGGTGCGTCTAATGTGTCAAACGCCATGGCCGGTGGCAAGCAGGCCGCGCGGGCGATCGACGAGCAATTAATGGGAGAACAGCGTTGGTCCCGACTCTTTCCAAATTTCGAATATGGCCGGAAGTCACCCGGTGAACCAAGTCTCAGCCGCCGACACGAGGCACACGCAATAGAAGCTTCGGCACGGATGCATTCGCAGCAAGAGGTGGTCGCTGGCCTGAAGGCCAATGAGGTTCTAGAGGAATGCCGCCGATGTCTTCGATGCGATCTACGTATGAGCACAAGTGACGAGTAGCGGGAGGGGAGTGTACCTTGGCCACGAAAACGATCTCGATTCGAATTGATGGAGAAGTGGTAAACGTCCTCGAGGGTCAGTCACTTCTTGACGCTGCCCAGAGCAGCGCTAAGCGCATTCCCACGCTCTGCAATTTGAAAGGTTTGAGCCCTGTGGGTGCGTGCCGCGTTTGCATGGTGGAATTGGCTGGAACTGATCGGCTCCTGCCTGCATGCACCACTCCGGTCCAGGATGGAATGTCGATCAAAACTAATTCGGCCAGGCTGACCCTCTACAGACGCATGGTAGTCGAGTTGCTGCTAGTCGAAAGGAACCATATTTGTTCGACGTGCGTTTCTAATGGCTACTGCGAACTGCAAGCTCTTGCTCAATCTCTGGGCATCAACCACGTGCGCTACCCATATAACAATCCGAGGCTGTCTGTGGACATGACGCATCCGCGATTCGTCCTCGACCATAATCGATGCATCCTCTGCACGCGTTGTGTACGCGTGTGCGCGGAAATCGAAGGGGCCAATGTCTGGGAGGTGGGATCGCGAGGGATTAGCTCAAGGCTGGTTGCTGATCTGAAAGACGTTTGGGGCGAAGCCAGCAACTGCACTGGCTGCGGCAAATGTGTACAAGCTTGCCCAACCGGAGCCCTCGCAGAGAAAGGATTCGCGGTCCATGAGATGGCCAAGCAGAGCAGTGCCATCACTCGATTGGCCGCGCAAAGATCAAGAGCCGATAGTCGTGCACATTGACGATTCGCCCATGTCCATTTTATTGCTTTCCAACCACTAGGGGGTTCTTACTCAAGGGCGCTCGGTAACACCATCGAAGCGCGCGAGAGCGGACAACTCAGCTCGATCCTTTCCGCAGCAGAGGGGTTCGCGTCGGTTCAAATTGAAAGTCCGGAAGATTCTATTCGGCGACTTAACTCGCTGGCTGCTGATTCACCTGAAAGTCTTGTTGTCCGAGGGACGTTGGGATACGTGTATGGAAAATGCGGGCAACAACAAAGAGCGCGTGAAATATTGGATTCTCTGATGGCTTTGGAAAGAGACGGAAAGGATCAGCCCTATTATTCAATCGCTCTGGTCTACATCGGACTAAATGAGATACGACGAGCCGTTCAATGGCTCGAACGGAGTTATTACGCGGGGTCGCTGTGGAGCCTTGGATTCCCACTGGACCCGATCCTCGCAACGCTGCACAACAATTTGTACTATCAACATTTCCTTACTCAGATCAGTTACCCGATCAACAGGCATCACGGTTTGGGTGAGCGACCTGGGGGATAGGTTGCGCTTGTCCATGTTTCCCCGGGTTGCATGACGCTTTCGAATTGCCATATCCGCTGCGAGCCTGTCCCCATATCTGAAACCACGAGTCCGTAACAACTCGCGACTATCTTCGACTGGTGTAATTAAGTTATGAGCCGCGAACCGTGAGCCCACAGACCCAATCCAGGGTTAGCGATGAAGAAGATTTCTTCTCCATCGACTGCGTTGTAACCGTGCGATAAGCTTGCTGGATCGTAGCGCCCTAGCATTGAATTCAAGTCGCCGTAGTTAAAGCCCACGTGTTCAATTTCTTCCCTGCTTAGATGTCCAGGGCACCATGTAATCTCAAAGCGACCCTCCGACGATCCATGAATAAGGTGGGCGGCGGCACTCAAGTCACTAGCAAGATCTGGATTGGTTTCAACCGCGGCCAGGGTCGCGGGAGTGCCCCGATACCCGTATTTGCGAATCAACTCGTCAATGCATTTGTCTTCGCCAAATTCTTTCACGCCCGGAGCGAGAATGATCAACTCAGCTCCGTCCGCGAGTGCCATCCGCGTTCTATATATTGCCTTGTTGCCGAGCCATGTTGAGTGGAACTCGTGCGGGTCAAGATAGACAACAGCCTTACGTATAGGTTCTTCGACAATCTCTAAATTGACCTTCACACTGAGTTCGGCAGCGCGAAGAAAACACTCTTCGTCATCCCCTACGAAGAGCCCTCTCACCGCGAGACTGCCCTCGCCACGCCGGCCCACAACTGTGAGCACATAAACAATCGGTATGTGCGTAAGAAAGTGGTCGGAAGCGTAATTAAGCATGTTACGCACGGGGTTCACCGCCTTGCCCATGATGCGTTCCATACCGTAGACCGCCCCAAGGTAGTGGCTGCGGTTGATCCCCTCGCGGCCGCCCGTTCCGACCAGGATGTTTTTGTTGTAGTTAGCCATGCCGATGACTTCGTGCGGCACAACCTGACCGATAGACAAAATGAGGTCGAAATCATCGCGCAGAATGAGCCGGTTGACCTGTGCTGGCCACGCGAAATTGAGCTTTCCTTCCGACTGCTGATGTATAAATTCTGCGGGCACTTCGCCCACGGTTTCTACGTCGGTGCGCCAGTTGTGCACCCGGAACAATTGCTGGGGAATGTCGCCAAACATTCGAGTGAGTTGCGCAGACTGCATGGGGGCATGGGTTCCCAACGCCGGCAGAATCGCCTTCAGTCGATCGCCGTAATATTCAAACGTTGCGCGCGTTAATGGGCCCGCGTGGGAGTGAAACCGTGTGATGTCCGGGGGAACGGCTAGAACACTTCGCCGAGCTCCGAGCTTCCCAAGGCTGTCGAACAGATAGTTTGTTAATTGACTGGGTGAGAGATCTGTTTGCTCGCCGCCGACAGCACAATAGAGGCTCAACGTCTCAACTCCCTTTCATACCAACACAAAAACGATAATTTATAGACGCGGCCTTGCGCAATGTGCGGGCGATCGGCTGCCCAATTTACGCCTTTTGTCATCCAATGGAGCAGGAGCACAATGTGAACCTTGACCGTCGGCGTTTCAGCCAAATCGTTTCCGCACTGGGGCTCGCTTCAAGTCTTCGCGCCTTTGCCTCGGAAGGAGGATCAACCGGCAGCGGAAGCTCCAATGAGACAGGCGGCCGCGCAGCAGATCCTGAGGTTTTGAAACTCGAACGCAATGGATGGATGCCAAATAATCCCCATTTGCCAGTGCTCCTTTATCGCGGCGCTGTCAGCTCAAAAGAACAAGATCCCGCCGCGACATTCGAATCTCTCTTTACGCGGAACGGCTGGCCACCGCAATGGCGCAACGGTGTATTCAGCTACCACCACTATCATTCAACCGCGCACGAAGTATTGGGTTTCGCCGCGGGTTCAGCTCGACTGATGTTAGGGGGCGAAGACGGTCACGAAGTGACGGTAAATGCCGGCGATGTTGCGCTGCTCCCCACCGGAATTGGTCATTGCCGGCTTAGCGCTAGTGACGATTTTCTAGTGGTTGGAGCATACCCGCCGAACCAACATTGGGATATCTGCAGGTCCGCTCCTGACGAAACGGCGCGACAGCGGATGGAGACCTTACCATTCCCTATGAGCGACCCTGTGAACGGATCGCAAGGAGCGCTCCTTCACCATTGGAAATGAGCGAAGTGTGTTGCTCCGCAAAGGTCTTCAAGCGACTATCGAAGATGAACATGCACAGTTACATTAACTCGGTATTTCACGCATCGAGCTGTCCTAGTGGCTCGGCGCCATCTCTGGAGCGACTTTTGCCGTCTCGCCAGTGGCTGTTCCCGAGGCCGAAATGCCACTCACTGGTAGAAACACGCGGAAGCAAGTCACACAGCCTTTTGGAGTGCGGAAGCTACGGCAGGAAAGAACTCCGTCGTATTTCTGGACAATACCCCTGCTAATCCACAATCCCAGTCCGGTTCCCTTAGTTGACTTGGTGCTGAAGAACGGTTGGAAAAGCCGCTTCGCATCTTCGGGCCTGATGCCGGCGCCCGTATCGAGGATAGAAATGGCTGTGCCATGCCGTTTACGTTCCCAGTCAGTCGATTCGCGCAGATAGACCCCAAGCTGTCCGCCATCAGGCATGGCTTGAACGGCATTGCCTATTAAATTGAGGAACACTTGGCGTAATTCGACTGGAAAACCATGTACGACCGGCGTCGATGCATATTGCTTATGGAGGTGAATGCGACTCGACTGAAGAACGCGTTCCTGCAACTCAAGAATGTCGTCGAGCAATTCGGAGAGACTTACGGGAATGGGCTGCTTGGACTCACGATAGAAACTTAGAGTTTGGCGCGTGATGTGAGAAACCCGCTGCAATTCCTGCTCTGCCACGTCGGCGAAGTGTCGCGCCGTTTCATCAAGTGACGGATGATTGCGAACCAGATAGAGGGTATTGGTTATCGCCGCTAACGGATTGTTGATTTCGTGCGCAATGATGCCGGCCACACGTCCCATTGCAGCCAGCTTTTCAGTCTCGCGCATCGCCTCCTCAACCTTTAGTTGAGCAGTGATGTCGCGGCTGACTTCGAGCACCGCATTGCGCTCATGATTCACAGTCTTGCGACAAGCCACCACGATTTCAGCGCCATCTCGGGCTTTCTGGGTGAGATTGCCCTGCCACGATCCAGTCTCGCGCAAGGCAGTTTCAACTTCTTCCCGCGAACTTGGAAAGATGGTGTGCAGCAAGCGGTGAATGTCGAGTCCTAGAACTTCTTCCCGCTTCCACCCATAAAGATTTTCTGCGCCTGTGTTCCAAAACTGGATTTCGCCAGAAACATTGCGCACCATGATGGCCTCGGTCGCCAGCTCTAGCAGTTCGGCGCGAGTTCGCGCCTGCTCCTCCCGGCGTCGTAACTCCTCTGTGCGTTCCGCAACAAGGCGTTCGAGATCGTCGTTGAGAGCCTCAAGCTGTCGTGTCTTACGATGCAGGTCGACAAAGATACTAATCTTAGCCCGCAACACGTCCGGTACTACGGGAACCGAAATGTAGTCCACTGCGCCGCTGCGGTAGCCTTGAATCTTGTCAGAATCAGTAAGATGTACACCTGAAATAAAAATAATGGCCGTTTTCTGGAAGCGCGGATGTTGCCTGATTACGTCGGCGAGCTCAAAGCCGTCGAGTTCAGGCATGCTGACATCCATCAGCACAACGGCGATATCCGTCTTTAGAAGAACATTGAGCGCTTCGCTCGCAGATGTAGCCTTAATGAGATTCTGGCCCAGTTCCGCAAGAATTACCTCGTAACTCAACAACTTTCCCGGTTGGTCATCGACCATTAAAATATTGACTCTATCGTCTGCGCTCATTCACCCTCACTTCCAACACCATCTACTGCTTTCCCTCACCGTTCGACTACCGATGTAGCCACATGCGCAGCGCAGACAGCAGTTGTTCTGTATTAACCGGCTTCGCCAGGCACTCCGAAGCACCCGCTTCGAGGCATTTTTCCCGATCGCCCTTCATCGCCTTGGCGGTCAGAGCAATGATGGGTAGACGCCTCAATGACGGGTTTTGACGAATGACCTGCATGGTTTCATAACCATCCATTTCTGGCATCATAATGTCCATCAGAACAATTGCCAGATCAGGCGTGGACTCAATTGTCTCGATGGCTTCGCGTCCCGTGCCAGCCGAAAGCACTGTCATGCCACGCCGTTCGAGAACGCTACTGAGCGCGAAGATGTTACGTACGTCATCGTCAACAACGAGCACTTTGCGGCCCGCTAGCGCATCGTCAGAGCGATGCAACCGATCGAGGATGTCTTGTTTATTCTTGGGAAGGTCAGCCACCACGCGGTGCAGGAAGAGTGCGGTCTCATCCAGCAGTCGCTCCGGGGACTCAACATCCTTAACCACCACGCTGCGCGCCAGAACATGAAGCTGAGAATCTTCTTCAGGCGAAAGGTCACGACCCGTAAAGACAACAACAGGCAGATCCTGCAATTCTGGACGAACGCGAAGCTGTTCAAGCACCTCAAATCCAGTCATGTCAGGCAGGCGAAGGTCGAGCACGACGCAATCGTAACGGTCGGTTTCGAGTGCTTCAAGCGCAGTTGCACCGGAATCGACCGTATCTATGTCGATATCGTTGTGCCCGAGCAATTCGCGAATCGTCATTTGTTCTGTTGGGTTGTCTTCGACCACGAGCAGTCGTTTACGACGAGGCTGAGAGTAGTTCTTGATTCGGGTCAGCGCCGCGTCCAATTCCTCAGTGGACGTCGGCTTTGTAACAAACGCGAACGCCCCGCGAGATAGCCCGTGGTGACGATCTTCATCAAGCGTCAGCATCTGCACCGGAATGTGCCGAGTGCGTGAATCCTGCTTGAGGTGATTGAGAACGGTCCAACCCAGCATGTCAGGCAGGAAAACATCGAGCGAGATCGCGGTCGGGTTATACTCGCGCGCCAAAGCAAGAGCCTCTGCGCCTGTCATCGCGCTTAACACTTTGAAGCCTTTGTCACGTGAAAGATCGCAAAGGACCCGAGCGTAGTGAGGATCGTCTTCAACGATGAGCAACACCGAGTCGCCTTCAATTAAGGTCTTGCGGTCATCCTCGATGCGGGCTTCTTGTTCAGCGGCGGCCACCTGCGCCAGGAACACAGGCATGGCCGGAGCAGAACCACGATTTTCAGTCTTGACCACGCTCGGTGCGGCCGGCCCAACGTAGGTCTGTGGCAGGTAAAGAGTAAATACGCTTCCCTGCCCCGGGACGCTACGTAATTGAATTTCACCACCAAGCAAGCTGGCTAGCTCGCGACTGATGGCAAGACCCAGACCGGTTCCGCCGTACTTGCGGCTCGTACCTGCGTCTGCCTGCTGGAATGCCTCAAAGATGATGCGCTGCTTTTCGGGCGGAATACCTATGCCGGTATCCGATACTTGGAATGCGATGACAGATCCAGCGCCAGAAAGAATAGGATGGTCGGTACTCCAACCGCTCGTTGCCGCGGAAACGCTGAGTTTAACTGTTCCTTGTTCAGTGAACTTGAAGGCATTCGAAAGCAGATTCTTGAGAACTTGCTGCAGTCGTTTCGAGTCGGTAACAAGACTACGACCCATACGCGGATCATTCATGACCTCAAAGTAGAGCTTGCGATTTTCAGCCTCGTGACGGAATGGACGCGACACAGTTTCGAGCAAAGCCCCAAAGAATATTTCCTCGGCTTCAACCGAGACAGTGCCAGACTCAATCTTTGAAAGATCAAGAATATCGCTGATTAGGTTGAGCAGATCAGTACCCGCTCCGTGAATCGTGCGCGCAAACTCAACCTGCTTGGCCGTAAGGCTGCCGTCGGGATTTTCAGCAAGTTGCTGGCCTAGAACAAGAATGCTGTTAAGCGGAGTCCGTAACTCGTGGGACATGTTAGCCAGGAACTCTGACTTGTATTTCGAAGTAAGTGCAAGTTCGCGGGCCTTCTCTTCCAGAGCGCGGCGGGCCTGCTCGATTTCCTGGTTCTTGCGTTCCACTTCGTAGTTTTGTTCGGCGAGTTGCTGTGCCTTTTGTGCAAGCTGCTCGTTGGTCTGCTGCAGTTCCTTCTGCTGAGTTTGAAGCTCTGTAGCCAGCTGCTGCGACTGCTTCAGCAAGCCCTCAGTCTGCATCGTCGCCTCGATCGAATTGAGCACGATGCCAATCGAAGATGTCAGCTGCTCGAGAAATGCGAGGTGAGAGGCGGTAAAGGCGCTGAGGCTTGCCAACTCAATGACAGCCTTGACGCGATCTTCAAAGAGCACGGGAAGCACAATGACGTTCTTCGGCACTGCCGTAAAAAGTCCAGAGCGAATGGGCGTAGTCTTTTTCGGCAGTTCAGTAATCAGCATACGGCGCTTTTCAGCAGCGCACTGGCCCACAAGACCTTCACCAATTCTAACTTCGCGAAGGTTACCTTCAGGCGTATTTGCGAAAGTGGAAAGCAGCACCAACGTGCCGTCATACTGCGCCGCATCACTTCCCATCTGGTAGATGACACCTTGCTGGGCGTTGACTAGCGGCGCGAGCTCTGAAAGCAACATACGACCGACGGTAGCTAGATCACGCTGCCCCTGCAACATGCCGGTAAATCGCGCCAAGTTGGTTTTGAGCCAATCCTGTTCTGTGTTTCGGTCAGTGGTCAGGCGCAGGTTGTCAATCATTGTGTTGATGTTGTCTTTGAGCTCGGCCACTTCGCCACGGGCTTCTACTTGGATGGAGCGGGTAAGGTCGCCCTTAGTGACGGCTGTCGCGACCTCGGCAATGGCGCGCACCTGGTTCGTAAGATTGTCTGCTAGCAGGTTAACGTTGCCAGTGAGATCTTTCCACGTTCCTGCGGCACCGGGCACGTTTGCCTGACCACCAAGCCTGCCTTCCACACCCACTTCGCGGGCAACCGTAGTCACCTGGTCAGCGAATGTAGCCAGCGTGTCTGTCATGTTATTGATAGTTTCGGCCAACGCTGCGACTTCACCCTTCGCGTTCACAGTGAGCTTTTGAGTCAGAGCTCCGTTCGCCACAGCGGTGACGACCTTCACAATGCCGCGAACTTGTTCGGTAAGGTTCGCAGCCATCACGTTAACGTTGTCGGTAAGATCCTTCCACGTTCCTGCCACGCCAGGAACTTCTGCCTGGCCACCCAGCTTTCCGTCGGTTCCAACTTCGCGGGCCACGCGCGTTACTTCGGCAGCAAACGCATGGAGCTGGTCCACCATGGTGTTGATCTTATCTTTCAACTCAAGAATTTCGCCCTTCACATCGACGGTGATCTTACGCGATAAGTCACCGCGGGCCACAGCGGTCGTTACCTCGGCAATGTTTCTGACCTGAGCCGTAAGGTTGCCGGCCATAGCATTTACAGAGTCGGTAAGATCTTTCCACGTTCCAGCGACACCGGGCACGTTGGCCTGTCCACCGAGCTTACCTTCCGTACCCACTTCTCGGGCTACACGCGTCACTTCTGCAGCGAAAGATCGGAGCTGCTCAACCATGGTGTTCAAGGTTTCTTTAAGCTGCAGAATTTCGCCGCGGACGTCGACCGTAATCTTGCGGGATAAGTCACCATTTGCGATGGCTGTTGCAACTTCCGCGATGTTACGAACCTGGGCAGTCAAGTTACCAGCCATGAAGTTCACCGAGTCGGTAAGATCCTTCCACGTTCCGGCAACTCCCGGCACTTCTGCCTGGCCGCCGAGTTTTCCATCGGTACCGACTTCGCGCGCCACGCGAGTTACTTCTCCTGCGAACGCGTTGAGCTGATCCACCATCGTGTTAATGGTGTTTTTTAGTTCGAGAATTTCGCCTTTCACATCAACAGTGATCTTGCGTGATAAGTCGCCGCGGGCCACTGCCGTTGTTACCTCAGCAATGTTTCGAACCTGACCGGTAAGATTGCCGGCCATGGAATTCACTGAATCAGTAAGATCTTTCCAAGTGCCCGCCACACCGGGGACGTTGGCTTGACCACCGAGACGACCTTCCGTTCCAACCTCACGAGCAACGCGCGTTACTTCGCCGGCGAATCGGTTGAGCTGGTCAACCATCGTGTTAATGGTTTCTTTGAGCAGGAGAATCTCTCCGCTGACGCTCACCGTAATCTTCTTTGACAAGTCTCCGGTCGCAATCGCAGTAGAGACTTCAGCGATGTTTCTCACCTGGCCCGTCAGGTTCGAAGCCATTGAGTTGACTGAGTCCGTAAGATCCTTCCACGTTCCTGCGACACCAGGCACCAGCGCCTGACCACCGAGTTTGCCATCCGTACCCACTTCTCGGGCTACACGGGTCACTTCGCCGGCGAATGCATTGAGCTGGTCAACCATCGTGTTCAGCGTGTCTTTGAGTTCCAGGATTTCGCCTTTGACGTTGACCGTAATCTTGCGCGACAAATCTCCGCGAGCCACCGCCGTCGCTACTTCGGCTATGTTTCGAACCTGTCCAGTAAGGTTCGACGCCATAAAATTGACGTTATCGGTGAGATCCTTCCACGTTCCTGCAACACCCGAGACCTGAGCCTGGCCACCAAGCTTTCCGTCAGTACCGACTTCGCGAGCTACACGAGTCACCTCGCCAGCGAACGCATTGAGCTGATCGACCATGGTATTGATCGTGTTTTTCAGCTCGAGAATTTCGCCTTTCACATCGACGGTGATCTTGCGCGACAAGTCGCCGCGAGCCACAGCCGTTGTAACTTCTGCAATGTTTCGTACTTGGGCTGTAAGATTGCCAGCCATGGAGTTCACTGAGTCAGTAAGATCTTTCCAGGTTCCAGCCACGCCGGGTACGTTAGCCTGACCACCAAGGCGGCCTTCCGTACCAACTTCTCGAGCCACACGCGTCACTTCCCCAGCGAATCGATTGAGCTGATCCACCATGGTGTTCAGCGTTTCTTTCAATTGCAGAATTTCACCGCGAACGTCGACCGTGATCTTCCTTGAAAGATCGCCATTGGCAATGGCCGTAGCGACCTCGGCGATGTTGCGGACCTGGCCCGTCAGGTTTCCGGCCATGAAGTTTACGTTGTCGGTAAGATCTTTCCAGGTTCCGGCCACTCCAGGTACGTTCGCCTGGCCTCCGAGCTTTCCTTCCGTGCCAACTTCGCGCGCCACGCGAGTTACTTCACCCGCAAACGCGTTGAGCTGGTCGACCATGGTATTGATGGTGTCCTTCAGCTCAAGAATTTCGCCCTTCACGTCCACGGTAATTTTGCGCGACAAGTCGCCACGAGCCACAGCGGTCGTCACTTCAGCAATGTTACGTACCTGGGCCGTCAAGTTACCGGCCATTGCATTCACTGAGTCAGTAAGATCTTTCCATGTTCCGGCTACACCCGGAACCACGGCCTGGCCACCAAGTTTGCCGTCCGTTCCCACTTCGCGGGCTACGCGCGTGACTTCTGAAGCGAAGGAGCGTAGCTGATCGACCATGGTATTGATGGCTTCCTTCAGCTGCAGGATTTCGCCGCGCACGTCGACCGTGATCTTGCGGGAAAGGTCGCCGCTCGCCACGGCCGTTGCAACCTCGGCAATATTGCGAACTTGGCCGGTAAGGTTTGAGGCCATCGAGTTTACTGAATCGGTCAGATCCTTCCATGTTCCGGCCACCCCAGGCACCACCGCCTGGCCGCCCAATTTGCCGTCTGTACCTACTTCGCGCGCTACACGCGTAACCTCCGCAGTGAACACGCCTAACTGCTGAATCATCGTGTTGACGATATTGGCGGAACGCAGGAATTCGCCTTCCAGTGGGCGTCCATCAACGTCAAGTCGAACCGTTTGCGTCAAATTCCCCTGTGCCACCGCAGCAATCGCCCGAGTCACTTCCGTCGTTGGACGCAGGAGATCTTCAACAAGGGTGTTAACGGAGACTTCCATGTCGTCCCACGCCCCGCGCCGCCGTTCAACCCGGATGCGTTCGCGGGTTTTGCCCTCTTTGCCGACCGCCTGACCGACGCGCTTAAGCTCGAACGCCATCTGTTCGTTAGCAGCCACAATTTCATTGAAATTGTCAGCAATCTTCCCTGCTAGACCAGTCCATGAGACTGGCAAACGAACACTGAAATCGCCATTCTTCATGGTCTGAAGGCTCTCCAAGATTGCTGCCAAGTACTCCGGCGCAGCGTGGTCGAGTCCATTGCCATTGACAGGGGCGAATTCTGCGGCGCCAACCGGGAAACGATTTTGGCCGTCTTTCTCGAGAGGGGGAGGCTGAAGCGAGGACTCCATCGTCACGAACTCCTGCAAGGGGAATCGATAATGCTGGCAGATCTGATCGTGGCAAGCTCAGTGCGACCCAACTACATGGGCGCAGAGGTTCGTGATAGCTCGTTCAGGGGTATGCTCAGTCTCCGTTTTGATGCGAGAGCTTGAAAAGTAGTTGTCTCAATCTATAGGAGGCTACCTTCCGACGGTTCAACATTAAGTTACGGACGTCGGCAAGTCGGAACGCGCTCGAATTTCATTCCCCTTAATTTTTAGATCCCACAAGTGAGTCTACTCAGCGGGTTCGGCAGTGTCTTCATAGGTCGGGAATGGAATTGGTTCTTCACTCGTCGGCATGTTTACTAGGATCTTCAGATCCGCCAAAACCCGAGCCCATTTCTGCGGATCCCTCTTTGTGGTGATTGGCAAATCCAGGTTCGCATAGTAGGCCTGGATGTCTTCTTTGATACCAGGGGGGACGGGTTGATCCGGCTGGCTAGTTAACACGTGCAACAGATCTGCGTAGGTAGAGTCAGTTAGCGGGTAACCACCCGGTTGAACGACGCGGCCCGTATCAAGATCCCGATTGGGCAGAGGATGATGTGGATCCAAACGTTCCTGCCGGGTTTCGTTGTTCACAGCGGGATTGCCCGGCAAAACGTGGGTGGGCGGCGGCTCGTTGAGAGCATGTTCTTGAGTTGCATTGATCGCTGCACCATTGACAACAATAGGGCGTCTACTGGACGGTGGGGTGAAGCGAGCCAGCATGTGACGCAAGGCCGAGTTTGAGAGCGAAACGCTGTGAATGTAGTCCGCCTCTGTAGCGACCGTCGGCCCTTTGATGGCGACCAGGCTAAACGGACCGACCTTAGGCAAAACATAGAGCAAGCCCGCGAGCATCCACGTTCCGATGCCCGCCCGGCGGCGGTACTGATCCCAGTGATTCTCGGCGGCAATGGCTGCAATTTCCGTTTGCATTTCGGCAAACTCGGGAGTGTCCGGGTCTGGCGGCTCGTGCTTTCGATGCAAGAGTGTCACTGCATAGGCGATCCGCGGAATAAATGTCCGCACCGCGAAACGGTAAGCTCTCACATTAATGCGGCGCCCCCGCTTGCCAGAGAAATCCTCATAAAGTCCGTAAGTCTGATAGAACGCCATGCGAAGCTGCCTCACCGAAACTTCGAGGCCTATATGACGTAAGTAACGAATAGGTGCGAGGCGATGATGGGCAATGTCATTGATGTCGAAAGCAAACTCGGTCTGAACATGCTGATGCCTGCCTTGGGCGTAGTTAACTTCTTTGCCGTACTTAGCACCTAGACTTGGAAACTCGATCGGAACGGCAACATTTGTGGCGAGAGGGTGCCCCTCGGAGTCACCAATATAGTGCGAGAGTGCGCCGACTGCAAAAGCGAGCTCGTTGGCATTTTGAGCATTGCGAAAGAGATTGACGATAAAATCGCCGGTGCGAACGTAATGGGTGAGATTAGAAAAAGACGCGTCACCGAATGGGTAGTATCCAATGTCTTGGATGACGCACCCTCCGTAAGCGTACGCGCGTGCGCGGTCAAGGTCTGCGGGAGTCAGATTCGGGTAGCGGCTCAACAGGAGCGGAGCGATCGAGCCGTCCCAAGCCAGGTCGATCAGCTGTTCGTGAGTAAGCAGCGAATACGCCGACGCGTTGTGGCCGAACGATGCCAAAATTAAAACAAGCAAAATGGTGAGTGTGGATCGCCGGTGCGCTTTCACTCATTCATAGTAGATGAATACATTGCCACCGGCATCCCGCTGATTTTGAACCCAGGTTGAGCTTTGATCTCAAGTCCAGACCGAGAGCGAAAGGCTCCTCATTGGTCCCGTCGGACCGTGAGACTCAAATCGTATGAGGTCATAGCGATTCGAACGCGAACGAAACGATAGTGTCCACACCCGAACAGACCGGATGGATTTTACAGACAAGCAAGCCGGCGTAATACTCGCGGTTCAGCCCGAATGTATACGTGAGAACGCTCCATACGTTGGGAACGGACACTGCCCTCCCGTTCCACGCTCCTTCTTTTCACTAATTTCGTTGTGTATCACCTACGGGGAGTGATCCTTTCAAGGAGCCGCTCACCGGGGTACGGTCATACGCCAAGGCAGCACACTCCGCACCGGCCATTCATCAACGGCAAAATCGACGCCCCACATGATCCACCTCCATTCATGGAGGGTTTCAATCTCAATGCGGAATCTGAGACGGCGATCGCATCTCGGTGACTTCAGATTTCGGAACTCACCCCGGCAGTAATCAAGCGAATCTGATCTTGGCACACAAGTCACCTATTCAGTAATCGTTTGATTATTATGTCGCTGACGCTGATACGCAATGCCCCTAAGCTGCACCTATAGAACAGGTTATCGGGTGCGGTGACTCGAAGGTCAGCCCTGAGATTACGCGGAGGAGCTATTGCGGTCGTGGTCCATCCGTCCGACCATTTTGATAAGGCTGTAAGGAATTTCGATATGTGTGGATTTGGATCCAGTTTCAGGATTCGCAGAAAATGTTGTTCGTCTGGTGGTCAATTTAGGACTAGACTCATTTCACTCAAAGATCACCCCCAGATTTCTTTGTTTTGCTTTGTTTCGAGGTCTCACACATGATAGAGAGAAAGTGTTACCGAATCTTGCTGGTCGATGATGAACCAAACATCCTCGACAGCATGGCCATGGTTCTTCGATCGACCGGCTACGACGTAACTACCGCAAAGCACGGCACCGAAGCGCTCAGAAAGCTGGAACTCGGGCCCCCCGATTTACTCATTTCTGATCTAAACATGCCCGAAATGTCGGGGTTTGAATTACTGTCCCAAGTCCGGCTACGGTATCCCACCGTTCAGTTGCTCGCGATCAGCGGCATCTACGACGCGGGAGGTCTCGCACCAGAGGGTGTGGTAGCCGACGGATTCTACGCTAAGGGCCGGAATAGACCTGAAAAGCTACTGGGAACCGTTGCTGAACTAATCGGTAAACGACGTGTACCGGTGAGCGAGTCCAGTGTGTCACAGCCCCCTATTTTGCTCCCGGCTGCTAGCGCCTGACGCACGCCGTCTCGACCGACCTCTGACGCGTTCTTATCGTGCGACCCTGAAGGCGGTGTGTCCTCGTATCGCCGCTTCGCCAAGCGACGTGACCGCAAGCTGATGGGAGGGGCTAGGTCTGGCCACTCTCTCGCTTCCGCGAACGGATCTTGCCGGTATAACGATCAAATTTCACAAGGTGATCGCCACGGGGACAAAGTCTTTCGCGTTTCGATTATTTTGCGTGTATTGCACGCTCCTTGACATTGATCTGATCTTGAAGTAGCGGTAGAGATCAGGTGCCATCGATACAACCTAACTAACTGCGAGAAGGTCTCGCCGCCAATTGAAGCGGCAAAACTCGCGTCATAAACTCTTTGGAAAGTGTCTTGGTAACTCCGATGGTGTTAACTCAGGCATGAAGCTCTCGATATGACTAAAGCGAAGAGTGCGTTGAGTAGGTTCCTTTGATTTCGGCTACCGAGGATCTCCGTATTGAGGTAGACCGCATCAGGCAATGCCTCGAATGGCGAATTCGACGACTACCAACATACGTGCATGTGCTGTGGAAGCCCGTCAGGGGGAGGCGGTATTTACGCCTTCAGCCGTGCGAGACAATCTGGTCACGCTTCGTAGCCATATACTGAATCGATGAAATTACCCGGCGATGAACTCGTGGCTATGCTGGTGGCAGTTAGCTTCGCCGCTGGGTTGAACGTGTATGCAACCGTCGCAACTCTCGGGTTGCTGACTCACGCCGGGGTACTGCTACTACCGCCTGCGCTTCATCTCGTAACCAGTTGGTATGTCATTGCGGCCAGTGGCGCGCTTTTCGCGCTAGAGTTCTTCGCGGATAAGGTTCCAGCCTTCGACCTGATCTGGAATGCGCTGCATACTTTCATTCGCATTCCTGTCGCAGCTTTACTGGCTTATCAAGCCACGGCCACGCTTTCGCCTTTAGAGCAGATGGCGGCTGCCGTCGCTGGAGCCGCCATCGCCTTAGCTGCCCATGGAGGGAAGACGGCAGCCCGTGGCGCTGTTACACCGTCTCCCGAACCGTTATCAAATATTTCTCTCAGCCTCGGTGAAGACGCTGTGGCAGTCTCACTAACAAGCCTGGCCACTTGGCACCCATATTGGGCAGCCTCCATTGTCGCCGTCCTTCTGCTTGTAACGATCATTCTGCTGCGCTGGGTGGTACGGGCTTTGCGGTCACTATTTCGGGGCGCGCAACAAGCCGTTGAAAATGGTTGAACGTTGCATGCACTAGCGTCAAGGGCAACTAGCCACGACTCAGTGTCCCATTGTGGACAGTCGGCCCGGTTCACGGTAGCTTTTGCTGCTTAAGCAGCGCGGGCAAGCCAAGCCTTCATCGTGTTCGCGTCCACCAAGCCGGCTTGTTGGAATTGAAGTGTGCCGCGAGCAAACACAGCAAAGTTAGGGATGCCTCTCACTTGATAGCGCGATGCGAGTTCCGGGTATCGCTCGGTATCGACCTTTAGAACCACGGCTCGTCCTGCAAGGTCCCGCGCCACTTGGACTACATGCGGTGCGGCCATTCGGCACGGGCCGCACCAGGACGCCCAAAAATCCACAAACACTGGAACTTTGCTTTCGCGAATGATTTCGTCGAACTCTTCCGGTCCAACCTCGACGGGATCCGTGACCGCTAGCATCGGCGCTTTACAAGCACCGCACTTGCCTGCGTCAGCAAGATGTCTCGCTGGAATTCGATTCGACTTTCCGCAAGATGTGCACTTTCGAATGATGGCCATGGAGAAATCCTCCTGAATTACCGCACCTACAGTATTCCGCGAGTTAGGCAATCAAGACAAATATGGATCCTTTCCATCGTCCAATTGCCGTCATACCTGAACAGCCCTTATCCCGGCGTCGCGCACAATGCAAGCGATTTCAGCCAGACTTGGAAGTCTTTAGTCACCGGCCTCCGGTTGAAATTTCTTTGCACAC
>OCTA010001618.1_pt1 | contig 20702 bp, 11 predicted proteins | sample 1538991 | NCBI WGS metagenome assembly OCTA01 (sample SAMEA3539302, study PRJEB22396) | soil metagenome | biome: tundra; feature: field; material: soil | place: USA | collected 2010-05 | depth 0.15 m | reverse complement strand
CCGGGGAGCCCCTGGGCATCGAAGTCTCCTCGGCCGTCTTCGACCGGGTCCGCACCTGTGACAACCACTGCGAGTTCTGCTTCATTCACCAGCTTCCCAAGGGAATGCGCCGGAGCCTGTCCATGAAGGACGACGACTACCGCCTGTCCTTCCTCTACGGCAACTTCACCACCCTGACCCGATTCACCGAGATGGACCTCGAACGGGTGCTCACCGAGCGCCTCAGTCCCCTGTTCGTGTCCATCCACGCCACGGATCCGGACAGGAGGGCCGACCTGCTGCGGAACCGGCGGGGCGCCACCAGCCTGCGCTGGCTGGGCGCACTGCTCGAGGGGGGCATCGAGGTCCACGGGCAGGTGGTGGTGTGTCCGGGGCGCAACGACGGGCAAGTGCTCGAGGACACCCTCGCCGGCGTGCTCGACCGCTATCCCACGCTGGCCACCGTGGCCTGCGTGCCGCTCGGGGTGAGCAGGTTCTCCCACGAGGAAGCCATGCGCCCCCATACTCGGGACGAGGCCGCCGCCGTGTGCGACACCGTTGTGGCATGGCAGGACACGTTCCTCTCCGCCATCGGGCGCCGGATGGTGTTCGCGGCCGACGAGTACTACCTGATGGCCGAGCGGCCCTTCCCTCCGGCCCACACCTACGAGGGATTCCCCCAGCACGAGAACGGGCTGGGCATGGCCAGGGCCTTCGAAGCCGCCTTCGGCGGCGACGAGCACGCGGCCCTCGGCGTGCGCCCGGGGTTCTTCGCCGCCGTGGACGGGGCGCCGGCCTCGGGCTACCGGGCGCCCCGGGCGCCCCGGGCGCCGGGCGGAGTGCACTCCTCGCACCACGGTGCACCCGTGGCCATCCTGACCGGGGAGTACGGCGCCAGGGTGCTGGCTCCCCTGGTGGCATCCCTCCCGCGCCGCGACATCCGACTGGTGCCCGTCGTAAACCACTACTTCGGGGGGAACATCGGAGTCTCGGGCCTCCTGACCGGCACCGACCTGATCGAGGCGCTCCGGCATCAGCCCGAAGGGCACCGTTATCTGCTGCCCGACTCATGCCTCTCGGAGGGCAGGTTCCTCGACGACCTGACCGTCGCCGACCTGCCCCGCCCGGTCGAGGTGGTTCCCACCGACGGGCTGTCCCTCCGGCGCGCGTTGGAGCGCATGGACGCACTGCCGCCGGAGAGTGGGGGCGCTCCGTCGACGGAAGGGCCCATCCCCGAGCGGGTGCCCGTCACCTTGGGGGCACCCCGATGACGCCCACCGGCACCGACCTCGGACCGGCGGTGGGCGAACGGCCCCTGGTGGTCGTCGCCGGCCGCCCCAATGTGGGCAAGTCAACCCTCGTCAACCGCATCGTGGGGCGCCGGGCCGCCGTTGTCGAGGAGCGGCCCGGGGTCACCCGCGACCGCAAGGAGTTGGATGCGGAGTGGTGCGGGCACGCCTTCACCGTCGTCGACACCGGTGGATGGCTGTCCAGTGACGATCCGCTCGACGTCCAGGTCAGTGCCCAGGCCGAACGGGCCATCGCCGAGGCCGCCGTGATCCTGTTCGTCGTCGACGTCACGGTCGGCCTCACCGACGAGGACCTTGCCGTGGCGAGGGTGCTCAAGCGTTCGGGTCGACCGGTCCGGGTGGTGGTCAACAAGGTGGACTCGTCGCAACGGGAGCCGGACGCATGGGACGCCGTCTCCCTCGGCCTCGGCGACCCATGGCCGATCAGCGCCCTGCACGGTCGGGGTACCGGAGACATGCTCGACGACGTGGTCCGTCTGCTGCCCACCGGGCCCGGGCCCGACGACGCGCCGGAGGAGGTCGAGCCGGACGGTCCGGAAGCAGCCGACGGGCAGGGAAGCGGGGCGCAGGTCCCTCGAGTGGCGCTGGTGGGACGGCCCAACGTGGGCAAGTCGACACTGTTCAACCGCCTGGTGGGCGACGAGCGCTCGGTCACCCACGACGCGCCCGGCACCACCCGGGACGCGGTGGACACCGTCGTCGTGACGCCCGAGGGCACGGTGTGCTTCATCGACACCGCGGGCATGCGCAGGAAGTCGCGCACGGAACGCGGCACCGAGTACTTCTCCGTGCTCCGGGCACTCGACGCGCTCGACCGCGCCGACATCGCCCTGTTGGTCATCGACGCCACTGCCGGCATCACCCACCAGGACCAACGGTTGGCCGAACGGATCGGCGCCGCCGGCTGCCCGGTGGTGGTGGTGCTCAACAAGTGGGAGCTCATCGCCACCGAGGACCGGACCGACATCCTGGTCGACGTCGGCGACCGCCTGGCCTTCCTGGGCGAGGCACCGGTCCTGAAGGTGAGCGCACTGTCCGGCCTGGGAGTCCACCAGATCCTCCCGGCCGTCGCCGCCGCCGAGCAGGCCTACCATTCGCGCATCCCGACCGGAGAGCTCAACCGGGCCCTCAAGTCGATTCAGGTGGCACATCCCCCGGTGGGGGCCAGGATCCAGTACGCGGTGCAGGGGGCCAGCGATCCCCCGACCTTCACGCTGTTCACCAACGGGCGCCTCCAGCCCACCTACCTCCGGTATGTCGAACGGGGACTGCGGGAGCGGTTCGAACTGGGGCCGACGCCGATCAAGTTGCGGGTTCGGGCCAAGGGCGCCAACGGGGGTGGGGGGCGCAGACGGTGACGCCGGTGAAGCCAGCCGCGTCGAGCCGAGGCCGCAGTACCCACGAAGGACCGGTGCCACGTGCCCTGGTGTGAACAGTGCAACGAGCGGCTCGGAACGGACGAGCTCACCGAGGAGGGCATGTGTCCGTTCTGCGGCTCGGAGCCGTTGGAGCACCGCAACTCCCCGTGGTACTTCAAGTTCATGGTGGTGGCCACGGTCATCTACCTGGGCTACCGGGCGTTCCAGGGGATCACCTGGGTGATCCACCACGTCTAGTACCACCACTCTCCGCGGCTGTCAGCCATGCTTCGTAGACGTAGGGGGCCGACTGACGGCCCGTGACCACCGGGACGGGCGTCCGTGGTCCAGGATCTGGGGTCCAGGATCTGGGTCCTTGTGCCAACAAGGTGTACTCGAGTTCGTTGAGGGGGTCTGCAGTGCGCAATCGATCGACGGCGGCAGTCCTCGTGGGCGCCGTGCCGGCCTTTCGGGGTGACCGCCGCGGGACTGGCCTCTCTGCCGGGCGTGGGTGGTGCGGCGGGGAGACGACCACCTCGATCCTTTCCACCATCGGCTCCACGACGCCGGGCTACGGGCCCGTGGCCGCCATCGATCCGGTGGCCTAGCCGGCCACGACCCAAGTGGTGGCGGTCGCCTTCATCGCGGCCAACCCGGGAAGGGTGGGCCTGGTCACCGTGTCCATCGGCGGCAACGACGTGACCAGATGCGCGTCCGCGCTCGGCCGCCAGGGCAGCAACGCCGCGCCAGCGCCGCACTCAACGCCGCGCGTGCCGATAGTGCACGGCGGCGCCGCCGAGCCCCGAGGAGAAGAGCTCCACCTGGCCGGTATCGTCCCACCGGACGACGTAGCGGGGGCCGCCGCTTGCATCCAGGACGTCCAAGACCCTGCAGGCACGGTCGCGCCGGCCGCTCCAACGCCCGGAAACCACGATCCGATCCCCAACTCCTGCTGGCATGGTGGCCCACCGCCTCGGCCCCTCACTATCGCCATGGTGAACCTGCATTCGGTCGTTTTCAAGAGCTAGACATCCCCGAGTTGCCATTCGTATCCGTCCGACCACCCCGCCCGAGTCCCACGCCCCTGCCCGAGCGCAGGCTTCCGGCGGGCACGGGTGTCTAGCGCCCCTGTTGCCGGGCCTGGTGTGCGGCCCGTTCGTCCAATACCTCTCGGAACCTCTTGTTTGCCGCAGCGACCCGCTTCAGCACTTCTTCGGTGGACTCCTGGGTGCTTTCCGTCGGAACGGTCCAGCGAATCCGATCGCCGGACACTCTGGGATCCAGCCCGTAGACGAAGTCTCCGGCACCGACGCGGGGTTGTGCGGCGGCGTGGAACGCATGATCCCAAGCCGGGTCCTGCACGCCTTTCAGCTTCCACTCCATCTCGACGTGCTTGTCGTCCAACGCAGTGGGGATGGCGCGTTCGATCGAGGCCTTCTGCCATTCGCTGCTACTCATCGGCCGTGTCCACAGTTGGCTGAAATGGTAACCGTCCCTTCAAGGTCGAGCCGTCGCGTGTGACGACCCCCGCTGCGGTCGCGGGCAGCGGGGGTGATTTCCGCCGCCGGATGTTCCGGGCTCGGCGCCGAACCCCCACGTCGGCCACCTACTGGCCCCAGCGGCGAACACGAAGAGCGGAGGCAACGTCATCTTGGTATCAGCCGGCGGCAACCAGGCCGGACTTCAGGGAAGCGATGTCGCCGATTGAGGTCGTGGTCTTGGTGGCCATCCGGTTTCTCAGGCCAGGGTCACTCCGTGAGATCCCTTGGCTGCAGTCCTGGGACACGCTCGAGAGAGTCGTCAGCAGCGAGATCCAGTCGCCTTCGGATGCTGGGTCCGGAACGAGGGGAGGAGCCTTCGCCACGGTGATGTCGTTGCCAAGTCCCTGACAGTCGGTGGTGACCTGCGCAAAGGCGGCCGACAATGCGGCCACGGAAGCGTCCAGGCCGATGGCCGTTGGATCCCCACCGATCGTTGTGAACGTCAACGAGTCGGAGGACGCCCACACCGCCGTCGGCGAAGGAGTCGGGGTCGTCTCTGGTGACCCCGGGGTGGCGGTCGGCGCCTGCGCGTAGCCGACCACGGGGATCATCGACGGATGTGGATACGGGGCGACCGGAGGCTGGGGAACTGCCAACGGGGCAACGTGGTCGGGTTGCATTTCCGGAGCGTACGACTTCCCGCCGGACGCCTGCCACCTTCCCGGCCCCGGTGATACATCGCTCATCCTCGCTCCTTGCTGTCCATGCGCGCCCCTCGTGGATAGGGCGAAGACCACTGGGTGGACCGACCACGACCATCACGGCCAGCATCATCGGGGCGATCGAACACCCGCTTGAATGCCTCGAAGTCACGCCGACACGGAAGCTGTCAATAGGGCCAAAGGACCCGCAAGGGTGGGGCGTTCACACAAAGTTCATCTAGCGTGCGGCCGCCCACCCTGTCGATCTTCTCGTCGGAGGTCGGAGGCTGTCTTCATCCGAGTGACAGCTGGAATCAGCCCTTGATCGGGCTCGGGTTGCGCTTCCAGCGTGGGCATTGATGAGGAGTTCGACGTCCTCGTGGTCGAGCGGCCGGGCCATCAGAAATCCCTGGCCGTTTTCGCAGCCGAGATCGATCAGGCGCTGGAGCTGCGCTTCATGCTCAATCCCTTCGGCAACAACGTGTAGCCCCAGGTTTCGAGCCAGGTCGATGATGGCCGGCACAAGGGCCGAGCCCATCGGATCCGAATAGTCCAGTGAATCGACGAACGACTTGTCGATCTTCAACACATCGACAGGGAACTGACGCAGATGGCTGAGGGAGGAGTACCCGGTCCCGAAATCATCCACGGCGATCCTGATGCCGGTGGCCCGGATTTCGTAGAGCACCGCGGCGGCGCGTCCCGGGTTGTCCATCAGGACGCTCTCGGTGATCTCGAGGACGAGCTGATCCGCTCCAATCCCACTGAGCTCCAATGCGTTGCGGACTTGATCGGCTAGAGCCGGGGACATCAATTGCCGCCTCGAGAGATTGACCCAGATGGAGAGGGGTTCGTCGGCGCACTGGTTCCAGGCCGCCAGTCTGCGGCAAGCCTCGATCAACAACCACCGTCCGAGCGGAATGATGAACCCAGTCTCCTCCGCAATGGGGATGAAGCGGAGGGGGGCGATCAGCCCCATCGTCGGGTGTTGCCATCGGACTAGGGCTTCGAAGCCCCTCAACCGTTGATCCGCCAGCGAGAAGATCGGTTGATACTCCAGAAAGAACTCCGATCGCGCCAGAGCCCCGTGGAACCGGCTGGTGAAGTCGAGGCGCTCGAGCATGTCGTAGCGCATCTCCGATCTGAACACCTCGACGCAGTCCTTTCCCCTGGCCTTGGCCTCGTACATGGCAGCGTCTGCTTCGCTGATCAACTGGTCCGTCCCTTTGGTGGGACCGCCAAATGCCAGACCAACGCTGATCGAGAGATCGAACTGGTTGCCCTCGAGATCCACTACCCCGCGAACGACCGACACGATCCGGTGGGCGAAGTCCACCGCGGCCTCCGGACGTTCCAGGTCGGTCATCAGGATTGCGAACTCATCGCCGCCAAGGCGGGCCACCGTGTCACTCGGACGCACGATCGAGGCCAGGTCCCGTCCCACCTTGATCAGGACCCGGTCACCGACGTTGTGCCCGAGGGTGTCGTTCACGTTCTTGAAGCCGTCCAAGTCTCCGAAACACAAGGCCACCGACTTGCCCGACCGGGTAGTTGAGGCAAGTGCCTGCCCTACCCGGTCATGGAGCAGGTCCCGGTTGGCCAGGCCCGTGAGAGGGTCATGGAGTGCGTGGTACCGCAGATCATTTTCCAACACGTCGCGCTGAAGGTGCGATTCCTCGAGGGCACGCACGTTCTTCTGGATCTCGAGGTTCCGCACACCCACGAGACGGAGCGCCCCGGCACCCCGAATGAGGACGAGGACAATCTCGATGACGGTCAAGGCGGCGAGAACCGGGACATTGATCGCAAGTCCGAGCGAACTGCCGGCCAGTAGCAGTACCGGAGGAATCAGTGCGGCAATCGTCACAAGGGGCAAGCGGCGAGCATCCGCCTCGCTGCGATGATCGCGTACCACTGCGTTCCGGGTGTCGGATGCCATCTCACCCATCGACGGATGCAGGGCGGCCACAGCGATCAGCACGTACTCGACGAGGAAGAAGGCATCGGTGAAATTGCCGGTGCTGTAGGAGGAGTGCAGCACCAGGAGGTCGTAGGCAAAGTCGCCTATGAACATGGTCGTCAGGGCAGATGCCAGGAACCATTGGGATGGGCGATTCGAAGCCGCGAACAGGAGTCTGCGCAACACGATGTAGATCAGTGCGATGTCCATTATCGGATACGCCATGGTCACCAGCTTCCCGAAGGAGCCGATCGATGAATCGTGGAAGTAGGGGTTCATCAAGAAGTGCCAAGAGAAGGTGAGGGCGGCGACTGAGACGATGACGGCATCAAGGACATCGTCACGCTGCTGCGAACGACTACCACGGGTGAGTCTCAGGACCCCGGCAAAGAGGAACGGATACCCGGCCAGGTACCATGCGTCAGCAAGCGATGGCGTGGACAGGTCCACGTGAAGAATGATCAGGCAAACGTTCGAGGTGCCGTCACCGAGGGCGAAGCAGGCGCCTGCGATTGCCACGAGGTACCAGCCGAGGCGGTCGGCAGGACGGTTGAGACGAACGCCGATCAGGATGCACACCACAGAAGCGAGACCGAACAGGGAATAGGCAATGTCCTGGCTGGTGGCCCCGGGGAGTACGAAGTACCCGGCGACGGCGGAAATGCCGACGATCAAGGTGACCTTCCAGGCATTGCGCCTCGGATCCACCACTCCACCTCTTCTTTCCCTCGCACTTCTCATGTCGGCGCCATTGACCTCGTAGTTGAGTCCCAATGGGGCGGGGATCGGGCACTGGTTCGGACTGCCTACAAGGAACCGATCTCGGTCGGCGGTGCCTCACGCCCAGGTATGCCGCCCCGGCGGGATGGGAGCGCCCCGACGGTCTGGCTGATCGCTTGACGTTGGAGGGCGGACCAACCGACCACTCCAAGCAGCCGTGGCCACACGAGGTGGCCGATGCAATCCCGTTGCAGGCGTCATCTTCCACACGGACCACGGCACCCGGTACACCGCCGATGCGTTCAGGCGGGCGTGTCGCTCGCTTCACGTCACCCAGTCGATGGGAACCGTTGACAGCGATTATGGCTATGCCATGGCTGAGTGTTCTTCTCGAGCGCCAAGCGCGAGGTCGTCGATGGCGAACACTTCGCAACGCGTGCCGAGGCACGAGGAGAGACCTTCACCTGGCTCGACTGGTACAACGCGGCTCGGCTGGACAGCTCGCTCGCCTACTGCCCGCCGATCGAGTACGGAGAGGACCTTGCAAAGCAGTCACTTGTAGCTTGACCCGTGTCCGCCGTACCGGGGGAAGGTCAGTCCGCCCAGCCAACCGTCAGGCGGGGGCGATGCGGAGGGGCTCCTCCGGTACCGGCTTCGGGTGCGGGAATCCGGGGATGAGCCGACGGTAAGGGGCCAGCAGGATGGGGCCGACCGCCACGCCCTCGTTGACGCTGGTGCCCTGTTGGGTGACGCACGCCACCTCGGCCCCGATGTTCCCCTGAAAGGTCAGCGACAGGGTGTATCGGCCGAACGGCTGACCCTGGGGCACGATGAGCGCCCGGGTCCCGTCGCCGCTCCACAGCACGACCGGCGCCGGGATGGCCACCGAGCGCCCGTCGGCAGGCTGCAGCTGTACCCACGACCACACCCGACGCCACGGGATGGGTTCCGGGGACTCGAGGAGCAGGGCGGAGACCCGGTCGTCGCCGTGAGTGGTGAACAGGGAGAGCTCGGTGGCCGGCGGAGGCGCCACCTTCCGGGCACTGGCCAGGTCGGGCCGACCGAGGGCGGCGATCAAGGTGTCGAAGGTAGAGGCGGTGGCCCCCGTGAAGACCCCCCAGGCCTGTTCGGTGATCAGCCGCTGGGCCCGCAGTGCCGTCTCCCCGCTGCCCTGTTCCGGGTGGCTGCGGAGTTGCCCGAGTGTCTCGTCGTAGAGCGGGTCGAAGGCACCCACAACCCCGGCCAGGGCGGCTCGCTGCGTCCGGTACGAGGTGAGGGCAGTCTGGCGACTGTCGTCGTGCCCCGGTTGGGTCATCCAGACGGCGGCCGACAGGTCACCGGTGGCGGGGTAGTGCCGCACCGGGGTGGTCCCGGTGCCGGCTATCTGGGCGCCCACGTTGGCCAACTGGTCCGAGAAGGTGGCGTACCGGGAGGTGGTGAACTGGATCCGCTGGAGGCTGGTCAGGGCGTCCTCCCGGGCCAGGAAGCGCTGGAGCGCCGCCAGCGTGGCCAGGGCGTCGGCCTGGTCGAGCACGGAGAGGAGCCCCCCGCCGCTGCCCCCGCCCACCAGCGACAGGCGTTCCCGGTCGGCGAAGAGGGACCCCGCCACCACGTCGAGCGTGTACCGGGTCTGGGGTTGCAGCGGCCGGAACCACAACGCCCGCGCCGTGGCGGCAGCCTCCATCTCGGCCAACTGCTGGGCGATGTCCTGGTAGAGACCCGGCTGCACGGCCAGGATTGGTCCCAGCTTCGCCGCCTTGGCCGGTACCCCGGCAGCCGAGACGGCCTGTTGCAGTGCAGCGGTGGCAGCCGGAGACACCCCGGCGGACGGGACGGCCGTCGTCTCGAGGGAGTGGGTCGCCGCCAGGTCCGGGCGAGCCGAGCCCAGTAACTGCCTCGCCCGGCCGATGGCAGCTACCGTCGGAGTGGCTGCGCTCGGTTGGGGTGGAGGCCCCTGGGCCTCCTGGGCGCCCTTGGCCACCTCGGCCACCCGGCCGAGGCCCTGATCCGACCCCACACCTGCCGGCACACCCGCCGACGCTCCCCCTCCCGGGGATGCCGGAGCCGCCGCGGGGGCAATGGCTCCCGGAAGGGACGGCACCGCCCCGGTTCCCACCAGCGCGCTCTGCTGGGGTACGGAGAGGACGTGATCGGCGACCGGGATGAGGAGCACGTGGTCGTTATTGCGATCCACGCACCGGAAGTGCAACGGGAACCCGCCCGCCAACCGCTGCGCGGTGAAGGCGCCCCCGCCGTCGACACCGAAGGCGGCATAGAGGCCGACTACGTAGGTCTCGTTGAACTCGACGCTGACGTCGTAGCCGAAATAGGCGGCCGCGTCGCCGTCGCCAGGCCATGCCCACTGGGTGTACGTGGCCAGGTCGTTGAGGCGCCCGCCATTGGGAAAGACCGTGGCGGGGGTGTGGGCGCTGTCGGCCAGGCCGGGCTGAGGAGGCAGTTGGGAGGGTAGGGGGCTCGGAAAACCTGACGGTCCCACCGGGCCTGGCTGAGGCACCGCCGTCCCCGGTCCGCTGGCGCACTGGAAGTAGGCGAACTCGATCACCGGGTCACCGTCCGTCACCCCCTGGAAGGTGGCCTGCCCGAGGCTGTCGGCCCGACCGGCGGCCACGCGGGTCACGCTCTTCAGGGCGTAGAGGCCGGGAGCTGCCGGGAGCAGCGGCAGTTCGAGGTCAGGCGTCGAGTAGGACAGGGCCATCAGGAAGGCAGGAGTGTCGCCCACCTCGAGCTGGACGGCGGTGACGGGCCGGGTGGAGGAGTCGGCGGTCAGGGTGAAGGTGCCGTCGGCACCGGCGGCGCCGACGGCGAACAGCAGCGGCTGGCCGGCCGGGTCCAGGAATTGGAGCGCCGACGGGGCCAGTCCGCCATGGCCCGTCTGGACGCCGGCGATGGAGCTGAGCCGCACCGAGGTGGGGAAGGTGATGGTCACCCGCCCCCGCCCGATGAAGCGGAGCCCGGTGGTGCCGCCGGGTCCGACTGCCACCGTGGCGGCCGCCATCCCGGCCGAGCAGGAGAAGGACAGGTCCTGGTCGAGAAAGTCGGTCCCTCGGACGGACGGGGGGCCCGGCCACATGGCCGCCAGATCTTGCCCCAACGCCGGCACCGAGGGTGTGATCCGGAGGGCGGTCATCGGCTTGGCCCCGTTGGTGGAGGGGTCGCTCACCACCCAGGTGCCCGACAACGACTTGGGGGCGGTCTGCTGGGGAGACGCCGCCACCACGTCCCAGGCATCGGTGTCGTCGTCATAGAGGTAGAGCGCCACCTCCACCAGGGTGTGCGAGATGAGCCACTGGACGGCCGGCGCGGTGAGGTCCAGGTTGGACATGTCGTCCGGCCCCACGATGGCCGGCGTCGACACCTGGGCGGTGTCGGGCGACACGGCTGTGGCGTTGGGGAAGCCGGCCTGGTCCACCATGGGGTGGGCGAAGGTGAGGGCGAAGTGGCTGTCCTGGGGCACCAGGGGCGCAGAGGCGAGGTCGTCGGGGCCCAGGTCGGGCACCACCGGCGACGGGTCGGTGGCCACGCCCGGGTACTTGCCCACCCAGTAGCCCGACGGTACGGCGGCCAGGATGCCGGGGGCCGATGGGTTGTCGTAGGCCACGTGGGCCGGGGGACTCCCCGAGGTGCGGACGTTGACGGTGGCCAGTGGCCGGTGGGCCAGGAGCTCGTAGCGGTCGGTGGCGCCGTGGTCGGCCAGGGTGGCGTTGACGACGTTGAGGGCCAGAGGCGCCGGCGGGACCGACCCGTCATTGCCACCCCACGACAGGCTGATGCTGGCCCCGATATTGGGCAGCGGCCACGGCGTGTCCAGCTCTACGCTGAGGGACCCGTAGATCCACCACGGGTTGGGGGCGGTGGCCTCCAGCAGCGCGTCGGCGGTGATGCCGATCCCGATCCCGAAGGCGTCGAGGTGGGCCTCGCCGTGCAGCTCCACCCCGGCGGCGATCTGGAAGGGGGACCACTGGATCGCCCCCTGGCCGGCAATGTAGGCGTCGATGCTGACGCTGAGGGGGCCGAACGACCACGAGTTCTGGTAACCGATCCACACCCCGGCGACCAGGCCGGTGTCGCTGACCACCAGGTAGGCGTCCGTCTCGAACAGGTCCAGCACCCGGGCCTGGATCCGCTTCTCGTGTGGCGGCCGCCCCAGGGCCATGAACCAGGCCCCCTCACTCGGGTTGACGTACAGCTCGGCCGACCCCTGGATGTCCAGCACCAGCGGGATGGAGTACTGGGCGTCAATGACCAGGTCGAACACCCCGGTGTTGCCGTCGAAGGTGGCCATGGCATCGAAGTTGGCCGGTCCCGACGGCCCGTCGATCCGCTTGGAGAGGATGTTGGCCCGGCCGATGATCGAGAAAACCGGTCCCGGCAGGATGATCATGAAGGCGATGGCGGCCGAGGCGGTGAACCCGTCGTCCTGGGTGCCGATGGTGGCCCCGGCACCGAGGGCGAAGGCCCCGGGTCGGGGGTTGAGCCACTTGGCCGGCTCGGTGGCGGTGTAGTCCTCGGAACCGTCCACGTCCGACGGTGTCCCATTGACGGTCGGGTACTTGAACCAGTCCCACCAGGTGTCGTCGCCCACCGTCGGATAGAGGTTGGTGGCGAAGAGCCCGGACAACCCGTAGAGAGCGACGTCGACGAACAGGGGGATGCCCACCGGCAGTTCGGCATCCAGGGTGAGGAAGAAGCAGGGCACGTTCGCCCCGTCGATGGTGACGTTGGCCACGATGAAGGTGCCCTGTATCTCCAGGTCGACCACCTCGAGGTTGATGTCCACCCCACCGGCGAAGATGTCGGCGGGAGTGGGGAAGGAGGCGGGCAGCCCCTGGGTGGTGGGGTCGTCGCCCGGGTTGAGGTGGATGTGCTCGATGTCGCCGGTGAAGGAGATGACATCGGGGATGGCGAAGTCGATGCCCACACCGGTGAAGGACACCGCCCCGGTATCCAGGTTGATCTGCAGTCCCCGCACCGAGCCGCCCAGGGAGATGCCCTCGATCAGATGGATATCGCCGGTGAAGCCGATCCACCGTCCGGTCTGGTCGTTGCCCAGCCCCAGCTTCTGGAGGGCGACGTGGAAGCCGAAGAAGTCGAGGGCGGCCTGGCTGGGGAGGTCGATCCAGCCGCCCTCGAGGCTGACGTGGCCGGTCGAGTCGATGCTCAGGCCCCGCAGATCCACCGAGGGCCAGGCCAGGGGGTCTTGGCCCGGCTCCGAGCCGGTTCCGAGGGCCAGAGAGCCGCTGATGGTTACCTTCCACACCCCGGAGGTGTCCCGGTCGACCTCCAGGGCGGCGATCGTCAGGTCGATGGCGGCGTCCAGGGGCAGGTCGTAGTGGAGCTCCACCAAGCCGTCGGCGCTGGTCGTCCCGGTCTGCTGGGCCGCCAGGGTCACGGCCAGGGTGCCATCGGAGCGGACCGACACCTCGATGTCCACCGTCTCGGCACTGCCGTCCGAGTTGGTGAAGTAGGGGATGGCCAGCGCCCCGGCGATGTTCATGGCGGCGATCCCGCCATTGGCCAGCGTGAGGTCGAAGGCGGTGAGCGTGACGGTGAAGTCGCCGAACAGGTCGGTCGACAGCGGCGAGCCGGCCAGGCCGTCGATGTGGAGCCGACCGCTGATGCCTCCGGGACCGCTCTGCAGATTGTCCAGGTCCACCTTCGGGCCGCCGGAGACGGCCAGGCCGACGCTCACCCCGTCCAGGTCGTCGACGGTGAGCACGTTGCTGCCCAGGGCCCCATTGACCTGGGAGGTCACCCACTCCAAGGCGGCGTCGATGATCAGCCCGGCGGCAGTCATGGTCATGGCCGCCTCAGAACGCCCCTGCGATGGCCGTCAGCTGCTGGCCGATCTCGTAGAGCTGGTCGGTGGCCTTTCCCACGTCGTTGCCGACGGCGGTGAGGAGGGAGGAGAGGGTGCCGAAGAACTGGCTGCCCGAGGTGAGCGCCGGTGAGCTGCCGGGAAGCAGGCTCTGGGCTACGGCCAGACCGTTCTGGAGGGACTGGAGCACCTGGGCGGTACTGGAGCCGGAGGGGACCTGGGCTTCGATGGTGGTCAGCACGTCGGCCACCTTCTCGATGGCGGTGGCGGCGTCGGCCAGGGCGGTGGCGATGTCGCCGTTGACGGTGGCGATGGCGCTCCCGATGGTGCCCAGCCCGGCCAGGTCCGAGAGGAGGGCCTTGATGGTGGCCAGCAGCGGCGTGGTCCCCGCTGTCTGGCCCTTGTAGCTCCCCGGGCTTCCGGTGGGAGTGGCGAAGACGGTGAGGTCGGTCTCGAGGGTGCCGATGGTGTCGGTCATCTGGGTTGCCTTTCGCAGTGGCGGTCAAGGGGGTCGAAGTCGGGTCGAAGTCAGGTTGGGGGGACGAGGTCGGGGAGAGAGGGGGTGGGCGTCGGGTCAGCTCGGTGTCAGGGGCCGGCGGCGACGAGCGCCCGGGCTCCGAAGGGGGTGGCGGCCGAGGACAGGTTGCCGGCGATGTCGATGGCCACCACCGTGTAGAAGTTGGTGGCGGTCGGGTCGGGCGCCGTCCAACCCGTGACGGCGTTGGGGTCTCCGGGTGTCGGGACCCCGGTACCGACCACGTCGCTGTCGGTGAAGGCCAGCCGCCGGATCGGCACGCTCCCGAGGCTCCGTACCGAGGCCCCGTATCGGGCCACCACTACCACCGGCACCCCCTCGCCCAGCCCGATGCGCAGCCCGGCCAGGTGGGAGACGACCCCGGTGGCCGACCCGGTGCTGATCAGCTGGGCGGTGCCGTCGGCTCCTCCGGTGTCCGGCAGCCAGTAGTTGAAGGCCTGGGGCTGGCTCTGGGGGTCGGCCCCGCTGTCGAACTCGTCCAGACGGTACACACCCAGCACCTGGTCGGGAGGCGTCCCCGGCGGCAGGGGCACCTCGGCCAAGTCCGAGCCGGGGTGGTCCCGGGCGAAGACCCTCGGGTCGTTGACCAGCGCCACCAGCCGGGGGTCGGCCACCCCCGGGCCGAGCTGTAGTCCGTGCCACTGCGTCGGGTCCACGACCGGTCCCGCCAGGGTGGTGGGGTCGGCGGGATGGCTGGGGTCGGGCCCCCACCACCGCAGGTCGGCCAGCAAGGACGGATCGTCGGCCCTATAGACCAGGTAGCCGGCCACGTCAGGGTTGTCGTCGATCGACCATGCCACCACCAGGGCTCCAGGCGCCGGCTGCACCCGGTAGAGGGTCGGGGCCCTGGAGGCCCGGACGGCAACGGTGTAGATGGGACCGGCGGATCCGGATCGGGAACTGACCGACCCGGAGGCGTTGACGGTGGACAGCTTGTACAGCGTGCGGCCGTGCCCGTTCCCGTTGACGGTGTCGGTGACGGTGGATCCCGGATCGAGCGGGGCGGGGTCGACCCGGGCGAAGGCGTTGCGGTTGTCGGGCACGTCGCCCAACACGCACAGCTCGTCGTCCAGCAGGCCACCGTAGAAGTGCTCAATGAAGGCCCGCTGGCCGCCGGCGTTGGTGAGGATCGTGTTCGGGGTGAGGTAGGACCCGGTGTGGGCGCCGAAGGTCCGGGTGTTGTACGCCTCCAGCCAGGCCGGGAGTGACGAGATCCAGGCGTCGAGGTCGTGCCGCCCGGCCAGGGTCGGGTTCGGGTCGGTCAGGCCGACGGCCAGACGGCGCTTGACGTCGGCCAGGGCCAGGGACCTCCCGGGTGCCCGTTCCAGCACGTACCCGAGCACCGCCGGCGGCCCGGCCGTGGTGTCCCAACGGACGGTGTCGGGGTCGCCACCGGCGAACACGTAGGTAGCGGCGCCGTTGAAGTCAGCCGGTTGGTAGAAGCGGTGATCGACCCGGTGCACCGGGGTGGCGGGCTCGGGCGGCTGGAGGAGTTGGCCACCGGCGAACACCACCGTCGGCGACACCGGTTCGGGGCGGCCGGGGGCCAGGGGGGGGTTGGGATCGACGATGAGTTCGCCCGCCACGAATGCGACAGCCCTCGAGGCGGTGACGGTGGCCTGTCCTCTTGCAGTGGTTTGATCGATGGGGATTTCCAGCGGCACGGGCACCTGGAGGGGGACCCGTACCCCCTCGACCAGATAGGCCGGCCTGCCGATGAAGATGCCCGGGTTGGTGACCAGCCGGGAGCCCACCCCGGCCCGGAGAGTGGCCACGATGCCCGGTGGTCGCACCGCTGCCGACGGGTCGACGGTCCCGGGACGGACGGTGAAGCGCTCGGTGACGGCCGCTCCGCCCGGGGTGGTACCGGTCAGAGTCAACGACGCCGCCGGGCCGGCCGGGTCCAGCGCGGGCAGTGGGGGCGTGGTGACGGCGTAGACGGCATGGTCGGCCGGACTGGGGACCAGGGCATCGATGACGTAGGCGGACACGGCCGGGGCCGGTACCTCGAAGTCGTCGGTGGCCAGGGCGCCGCCCGGCACGCCGTCCGCCTGGAGAGCCTCGACGGTGAGGCGGGCGCTGCGGGTATCGGGGTAGGCCAGTAACGCCCCGCCCGACCAGGCCGCCTCGACGGTCAGGGCACCGCCCACCCAGGCGGTGGGGTCGATGGTTGGTTGGGGGTGCCCGCCGCCGGCCGCCGAGTTGTCGAAGGACCCGTACCGGAGGGCGGTGGGTGCACCGGCGATCGACTCGATGCCGATGGGGTTGCTCCACGGGCTGAATCCGCCGCGCTGGCCGAAGATCCCGAAGCCGGCGGTCCGGAACTGGTAGCCGACTTTCGGGTCGGGCAAGCCAGAGGCCATGAAGCGGAGGATCTGCCCCACCGGAAGCGGCGAGTCGGATGGCGTCGGCTGCGGGGCAGCGGCGATGACCCGAGGAAGGGTGACGGCCAGAGCTGGGTCGCCGTCGGCCCGCTCGGCCACGTAGCCCACGGCTCCGTCGGCCGGTGGCAGCCCGGCGGGGTCGGTGACCGGATCTCCGGTCGGGGTCGGCACCGGCGGCGGGACCCACTGCACATCGAAGAGGGAGCGGGGCACGATGGCCGGACCGGGGAGCTCTACCCCGGCGTCGCGTCGGCGGAAGATGGACACCGGCACCGCCGGCGGGGCGGGGGCGGTCATCGCCGCTGGTGCGTGGACCATGGCGTACTGGACGCCTACCACGGAATCGGCCACCGGGGTGGTGCCCACCAGGGCGACCACGATGGTGCTGCCCGGACCGCCGGCGGCGCTGAACACCAGGGTGTCGATGGGCGCACCGATGGCATCCGGCGCGGCCAGGACCGTCCAGGTGAGGGTGGAGCTGGAGAAGGCCTGGCTGCCCACCTCCACCCCAGCGGCCAGGGCGGTGACTACGCCGTCGCCGGCCACCGTCACGGCTGCCTCGGCCACCGGGCTGTCCAGGTGGATGGAGCAGGAGGAGGCACCCGGCGGGGGTGGCGGGGGCCACGGGAAGGCCGGGAGGTTGACCTGGGCGGCCAGCATGGACGGTGGGAGCGAGGCAGCCGGCACGCCAGCCACGGCGGCGTCGAAGGCCGCCACCGCCTCTGGCGGGGCCCCCGGATCGGCACTGGGGCCCGAGCTGCCGGGACGACCATCGCGACGCCAGGTGTAGAGGTGGCTGATCGAATTGTCGGCAGTGATCACCATGCCGTCGTAGGCGGTGCCCCCGCTGGCCAGCCCCCCCTGCGGCGCGCTCCCGGGCGACCGGAGGACGGGGACGGCGAACTGCGGCCATACCCCCACCAGGCAGTAGTCGTACTCCTCGGTGGCCTTCGCCGTCCGGTCCACGAAGTACAGCCCGAGGGCCCTGGCCAGGTAGGGGCTGATGGCGGCCAGTTGCAGCTGCTCCACCAGGCGGAGCGAGAGTTGGGGGGCGTTGGCGCCGTCGGGCGACGGGGAGAGCTCCACCGAATAATTGGGCTCGATGGGCCAGCCGGAGACCAGGCGGTTGCACTCGCCCCGCAGGTTGGCGAGATGCTCGAGCATGTCGGTGTGGGTCATGCCGCCGAGCAGGTCGAGCCCGGTGAGGCGGTGCCGCGCCTCGGCGATGTCCCGTTGGGTGACCACGGTCGGCGGCACGGTCAAGGGGTCGGGGGCCCCGAAGTAACGGGCCGGCCAGTTGGCCCGGGTCACCGGCAGGGTGAACGGCTCGCCCCACACTCCCCAGCCTTGCGGGTCAGGTGGCCCCCAACTGGGGCCGTGCCCGCCCCAGCCCGGCCCGCTCTGTCCCCCGACCTGCCCCCCCGGTTGGATGACACCCCCGTTGCTCCCCCCCGGGTGGCGGCCGCACCTGCAGCAGCACGAACATCGGTACTGGGTGCGGGTGTCGGCAGGATGGTCCTCCTCCTGATCGCCGGCGGGGGCGGCGGGACTCGAGGGCGGCGCAGACGGCCCGGTGGCGGCAGACGGGCTCTGGCCTGAGCAGCAACGGCACGACGGCGAGCAGGTGCAGGAGCACCGGTGCGCGTTCGGACCCTTCGGCGAGCCTCCGACGGTCGGCTGACCGCCTCCGGTGGGGGCGCCGGCTGGGTCGCCGCCGGCCGGGTCGACGCCGCCGCAGCCACATCCGCACTCGCAGCGGAGGGAGGGAGCCCCGGTCGTCGGCTTAGGGTCGTCCGTGCTGCTCGTGCTGCTGTAAGACGGCGTGCGGCCGGCAACCGCCACGGCGGGGTCAGCAGGGCCGGCGCAGGGGTCGATCGTCCGCTGGTCGTAACAGCAACTACAGGAAGGAGGGCATGCACAGAGACAGGGATTGCCCAACGGCCCCTGGGTGAGGCCGGTCAGCCCACCGGTCGGGCCCCGTTCCGGGTACCCGGGTTGGTCGACCGAGCGCTGCACGGCCCCAGGGGGCGGCACCGTGTTGTCGCCCGGGACGCCGGCGCGCCGCAACAACCAGAAGGCTCCGGGCGGGAAACCCAGTTGGGGGGTGAACGACCACCGCAGATGGATCCCGGCCTGCATGGCCTGGCCATCGAACGTCGGCTCACTGCCGTCCGCCCTGGCGGCCTGGAGGCCCAGGACCCGTAGAGGCATGGAGACACCCTTCTGACACCGCCGCCACCCAGGAAGCGCCTCTGTCATCCAAACCCCGGCCGGAACAAATGTCAACCGTCAGTGACTGCCTACCGAGCGCTCCGCTCCGTTGCCAGTCCGGCTCGGCGGCCATCACGAATCGGAAGCGCTGACCGGGGGGTGCGAGAGAAAGTCTCGGCGTACAGGGCCCGGCAGTTCATGACCGCTCGACGTCCCCGAGGCGCATGCCTCCCTCAGTTGCGGCGCCTCAGTTTGACGCTGCCGATAACAACGACGTGTCAGCGGAACGCATCACTGCTCGGACGGTTTACTCCGCCTTCAGGGGGTACGTAGCCGTGCCGATGACTCTCTTGATGAAGAATCGCCCCGGAGAACGTGCTCGGCAGGAAGTTCGACTATGGCGGCTCGGTTCCGGTCGGAGAGCCTCGGGTCGATGACAGCCAAACTCGTTCGGCTTCGCTACCAAGGGACCTGTTCCCGATGTGCTTCCGCCCTGGCTCCGGGCACTCGGGGATGGTGGGACTCCCAGGCCCGTACAGGCACGTGCCTCGATTGCCGTCCCGCTGGGTATGACAGCAGAGTCCCAGTGGCTGGCCCCGAACAGATCCGAGGCATGACGAACCCAGATTCCCCTGCCCCACCTGCCCACGGGGAGGCCGGAGCATCAGCCCTCCAGATGTTCGAGCAGAAACATCGACGCCGGGAGGAGAGGATCGAACGGAAGTGGGGACGACTGGCAGGCGTAGTCAAGTTCGTCTCGACCGATCCTCAATCCGCCAGGGCCTGGGCCAATGGATCTACGGGCGAGCGCCGCCTGGCATCCCACCTGGTCAAATCGGTAGGGGATCGCGCCGTACTCCTCCATGATCGGAAGATCCCCGGTTCTCAGTCCAACATCGACCACCTGGCCATTGCTGCATCGGGTATTTGGATCATCGACGCCAAGAACTACACGGGGAAGGTCGAACAAAGAGATGTTGGAGGCTTGTTCTCCATTGACCAGCGTCTCTACGTCAACGGACATGACCACACCAAGCTCGTCGCAGGCTTCGCCCAGCAAGTCAATGCTGTCCTCGAAGCGATTGGTGAAGCCGAGATCGCCATCAATGCAGCTCTCTGCTTTGTCGATTCGGAATGGGGCTTCTTCGCCAAGCCCTTACGGCAAGGCGGGGTATGGGTCACATGGCCCACGAAGCTCTGCGAGATGATCGCCGCCTCCGGAACACTCACACGGGACGATGTGACCCACATTGGTGAACGCCTAGCAGCGGGGCTGCCTCCCTCATTAGCTGCCGAATAGTCATCCCTCGTTCTTGCTTTCATCACGACGATCGCGACTGATCGCGGAGTGAGGCTGGCATCGGTCCGCTGGTCCTCTCGCTATGACCCTTGACCAGAATCGCCTACCAGGTCCTCAAGTCTCTCCGCTCGGTGGCAGCCGTAGCTCGAATCTTCTTGAGTGATTTCCCCGCCGGCTTGAGGGCCTTTGCCGCTACTCTTCGATTTCGACGGCAAGGCCCTTCCCGAGGAGCCAAGCTCTCGCCGCTCGCAGGGATGCGGCATTCGCTCACTGCCTCGCATCTCCCTGAAGCATTACCCACCTCCCGGAATAGGTGCGACCGTCCTGTCCGGGTGCAGGCATCCACGCCGACAGTCTGAGGATCTAGTTCCGATGTCTACTCCTCGGGAGTCGACTCCCCATCCAGTGCCAGTTGTTGAAGGACGATTTCCGAGGTGGAGTCGGGTCCCTCAATCCGTGCAAGGGCCCCGGCCAACTGGGCAACGATGTGGGAAAGTTCACCGACCAGCTCGCGTGCGTCTTGCTCGATCCCTTCCATTGCCAGAGCGGTCCACGATTCCATGTCGCCGTTCACCCATGCCGTAGAGAGTGCAGTGCTCTTCGCCAGTTGCTGACCCATGTGCGCACGCCAACCCTGGCTTGGCAAGGGGATCTGCCAATGCCGTTGAGGCTGCTTCGACGGGCCTCGTCATGAGTTGAGCGGAATCCGGGTTGAGATGCCGGATCTTCAGGTAGTGGGGGAGTCCCTGGCTTCGGCTACCATGACCACTCCACCCAATACCGAGCCAGCGTAGCTACCGCGGTAGCTACTCGAACGAGGAGGAGAAGGGTCGGTGGCCAGAAACATGGCCTCTGATCTGGGGGTGGAATGACGGGCTGTGGCGCAGCTTGGTTAGCGCGCTTGACTGGGGGTCAAGAGGTCCCGGG
>OCTA010001616.1_pt1 | contig 20706 bp, 17 predicted proteins | sample 1538991 | NCBI WGS metagenome assembly OCTA01 (sample SAMEA3539302, study PRJEB22396) | soil metagenome | biome: tundra; feature: field; material: soil | place: USA | collected 2010-05 | depth 0.15 m | reverse complement strand
CCATAGTTACCTTTTCTACCGATTAAAGCCAATTTGGCCGCCGATGAACGCGGATGAACGCGGATAAGACGAAAACTTGTTCCTTGTGGTCTGCGAGGCTCTTATGAAACTGGCTAGTAAGTTGAGTTACCCGATTAAAGCCTAGCGCGGCGGGTGGGCGGAAACGGTATGCCGATTGGGCGAGGTTGGTGGAAGTGGTTTGCTTGGAGGGGGTTGCAGCGGGGAAGAAAGTTGCCTCAGCGTGTGAACGGGGTTTTGGGGAAGGGGGGTTTTGTGGGGGTGGGTGCGTAAGGTGTTGGAAGGATGGAGGTTCGACCGTGACGGGCTGAAGTTCGCGCGTACAAGGCCTACAGACCGATTCGCAAGGCCAAGGTGCATGGCTGCTGGCGATCTTATTTCGATGTGCAGACGTGCACGGCGCGAGCGGTGGTGAGCACTCAGGCCGTCCAAGGCCGTCCAGGAGTTCGATGCAGTGGCCACGGGCAGGCTGGGCATGGCGCGCGACGCGGCGGGCCGCGTCGTCCGCAGCTTACTCATTCTTCCCCTGGTTGTCATTAACGCGGATTCGATCCGGACGGCTTTAGTTAGCCCTGGAGGAGCGTTACCACATTTCATTCTGGGACGCGCCGGTCGTGGCGACCGGCGCGCAGGTGTTCTATACCGAGGATTTGAACGATGGATAGCGGTAGAGGCAGGTGGCAGTGCGGTTTGCGCGCTGTGAGCGGGGGCCCAGGCGGGCCAGCGGCCAGGCGAGCGGATCCCGCTGGGTCGAACTGAACACGGCCATCACGGCCTTTTTCGGCGGCGAAGCCGACCACCAGCCCGATTACCAGGCCAGCAAGACCCATCCCCAGACTTCGCGGCTGTCTTGCCGGTAGGGAGCCACGTTTCCGAATTCCCGCCTGGCTTGATGGCGAGCCTCGCGTTCCGGCACGCCGGAGTCCATCAAATCGGCGATTTTTCCCTTCAAGTGCGCCGCGACCTCTCGATCGAGTTCGCGGTCCACGCGGCGGTGGCGGACGAAATTCAGTATAGCCTAACTAAAGGCAAAACACTTACTTGGCTCACCCAGTGATTCGGGGTACTATTGATCCATGAGCACGGTTCAAGTTCCCGCAACGCTGATGGAAGCCATCAAGCATTTTTCCGATCCGGCAGTCTGCGTAGACTTCATGGCGCGGATTCGCTGGGAAGACGGCCCGGAGTGCCCGCGCTGCCATTCCAAGCGCGCTTCGTTCCTCTCCACCCGGCTGATGTGGAAGTGCCTAGACTGCAAAAAGCAGTACTCGGTTAAGGTAGGGTCCATCTTTGAGGACAGTCCGCTCGGTCTGGACAAGTGGCTTTGTGCCATGTGGATGATTGCCAATGACAAGAACGGCGTTTCCTCGTATGAAATCGCGCGGAGCATCGGCATCACCCAAAAGTCTGCATGGTTCATGCTGCATCGGATTCGGGATGCCATGCGAACCGGGACGTTCGCAAAACTGGCGGGCGAAGTTGAGGTGGATGAAACCTTCATCGGCGGCAAGGCGCGCAACATGCACGCGGGCCGGAGAGCGCAAAAGATTCGGGGACGTGGACCCGGCGACAAGGCGATAGCCTTCGGCATGGTAGAACGGGGTGGCGAGGTTCGCACGGCCACAGTGGATACCCGGAAGCGTAAGGACCTTGAGCCGATCATCAAAGAGAACATTCAGGCCGGGTCCGCGATATTCAGTAACGAACTGAAGTCATACGAAACCCTGGAGGGTGATTTTCAACACTCGGTCATCAACCACGCGGTTGAGTATGTGAATGGGAACGTCCACACGAACACTATGGAGAACTTCTGGAGTCTCCTGAAGCGCGGCCTGCACGGGACCTACATCAGCGTTGAGCCATTCCATCTGTTCCGGTATTTGGACGAACAGAGCTTCCGTTATAACCAGCGGCATGTGACCGATGCTGACCGATTCATTCAACTCTGCTATAACGTGACCGGCAGGAGATTAACGTGGAATCAGTTAACCGCCAAGGATAGCGCGGACCGCCCCGACAGGGGAGGGGTAAACGAAAGCCTACTTGCTTAGAATGGCGTGCTGGTCGAATCTTTTTAGCCTCAACGGATATCAAACACAAAAGCTAGTCCAAGTTCTACGGCGATAACCGCAGTATGGGTCAACTTTCCAATTTTGGATTCAAGTTGAGTTTTGTCAAGGACGCGCACATGGTCACACTTAGCCACGCTGTCCAAGAGCGTAGAAACGCAGCCTGCGTCTTTTATCATTTCGCCAACCGGGATCAAGATGCGGTAATATGGGTTCGCCGTGCGGGTTTCTGATGTTAGAGGTACGACAACGATTGTCTTGCCCGCGTTATTGACAGCCAGACGCGACATGATGATGCATGGACGGCGCCCTGTCTGGACGGACCCGGCACCGGTGAGAGTGACCCAAAATATGTCGCCCTGTTCAACCGGCATCTACTGGGCACTCTTTAGCCATGTCAAAGGCCGAGGAGTCCACGAAGATTTTGTCGTCTTCGTCCATGTCAATGAACTCAAGGATTGGCTCTTCGTGTGGTGATCGCAGATCGGCTGCCTGCCTGATCCACGCATATGCATCAACCGCTGACCGCAATCCATCCGATATAACCTCTAGTACTTCTGGGTAGATCGGACGGTTTGTGCGCATGGACAAAAACAGACAGTCCAGATGGAAGCGGGTGCGCACACCGTGATACACGAACATCGCAGCGATCTTACTGTCCTGATCTTTCAGGTCCGGAGAGACATCTTTGTTCCATATTCTTTGGGCGATGTCAGATATTTTCCTAAGTGTCCAAACGGTGAAGAGTGCTTGATCTCGCATATTGGCACCGAATGCGACAAGCGCATGGTCCCTGAAGTCGGCCTCCATCTCACAGAGGGACTCTGCCGTTACGCGCTCTATAACGGCAGCAGGCACGACGGCCCTAATGAGTGATCCGAGTGCGTTCATCAGTTGACAGTAACTCTGGAAGATTCCCTCGTACGCCACCTTGAACTCCGCAGCGGTTCGTTTTTCTACGGCTCCGACTATCATCTGCTCCAGGAGGGCGGCAATACCCTTGAGCGCGTCCTCGGCGGATCCAGAAATCTGTTTTGCTGCCCCCTTGGAAGGAAAGCCCACAAAAGCTAGGCGTTCTCCGATCCCGTCAATCGCAAGCGATCCGCCATGAGCCAAAGCAAGTGTATCTTTCATTTTATCCACCCTTGACCTGTCGCTTTCGGCCCTTTAAGCCGTTAGATCTGTTTTCCCTGTCTTTCTGTCTATCGGCTTCTGCCTTAGGAACCAGTATTATTTTGCGCGCAAAGTTCTCAAAGCGTTCAAAGGGGGTTAGTGCTGGATTCTCGCCCTCAGGGGTGCCTGCGATAAGGCGTGGGCGCACTTTTAGCGCCCTCCAGCGCGACACGCACGTCCGGCGTCTAGATATTCACGAATGTTAATGGACGCCATTCCTTCTCCGCCCGCGCCGTAGCGCTTGCCAAAAAGCTACATTGCCGATACTGTTACGTTTAGCTCAATAGGGCCGCGTGGAAAGCGGGGCATTCTCTGGGTCCCTAGCTATATGACGATATCACGGAACCGAATGTTTGCACCCGTTTTGTGAAATATTTCGGGCGGTACCTTTCCCACGCCCGGCTCTCAATTCGTTCCTGGTACCTATGGTACCAGGAAATTACGGGGTGAGTCAAGTAATTGTTTACCTAACTAAAGCCCTTCCCTGACAAGCCAAACGGCGGACTGAAGTTCGCCGCACGACAGGCTAAAGCCTGTCTCACCTACTCGTAGCGCAGCGGCTCCATGAGATCGATCCGCGCGGCGGCGGCGGACGAAATTCATTATCCATTTCATGATTGTGCGGGCCTCATCACGGGCGTCGAGACGAGTCTCGACACTGACAGGCTAAAGCCTGTCCCACCTACTCGTAGCGCAGCGCCTCCATGGGATCGATCCGCGCGGCGCGCGAGGCCGGAACGTAGATCGCCGCCAGCACCACAAGGAACAACAGTAAAGGGACACAGATGAAGATTGCCAAGCCGTGCACGCGGAATCCCTGCAGTGTGGCCGCGAAGAGTTTGGGCAGAGGCGCGGCGGCCAGCAGGCCGAGCGCCGCGCTCACCAGCGCGAGCAGCCGCCAGCGTGGCCACCGCAACCAAAGTGAAACCGGGATTGCCGCGCAGCATCCGCGCGCCGTAGCGCAGGTCCTGCAACAGCGTTTCCAGCCGGACCCATCCCCACGCTTCGCGGCTGTCTTGCCTGCAGAGAGCCACGTTTCCGAACTCCCGGCGGGCTTTCTGGCGAGCCTCGCGCTCCGGCATGCCCGAGTCCATCAAATCGGCCACCTTTTCCTCCAGATGCGCCTCGACTTCCCGATCGAGCTCGCGATCCACGCGACGGCGGCGGACGAAATCGACAATCCACTTCATGATTCAGCCGGCCGCATGACGCGCGCGATGCCCTCCAGCATGAGGTCGAAGCTCGATATTTCCCGTTCGAGTTGTTTACGGCCCGCCGGAGTGATCCGGTACACGCGCACCTTTCGATTGCGCGCCGATAATCCCCATTCGGCTTTGACCCAACCGGCTTTCAGCATGCGCTGCAAGGCGGGATACAAGGAGCCCTCCTCGATTTGCAGGTGTCAAGGGCGCTTAACCGTTTTGGGGATCTCCGACGGAAACCGCTCCCTAACGGTCGCGGCTCGGTAGTGCGCTAAAATAGCGCACTACCCGCGGCTCGGTCCCGTTGATTTCGCAAGGTTTACTGAGCCGGGCCCAAAGGGCACTCGGCGAAACGGCTGCATGGTAGTATTGCCCGTATGAAAAAAGCCGCCAAAGCTCCGGCGAACGTGGACGAATATCTGGCCGGCGTTCCGGAACCCGCCCATAGCGCCTTGAACAAGATTCGCGCGACGATCCGGTCCGTTGTGCCGCCGGAAGCCACGGAAGCCATCAGCTATGGGATGCCCACGTTCAAGTACAAAGGGTCGCTGGTGGCGTACGCCGCGTTTGCGAATCATTGCAGTTTGTTCCCTATGAACTCATCCTCGATCGAGACGTTTCGGAACGAGCTCAAGGACTTCCAAACATCCAAAGGCACCATCCGCTTCACGGTGGACAAGCCTCTGCCGGCCGCGCTGGTGAAAAAGCTGGTGAAGGCCCGGATTGCGGAGAACGAACGGAAGCAGCGGCGCTGATCGGGCCGCGGTGTGGAGACGAGTCTCGACACGGCACGCGCGGGACCAGAGGGCACCCCGTGGGCCACATCATTGTAAAATCGATGTATATCCTTCATGCACTCCGAAAACTACGCGCAGTTGCTCGATCTCGCCGCTCGCCTGTGGCGCATCGACCCGGAATACTGGGATCTCTGGGGCCGCAAACACATAACATCGGACGAGACCAAGCGGGCCATCCTGCAAGGGTTGGGGGTGCACGCCGAAACCGCCGAAAGCTTGCACGCCTCGATCGACGCGCGGCGCCGCAAGGAGTGGACCAGACTGGCGCCCCCCTGCCTGGTGGTCACCGAGAACGGCGCCGTCGAGTTGCCCCTGCACGTACCCGCGGATGTGAGCCGGGAAATCGCGCACATCGAGATTCGCGAGGAGGCCGGCCCGGCCCACGCGTTGGAGTTCGCGCTCGGCAGCTATCCGGAGTGCGGCGCCGCCGACCTGGATGGCGGCCGCTACGTGCGCAAGCAAGTCCCGCTGCCGGCCGGATTGCCGCTCGGCTATCACGATGTGGACATCCGCCTGGGCGGTCTGCGGCAGGTCACGCGCCTGATCGTCACGCCCGCCCGCGCCTATGCGCATCCCGCGCTGGCCAACGGCGGCAAGGCCGCGGGCATCGCGCTGGCGCTTTACGGCGTTCGCTCCGCGCGCAACTGGGGCTGCGGCGACCTGCGCGATCTCCACGGCGTGGTCGACTGGATCGCGGACGATGCGCACGCCAGCTTCATCGCCCTGAATCCGCTGCACGCCATCTACAACCGCCGCCCTTACAACACCAGCCCCTATCTGCCGGAATGCATCTTCTATCCGAATTATCTGTACCTGGATGTGGAATCCATCGCCGATTTCCGGGAGTCACGGCGCGCGCAGCGCCTGTGGTCGCAACCCGGAACCCAGCGCCAGCTCGCGGCCCTGCGGGATTCCGAGTACGTGGAGTATGAGCAGGTCAGCGCCTGGAAACTGCGCTTCCTGAAGCTGGCCTTCGCGGAGTTTCTGCGCGAACACCGGGCCGGCTCCGCGCGCGACCTCCAGTTTCGCCGGTTTCTCGCCGACGAGGGCGATTTGCTGGAACGCTTCGCTACCTATTGCGCGCTCGACGAACACCTGCACGCGCGCAATCCCAATCTGTGGACCTGGCCCGACTGGCCCGCGCCCTACCAGGACCCGGATTCACCGGAAACCCAGGCCTTTCGCAAGAAGCATTGGCGGCTCTTTTTGTTTTATTGCTACGTGCAGTGGCAGCTCTCCATGCAGCTCGCCGCCGCCCAGGCCTACGCGCGCCAACGAGGCTTGGCCATCGGGCTGTACCACGATCTGGCCCTGGCCACCGACCGCTTCGGCGCCGACCTTTGGGCCCAGCGGCCTTTCTTCGTTTCCGGTTGCAGCGTTGGGTCGCCGCCCGACGACTTCGCCCCGAAAGGCCAGGATTGGGGCTTCCCGCCGCCTTATTCCGAAGAGCATCGCGAAAACGGATACCGCCTGTTCACCGAATCCATCCGCAAGAACTGCCGTCACGGCGGCGCCCTGCGTATCGATCACGTGATGCGCTTCTTCCGCCTTTTCTGGATTCCCGAGGGTACCGGCGCCACCGCCGGCGCCTATGTCCGCGAGAACTACGACGACCTGATTCGCATCCTGGCGCTCGAAAGCGTGCGCCAGCAGGTCGTCATCATCGGCGAAGACCTGGGGACGGTCGAGCCGTTCGTGCGCGAAACCCTGGACCGCTTCGGCATCCTGAGCTACCGTCTCTTCTATTTCGAAAAGCGCGCGGACGGCAAGTTCAAAACCTACGGCGAGTACCCCGAGCGCGCGCTGGTCTCTTCCACCACCCACGACCTGCCCACGCTGGCGGGCTTCTGGACCGGCGAGGACATCGAAGCGCGCCGCCGCGCGGGGATGTTCCCCGACGCCGCGATGTACCGCCGCCAGGTGGAAGAGCGGGGCGTTGAGAAGCAGAAAGTGCTCGACCTGCTGCACAGCCTCGGGCTGTTGCCCGCCTATGTCCCCACTTCGGCCGCCCTGATGCCAGAAATGAGCGGCGACCTGCACAATGCGGTGATCGGCTTCCTGGCGCTGACGCCGTCGCAACTCCTGGCCGTCAATCAGGAGGACCTGACCAAGGAGATTGCCCAGCAAAACCTGCCCGCCACTACTTGGCAATATCCGAACTGGAGCCGCAAGATGAAGTTTACGCTGGAGGAATTGCGCACCGCACCGGTGGCGCGCGACTTTGTGGCCATGTTCCGGAACTGGCTGGAGCGAACGGGGCGCGTGAATCGGGGATGAACAACACTGACCCGGGAGATGCGGCTGGCGTGGTCACTCGCCGTTCGGCGTGAGGCCATACCCGCCGATCTTATGAAGGTGTCTCCAGCGCACGAATTCTGCGAGGCCGCCCAGATCGGAAAACAGAGTGCGCCGGGACACGCCCAGTTGCGCAAGCTCCCGCAGAACGGCGTCATGGCCGGTCACCCTGAAGCGGGTCTTTTTAACGCGCAGTTCTTCTTCCTTGCAATCGTCGTTTCGTTCCAGTCGAATCTTCCGATCCAGCAATTCTCGCTCCCGGCCAAAAATGATGAAGCGACCCTCCTGCGCGGCCACACGGGGATGCATCGCAGGAGGCTCAATGGGCATCGCGTGTTTTGGAACCAATGCTCGCGCGTCCTTCATGCGCTCGATTAGCCGCTCAAGTGGCGGCACATATTTAGTAAGCATCGATCATCCAAACGGCAACACAGCTTTCAACGGCATCAGCCGGTGCCGACGTTGGATCTGAGGGATCACTCGGTTGCCGGCCATACTCGTCTTCGGCGATCTTCTCCGCTATCGCTTCCTCAATGGCGAAAAAGAGTCCTGCAAAGGCATTCGTGGACCAGTCCAGCAAGCGCGTCGGGACCCCATGGTGTTGCATGAGAAAGTACCAATCGATAGCCTTAAGCCTGGTTTGTCCTGAACGAATCGAATCGGGCAAAGACTCCTACGAGCGTCGTTGAGCGCATAGTCCTCGTCCCGCTCCAGGTCCGTCCAGTCCGTCTTCTGCCATCCTTCAGAAGCCTCGCGGACAAACGTCAGGTATTCCGGTAGGTCATTTTCCCGACCTGACCGGGTTACTCGGTGTGTCAGCGCATGTTTGCATCGCTATCTCCTAGTAGAAGGAACAGAATACCATTCTATGAAGATCTAGCCGGTCCGCCGCGGCGGGTTTGCCATCGCGAAGTCGCCGTACACCAATATCCCGGCGGAATCGTATAGGCCGCTGAGCGGTTCCTTATTCCGGCCGTTCTTATCCCAAGGTTGGAGATCGCTGTCGAGTTCGCAAAAACTAAACTCACCGGCGCCCTACGCGCGTAGCGCTTCGCCGCGCACGAGGACCGCGGCAAGAATAGCCTGATCGAACGGTTTCAAATTCAGGTTCTGAGTCGAAAGATCCACGGCCCGCCGCAGCATCTCTTCACTGAGAGGAAAGACTTCATACAGACGTCTCGTACCGATCGAGAACTCGCCGAGCCACGCCACCCTCCTCGGCGTTTACGGTGCCCTCAGCCATGGCCCATGCCATGTAGTTCCGCACGGCCTCAGCCGGCCTGCGCGGGTGGAATTTCGTTCGAATCGGGTATCGGGCCTCACCCAGGCATACAGAAGGCACGTGTAGTCGGACTTCTCCCGACGCGGCTTTTTGCGCCAGCGCCATGGCTTCCCGCACCCGAGCGTGCGCAGGCGCGGCATACTCGACTACCCAGTTGGTCTCGACAAAGACGTGCGTCATGCCTTCGAAGCGATCAGCGGCTCCCGTGGGTGTCCCGCCCGGACACTCCCCTGCGAAATAGCGGGAACAATGTAAAACAGCGCGGCGCGTCTGAGGTCCGCGGGCAGTTCACGCAAGCCGGATTCCGTTGCCAAACTCTCTAACCAGGATTGCACCACCCTCTCCAGGTCGAACTCATTCTGCCGGCCTTTCCCGGCTGGCTCGAAATGGAGGATGTTGCCGACACCGAATTCCCCGACTTGTGCGATCGAGTCCTCGGACAACGATGTGTATTGGTCGTGGTACAACCGGAGAATCCACGGCGTGACCAGCAGGCCAACAGGGCAACTCATGGTGGACATGAATCGCTTTAACTGCCGCTCGGAGCTGTCAAGGTCGCGGAGGTCGGTCTTTACTTCGACCACCATGGCGATCTCCGAACTGTCAGGATCTGTCACAATAATGCCGGGATCGAATGCCATGCCTTCACCTTAGCATTCCCGCGTATCGTCCGCCAACGCCCTTGAGGCGGCTGGGGCGCCGCGCCGGCTCACTCCCCGACGACGCTATATGCCGCCGGCTACGAACTGGCAATATCCGAACTGGAGCCGGTGGCGCGCGACTTTGTGGCCATGTTCCGGAACTGGCTGGCGCGGACGGGGCGGGTGAATCGATAAAGGTGGGGGCAGGACCGGAGTCCTGCCCTCGACAGGCTGAAGCCTGTCCCACCGTTAGAAGATGAACTTCAATCCCAGTTGCAGGATGCGCGGATTGTGCGCACCGTTGGGATGCAGGAAGCTCTGGTCGAGACAACTCGCATCGCCGGCCGAATTGTTCGAGCCGCCGTAGCAACTGATTCCGTTATTGATGCCGCTCCATTGCGTGTGGTTGAACACGTTGAAACCTTCGGCGCGGAATTCGAAGTTGGCGCGCTCGCGAACGTAGAAGTTCTTGAACAGACCCATGTCGAAGTTCCATCGCCCGGGGACATTCATCAGGTTGCGGCCCGCGTCGCCGAAGGTCAGGCCTTCGGGCGCCGCGAAAGCGCCAGGATTGAACAACAGCGGACCGATCACATTGGCCGCATTCGTAATGGGCGGCGCGGCGTTCGGATTGCCGATCAGATTGGCAAACGCGTTGGTGCCCGTGCCATTGCCCACGCCGGCTCCCGGTATCAGGCCGTTGCCGTTATTCGCCACGACGCTAAAAGGCACCCCGGACTGCACGGTGGTGAGACCCGACAGGTGCCAGCCTCCCAGAATCTTGCCGGAAAGCTTGGTCGTATCCGTGAAGAACGGAGCGTCCAGCACGTACCCGATGTTCAGGATGTGGCGCTGGTCGAAGTTCGAGCTGGCCCGCGTCATCTCCATGTTGTACGAGTTGAGGAAGTTGCCATCGTAGCGATCGGAAGAGTCGTCGATGGAATGGCTGTAGCTATAGGCGAGGGTGAACTGAGCGTACTTCGCATTGCGGTGCGCCGAAATCTGCAGCGCGTTGTACGAGGAGTTGGCTCCCTGCGAGATCAGCGTGATGTTGGAATAGCCGGTGTAGGGCCGGTACGGATCGGCCGCACTAGAGCCGCAAGCTACGGACAGGTCCTGGGCCGCCACTCCGGTCAGCCTCTGGCCGTTCACCACCCCCGACACGCCCGGGGTCCACGCGCCGGTTACCGTGCCACAGATAGCGCTAGTCAGCGGCTGCCCCGGCTGGAACGGATTGTTGGTTACCGGCTGGAGCTGATTGATATCCTGCTGCCAGGACAGGTGCGTTCCCTTGCTGCCCACGTAAGCGATGCTGGCCACAGTGTCTTTGGCTATATCGTGCTGCACGTCAAAGTGCCACTGCTGCACGTAGGGGTAGTGTATCTGCGTGTTGTAGTCGGTGATGCCGGTGGTGCCGGATAAGCCGTTGCCGCCGATGTTGGTGTAGCCGACGATGTTGTACAGCGTGGGATTCAGAACGCCGGGAGGTGCGCCCTCCAGCCCCGAGATGCCTTCGTTCCCGTTCAGGTGTTCGTAAAAGATCCCGTAACCGCCGCGGATGGCCCATTTGCCCTCTCCCGTGGGATCGAACGCAAAGCCTAAACGAGGCGCCCAATTCATGAAATGCCCCTTGGAGCAGCTATTGGGAGTGCCCCCCGTGCCGCATGCGACCTCGCCATTGTAGGGGTTCCCCACACCCGGCACCAGGTCGCCTTGCACGCCCGTGATTTTGCCGGTGACGTCGATCTGAGGCGCGTTCGCGGGATTGTAGAGCGCCGGGAAGAAATTGTAGAACTCGTTGTATCTATTCGTGTACGCGCCGAAACCGCTCATGCGCAGGCCCAGGTTCAGCGTCAGTTTCTTGCTGACGTGCCAATCGTCCTGGATATACGGTTCGAATACTTTGTCGCGGTAGTAATACTTGAGCTGCTGGTTGACCTGAGAGTAGTTCGCGATGCGGCCGACCAGGAAGTCCGCCCAGGCGTTGCCCGTGGAGACCGGCGAAGTGTCGCTGAAATTCAGGTACCCGCCGAGTTCCGAGCCCCCGTCTTCGTTCTTCTGGGCTAAGGCAATATAGGCGCCGATGTAGACATTGTGCGATCCCCAGATCTTGGCGATCTGGTCGCGGAAGGTGTAGGTGGGGTTGGCATTGTTCCAGGGCGCGTCGCTGCCAACGTCCGCGGTGAAACCGCCGCCATAGGGCGCCCCGTTGTTGATGCTGATGCCAGGCAGCTTGCCGTCATACCCGTTGTTGAACAGCGACGTCATGGTCATGCTGGACGGCCGCTGCCAATCGCCCGAGGGGGTCAGGAAGATGTGATCGGCGGTGTAGCTGAATGTGAACTCGTTCAGCAGGGTCGGCGACACGTTGGACGCCATGTGCGCGGTAAAGCTGGTGCCGGGGCCTACGAACTTCGTCTGCTCCGTCGGAAAACTGTCGCCGCTCCACAACGACGTTGGGGTGATGGTATTCCACGAATCGTGGATATAGTGAAAGAAGAAGCGGTTGGTGTCCGAAAAGTTCTGATCGATGCGGACCAGTTCTTCGCGCCAGTTGGTCGGCGTTACCGCGGATCCGGTGAAGAAGGATTCCGCTCCGCTGCCAGAGGTAGGCGCCGGGACCATGCCCAGCATGGCCTGGGCGTTCGGATCGATGGGCACCGTATTGCTCGGGTAGTACGCCTTGGTAGCCGGATTGACTGGACAGTTCGGATAGGCGCTCGCGTTTACCGCGCTGCCCGCCGCCGGACAAACATCGTTGAAGATGCCCTGCCGCTCATCGGTCGAAGGCACCTGGTTATTGAACGTGGCCGGCAGCCGGTCCATGCGCCACTCTTCGCTCCAGAAGAAGAATGTTTTATCCTTGTTTTTGTTGTAAACCTTCGGGATATACACCGGACCGCCGATGGTGTATCCGAAATCGTTCTTCTTGTAGGACGGCACGGTCGGCGCAAAGAAATTGCGCGCGTTGAAGTCGTTGTTCCGCACGAATTCGTACGCGTCGCCATGAAAGTCCTTCCCTCCCGACTTGGTCACCGTCTCGATGGTGCCCGACCCGTTGCGGCCATACTGCGCGCCGTAGTTGGAAGTCAGCACCTTAAACTCCGCGATGGCGTCGACGCTGGGATAGACGTTGAGCGTGCCGTTGCTGCCATTGTCCATGTTGTCCCCGCCATCGAGCTCCCAGTTGTTGTACTCGGTGCGGCCGCCGTTGATGCTCCAATCGACGTTGCCATAAACGCCGACCGTGCCTTCGTCCTGGCCGGTCTGGTTGCTGACGCCCGGCGTCAGCGAGATGAGTTGCGTGAAGTTGCGCCCGTTCAAGACGAGCTGGGCGACTTCCTTGCCCGTGACTACGCCGGAGACCTCGCTCGATTCGGTTTCCACCTGAGTCGCGGCCGCGGCTTCCACGGTCACTGTGGTTTTCACCTCCCCGACGGTGAGCGTGGCGTCCACGCGCGCGCGCTGCGAGACGCTCAGGACAATGCCTTTAGCGTCATATGTATTGAAACCCACGGCACCCACCGCAAGATCGTAAGTGCCAGGTGGAATCGCGGCAAACAGGTATTCGCCATCCGAGTTCGTGGTTGTTTTCAGTGGCGTTCGGGTGCCAGTGTTGGTCAAGGTGACATCGGCCTTGGCGACTACCGCCCCGGTATTATCTCTGACAGCGCCGGTGATCGAGCCCGTACCCTGCGCGAACAACGCGGGCGCAAGCAGGATCAGCAGCGGCAAAAGCGTTCGACAAAAGCGCTGCATTATAGACCTCCCGAATTTTGTTGACTCTCGTACACCAAGTACTATGCCAGTATTGCCAACCTCCGTTCCGATTGGCCATAGTATAACTCCAATCGGGCTCTATGCAAGCCATTTTTGGTCTTTTTTTCGGGTCCGGGCGCCCGCATCCTGGTACCGGATCGTCTGCTCTCATATTCACACGTTGACCTCCGAAACTGGTCCATCCATAGTAGAGGGGGGATACACCATGCCCCCACCATGTTCCAGACCACCCCCAACCGCCGCGACTTGATTCGCTCCGCGCTCGCCCTGCTACCCGGCGCCGCTCTCGATTGGAACTCGCTTGCCGCGCGCCCAAGCGGCGGACACCCAGCCGGATCTGTTCGACGCGGTGATCGTCGGTTCCGGCATGGGCGGGCTAAGCTGCGCCGCGGCCTTCGCCCGTCAGGGCTTCAAGGCGCTGGTCCTGGAGCAGCATGACAAGTCCGGCGGCTATGCCACGGCGTTCTCTCGCCCGGGAGGTTTCGTCTTCGACGTCTCCCTGCATTCCACCACGGTCGGAGAGCGCCACGGCGTCCATAACCTGATTCCCGGCTTCCCGGAAATCCAGCATCTCTACCGCGCCATCTTTCCCGACTACGACCTGCGCGTCGAACAGAAGAACCTGCCCGCGTACATCCAAACGCTGGGGCGGCATTTTCCCGAGGAGAAGGCGGGCATTCAAGCCCTGTTCGACGACATGTCCGGACTGGCAGCCGATGTGATGAAGTTCTCCCAAGCCGGCGGCAAGCCCGACATGCGCCGGTTCCCCGCCGATTTCCCCCACTTGTTCGCCAACTACAACAAGACCTGGGGCCAGATGATGGATGCGCACATCAAAGATTCCAAGCTGCGAGCCATCGTTTCCGCTCTTTGGGCGTACTACGGGCTGACGCCCTCGAAGCTGGCCAGCATTTATTACGCGCTTCCGACAATCCTTTACATGAACGAAGGCGGCTACTATCCCCGCGGCCGGTCGCAAACCATCGGCGATGCGATGGCCGGATTCATCGAGGCGCACCACGGCAAGGTTCTGCTCGGCACGCGCGTGGAGGTCTCGAACGCCAATGCCTGGGATACGTCCCACGGTATGTTGGAACCCACCGCCGATCTCGCCAATCTGAACGACTATCTGGCGCGCATGGACCGGTTTACACCCAGCCTGTGGAGCTTCATCGTCTTCCTGGGATTGAAGCGCGACTTGGTGGGCAAGGCCGGCCTGGGGGATACCGAAGTCTTCTACGAAACCGGATACGATCCGGAAGCCGGATACCGCCAGGCGATCGAGGCGGACATGACGAATCCCGGATTCGGCGCCATGTTCTATGACAACCTCTACAAAGGTTATTCGCCGGCGGGTAAGAACACCCTGACGCTTGTCACCCTGCAAGGCTTCGACCACTGGAAGAAGCACGAAAAGGATTATTGGGCGGGACACAAAGACGCCTACCGCGCGGAGAAGGAACGGATGGCGAACATTCTGATCCGGCAGGCGGAGGAAGTGCTCCTGCCCGGGCTTCCAAGGCGATCGAGGTCAAAGAGATCGCTACGCCGCTGACCAATGTGCGATACACCGGCAACTATCGCGGCGCAATCTACGGCTGGGACCCGACCCTGGACAATTCCAACCCGCGGCGCCTGCCGCATGTGGCGCCGGTTCGGAATCTGTACCTCTCAGGCGCCTGGACGAGCTCCGGCGGCGGCCACAGCGCCGTGTTGGCGAGCGGCCTGGAGTGTTTCGGCGAGATCATGGCGCGCTTGCCACGCTAAAGCCGAGCTTCGCTCGCCGTGGCTGGTGGTTAGTGGCTGGTGGATGTGCCACCTGATCTGGAAATGGCCAATCTCCATTCACAGGCTAAAGCCTGTGCCACCCCAGTCCATCGCCAGCCGCACCATCGTGCGCAAGGGCACGCCCGTGGGACCTTTGGCCAGGAACGGCTTGCCGTCGTCGAGCCAGGCGGTGCCGGCGATATCCAGGTGTACCCACGGCGTCGGGTCGGCGAACTCCTTCAGGAACATGGCGGCCGTAACCGCGCCTCCGTAACGGCCGCCCACGTTGGGCATGTCGGCGAAGGCGCTTTTCAGGTAATCCTTGTAATCGTCCTCCAGCGGCATGTGCCACATTTTTTCGCCCTCCGCGCGGGCCGCCAGCATCACGCGCTCGCGCAACGCATCGTCGTTGGCGAACAGGCCCACGTTGATGTGCCCAAGCGCCACTACGATGGCTCCGGTGAGCGTAGCCGCATCCACCAAATGCGTGCAGCCCAGCTTCTGCGCATAGCTGAGGGCGTCCGCCAGAATCAGGCGCCCTTCCGCATCGGTGTTGATCACCTCAATGGTTTTGCCGGAGAGCGAGGTGACGATATCGCCGGGGCGTTGCGCCCGGCTGCCCGGCATGTTTTCGACGGCGGGTATCAACGCGGTGACGGGAATGGCGGGCTTAAGTTGCGCGAGGGCGCGCATGGCGCCGATCGTCGCGGCGCCGCCGGCCATGTCGTATTTCATCTTCTCCATGCCGTCGGCGGGTTTGATGGAGATGCCGCCGGTGTCGAAGGTGACGCCTTTGCCGACCAGGCCCAAGTGCACGGCGCCGGCGGACGGGGCAGCGGGACGGTAGCGCAGCACGATCAGGGCGGGCGGCTCGGCGCTGCCCATCGCCACGCCCAGCAGGCTGCCCATGCCAAGCTGTGCCATGCGGTCGCGGTCGAGCGCTTCGTACTCCAGGCCGAACTCTTCGGCCATGCGGCGGGCATGCTCCGCGAGCCCCATGGGGGTCAGCCGGTTGGGCGGCTCGTTGGCCAGTTCCCGCGTGAAATTCTGGGCTTCGGCGACGATGCGGCCGCGCTCGACGGCGGCGTCGATCTGCGGGCCCCCTTCGGCCACCACGACCGTGAAGCGCTCCACTGTCTTCGTCTCTTTTTTGCCGGTCTTGTAGCGATCCGTTTCGAAGTCGCCCAGGATGGCGCCTTCCACCGCGGCAGCCACATAATCGGGGCCGGCCTGGGCGGCGTCGAGCCAAATCGCGGCTTCGGCGATGGACTTCGATTTCAGGTGCCGTATGGCGGCGCCGACGGCTCTGCGCAACTCCGCCGCGTTGAACTTCGCGGGCTTGCCTGCCCCCACGGCCAGCAGCCGCTTCGCGCGCATGCCGGGCACATTGTGCAGCAGGGTTATCTCGAACGGCTTGCCGGCGATCTCACCGGCGTCGCATAACTGGCCCAAACCCAGGCGGTCTTCGCGGCGGTCCTGAAAGACGAGCAAAACCAAGGCGTTGGTTTGCACTTGTTCGATTGGTTGGCGTTGTAGGGTGATTTGCATTTGCTTCTCCCATATAACACAAAGACGCGGACAGGCCAGGAGGCCTGTCCTACTGCCTCGCTTTGCTGGCGCGGACCGCGGCGCGCGCTTCGGCTTCCGCCGTCTTGGCGCGTTCGGTCTCGCGCTTGTCGTGCAATTTCTTGCCCCGGGCGAGGGCCAGTTCACATTTGATGCGGCCCTTCTTCAAATAGACCTTGGTCGGAATCAGCGACAGGCCCTTTTCGCGCGTTTTGCCCAGCAGCTTATCGATCTCCCGCCGGTGCAGAAGCAGCTTTCGATTGCGCACCGGCGGATGGTTCTCGCGATTGCCGTAGGCGTACTGGCTGATGTGCGCATTCACCAGCCAAGCCTCGTTCCGCTCGATCGCGGCATACGCCTCTTTGAGCTGGACCTTGCCGGCGCGGGCGGCCTTGACTTCGGTGCCCGTCAGCACCAAGCCGGCCTCAAAGCGCTCCATCAGAAAATAGTTATGGCTCGCCGAGCGGTTGTCGCTCAGGATCTTGAAATCGGCTTCTTTTCCGGCCAAATTTTGCTCTCAACGCGGGGAAGCCCCGCAGCGTCATCCAGATGAAGTAGACTGGAGTACCCGGTTGCCTTTTAATCTTACCATATGCCCCTCAGTATGCCTGGAACCTACAGAAGCCTTCCTGTTTTCAGAAGTTTAGCGATTCTGCTCGGGCTGGCGGTGCTCGCTGGGTGCCTGGCGGTTCCGATGACCGCCCGCACGCGCAAAGGCGACAAGTTCCTGGCCCAGGGCAAGGAACGGGAAGTGCGCAAGGATTGGGATGGGGCTCTGGATTTCTACAACAAAGCCCTCGCCGAAGACCCCACCGATCCCGGCTACCAGCTTGAAGTGCACCAAGCCCGCTTCCAGGCGTCGCAGGCCCACGTCTCGCAAGGCCTGAAGGCGCGCAAAGAAGGATCGCTCGGGCAAGCATTGGTCGAGTTCCAGAAGGCGTATGGCATCGACCCCTCTTCGAGCGTGGCCGAGCAAGAGATCAAGACCACCACCCAGATGATCGAGCGGGAGAAAAAAAAAGGCGCGGATTCGGACACCCGGAGCCTGACGCCGTCCCAACTGGCTAGACGGAACTCGGAACAGAAGCTCGATTCGATGTTGCCGGTGCCGGAGTTGCGCCCGCTCAACCAGCAGCCCATCAACGTCAAGATGAACGGCCAGCCCACGAAGGTTCTCTTCGAGACGGTGGGCAAGCTGGCCAACATCAATGTCTTGTTCGACTCGGAGTTCAAGGATACCAACAAGCAGTCGATCGAACTCACGGGAGCCACTCTGAATGAGGCCTTGGACTACTTGGCTATCGTGACCAAGACCTTTTGGAAACCGCTCTCCGCCAACACCATCTTCGTCACGCAGGACAACACCACCAAGCGCCGCGACTACGAAGAGCAGGTGATGAAGGTCTTTTATCTGACCAACGTAACCCTGCCCCAGGAGCTGCAGGAGATTGTGACGGCGGTGCGCTCGGTGGCCGACATCCAGCGCCTGTTCGTCTATAACGCGCAGAACGCCATCATCGCGCGCGGCGAGGCGGATCGCATTGCGCTGGCGGAAAAGATCATCCACGACCTGGACAAGCCCAAGTCGGAAGTGGTGATCGATGTACTGGTCTTGCAGACCAGCAGCGATATGACGCGGACTTTGGGAGCGGCCCTGAATACCTTGAGCATTCCGGTGAACTTTACACCGCGCAGCAGCATCAGCACGCCAAGTTCGTCGACCTCCACCGCTTCCACTTCCACGCCCACCACCAGTGGCACCACCACTACGGGCGGCACTTCGACCGCCTCCACCGCGACTTCCATCCCGCTCGCCTATATCGGCAAAGTGAACACGGAAGATTTTTCCACGATCTTGCCGTCCGGCACGTTGCAGGCGGTGCTGAGCGACAGCGGCACGCGCGTTTTACAATCTCCGGAACTCCGGTCGGTGGACAACCAGAAGGCCTCGTTGAAGATCGGCCAGAAGGAGCCTATCGCTTCGGGAAGCTTCCAGTCGGGCGTCGGCGGCGTGGGCATCAACCCGCTGGTGAATACGCAATTCACTTTCATCGATGTAGGCGTGAACGTGGATCTGACTCCCAAGGTGCACGACAACGGCGAAATATCGATGCATGTGGAGGTCGAAATCTCGAGCGTGGTGGGCAACGTAAATCTGGGCGGCATCTCACAGCCGATCATCTCCCAGGAGAAAGTGATCCACGATATCCGCATGAAGGACGGCGAAGTCAACCTGCTGGGCGGGTTGAAGCAATCGCAGGACAGTACCACCCTGACCGGTATTCCAGGACTCTCCAGCATCCCGGTGATCAAATGGCTGTTCAGCAGCAAACAGGTAAGCAAGAGCTCACAGGAACTGCTGATTGCACTGATTCCGCACATCGTGCGGCGGCCCGATTACACCGAAGAAGAGATGCGCACCATCGCGGTCGGCAATGCCACGGTGGTGAAGCTGAACTACGCGCACCCGCAGACGGACGGCGAGCCGGCGCCGAAGGCCGGCATTCCGCCTAATCCCGGCGCGTCATTGGTGACACCGCCAACTTCTTCCGTTAATCCTCCGGCCGCGCCGCCGGTCGCCGCGCCGCAGCCGCCCGCCACGCCGCCAGCCACTCCGGCCGCGCCGCCAGCCGCTTCGGCCATGCCGCCAGCCAACGCACTGGTCAACTTTGTGCCGGCCCACGTGGAGACTATAATGGGCCAATCGTTCAACGTGAACTTGGTCATGGCAAATGCCACGGATCTGTTTTCCGCGCCCCTGCAGATCAAGTACGATCCCAAGGTGCTGAAGCTCACCGACGTGGTACAAGGCAGTCTGATGTCCAGCGACGGCCAGCAGGTGACCTTCACCAAGAATATCCTCAACGACACCGGCGAGGCCGATATCACTCTGAACCGCCTTCCGGGCACTGGCGGCGTCACCGGCTCGGGCATGCTGCTCACGCTCTCGTTCACTACCCTGGCGCGCGACACTACCAGCGTTTCGATCCCGGCCTTCAGTCCCAGCAACTCGCAAGGCCAACCCATATCCAACTCCTCGCCGCTTCTGACGGTTACTGTGAGGTAAGGGATGAGACGCAAGAATCAGAGGGGACTGACTTTGGTGGAACTGGTGGTGGCTTTCTCGATCATGCTGATCCTGACCACCATGGCCGTACCGTTGGCCCGTTCCAGGGTGCGCATCGAGCGCGAGAAGGAGTTGCGCTGGGCGGAGCGCGAAATCCGCGCGGCCATCGACAAATACAAGGACTACGCGGATGCCGGCTATCTCGGCCAGCAGAAGCTGGATTCCGATAACTTCCCGGACAAGCTGGAGACCCTGGTGGAAGGCGTCAAGATGCAAGGCCAGGTGGATAAGAAGATCCGGTTTCTGAGACGAATCCCCAAGGATCCCTTCACCAACTCCACCGACTGGGGCATGCGCAGCACCAAGGACGACCCCACCTCCAATAGCTGGGGTGGGCAGAACATCTTCGATGTTTATACCAAGACCGCCGAAAAGGCGCCGGATGGAACCAATTACTCCGACTGGTAGAAAGCTCGCGGGACGACAATTGCGCCGGCGCGAGTTCGGCTTCACCATGATCGAGATGATGATCGTCATGGCGATCATCGTGATCCTGGTGTCACTGGCGATTCCGCAATATCAAAAGGCGCTGATCCGGTCGAAGGAAAGCGTGCTCAAGAACAACTTGTTCACCTTGCGGCAGGTGATCGACGAGTATACTTACGACAAGAAGAAGGCGCCCCAGGCGCTGCAGGATCTGGTGGCCAGCGGTTACCTGCGCGAAGTTCCCATGGATCCCATCACGGGCTCGAACGATACCTGGCACACCATCAACGAAGATGCGCTGCAGAGCGTCGACCAGACCGAGCCGGGTATCTTCGACGTGAAGAGCGGCTCGGATAAGACGGGCCTGGACGGCACTCCTTACGCGGACTGGTAGTTGTGGGTTCTTTCTCTTTGCGGAAATGTTGGGCGAGCTTCGCTCGCCTTGGCAGGCGAAACCGCCTGCCCCACCGCACGCGGAATCACAATTACGCGCGTGCGGCTCTACTCTGCGTTTCCTCGGCGGCGAGCCAGGGATAGGCCAGGCCGGCTATGGCTCCCCCGAC
>OCTA010001615.1_pt1 | contig 20720 bp, 16 predicted proteins | sample 1538991 | NCBI WGS metagenome assembly OCTA01 (sample SAMEA3539302, study PRJEB22396) | soil metagenome | biome: tundra; feature: field; material: soil | place: USA | collected 2010-05 | depth 0.15 m | reverse complement strand
TAACAAGGTAGCCGTACCGGAAGGTGCGGCTGGATCACCTCCTTTCTAAGGAGCAACTGGCGCGGTCTCGTAAGAGGTCGCGTCCAGAGTCATGTCTCGGGCGAACGTCCCGAGATGACAGCTCACTGTGGAGCACTGGTTATTCGGCTAGCTCGTCGCTCAACCCAGTTAGTACACCCCTCGGGGTGGAAGGGTGGCGGCGGTGACGGCCTGGTCGAGCACGCTGTTGAGTCCTGAGGGAACGGGCATTTTCCATCCCTTATCAGGACCGGGACACCCCACCGCGGATGCGGGGGTGTGTGTTCCGGGACCGCCCGTATCTTGAGAACTGCATAGTGGACGCGAGCATCAATTGTAGTCGCCAAGTTAATAAGGGCACACGGTGGATGCCTTGGCACTAGGAGCCGAAGAAGGACGTTGGAGCCTGCGATAAGCCCCGGGGAGTCGGCAACCAGACATTGATCCGGGGATTTCCGAATGGGGAAACCTGTTGGGCGTAATTGCTCATCACCCCTGCCTGAACACATAGGGCAGGTGGAGGTAACGCGGGGAAGTGAAACATCTCAGTACCCGCAGGAAGAGAAAGCAACCGCGATTCCGTGAGTAGTGGTGAGCGAAAACGGAAGAGGCCAAACCAGTCACGTGTTAAAGCTAGCAGGCGTTGCGTGGCCGGGGTAGCGGGACCGCTCAGCTGGAGCTGCTGATCTGGCAGAGAGTTATAAATCGTTTGGGTAGTGGAAGACGTTGGAAAGCGTCGGCACAGAGGGTGATACCCCCGTACGCGAAACTCAGACGACTCTCGAGCGGTATCCCAAGTAGCACGGAGCCCGAGAAATTCCGTGTGAATCCGGGAGGACCACCTCCTAAGCCTAAATACTCCCTAGTGACCGATAGTGAACCAGTACCGTGAGGGAAAGGTGAAAAGCACCCCGGTGAGGGGTCGTGAAATAGTACCTGAAACCGTGTGCCTACAAGCCGTGGGAGCGATCCAGTTTCGACTGGAGTGAAGTGACCGCGTGCCTTTTGAAGAATGAGCCTGCGAGTTACGATATGTGGCAAGGTTAACCCGTGAGGGGCAGCCGTAGCGAAAGCGAGTCTGAATAGGGCGTCTGAGTCGCATGTTGTAGACCCGAAGCGGAGTGATCTACCCATGGGCAGGTTGAAGCGCGGGTAAGACCGCGTGGAGGACCGAACCCACCAGGGTTGAAAACCTGGGGGATGACCTGTGGGTAGGGGTGAAAGGCCAATCAAACTCCGTGATAGCTGGTTCTCCCCGAAATGCATTTAGGTGCAGCGTCGCGTGTTTCTTACCGGAGGTAGAGCTACTGGATGGCCTAGGGGGCCTACAAGCTTACTGAAGTCAGCCAAACTCCGAATGCCGGTAAGTGAGAGCGCGGCAGTGAGACTGCGGGGGATAAGCTCCGTAGTCGAGAGGGAAACAGCCCAGATCACCAGCTAAGGCCCCTAAGCGTGTGCTAAGTGGGAAAGGATGTGGAGTCGCAGAGACAACCAGGAGGTTGGCTTAGAAGCAGCCACCCTTGAAAGAGTGCGTAATAGCTCACTGGTCAAGTGATTCTGCGCCGACAATTTAGCGGGGCTCAAGCACACCGCCGAAGCTGTGGCATTCGCGTATTAGCCCGGCCCTTTGTGGCAAAGGCGACTGTGGCCATGGCCGCTGTGGTTTCGATCATGGCTGCCCTGGCTGCGACTGCTGGCGCCTTTAGGGTCCAGGTATGCGGATGGGTAGGGGAGCGTCGGGTGGCGAGAGAAGCGGCGGAGTGATCCAGCCGTGGACGCCACTCGAGTGAGAATGCAGGCATGAGTAGCGAAAGAGGGGTGAGAAACCCCTCCGCCGAATGACCAAGGGTTCCTGGGGCAGGCTAATCCGCCCAGGGTAAGTCGGGACCTAAGGCGAGGCCGACAGGCGTAGTCGATGGACAACGGGTTGATATTCCCGTACCCGCATAGGTGCGCCAATGCCGAGGCTGGCGATGCTAAGCATGTGACGTTAGTGAGCCCTTCGGGGCGACCTGACTGAACTTGCGGCCCAGACTAGTAGTAGGCCAGCTGAAGGGGTGACGCAGGAGGGTAGCTCTACCGGGCGATGGTAGTCCCGGAGTAAGGGTGTAGGGCGTCGTGTAGGCAAATCCGCACGGCACATAGCCTGAGACCTGACGCCGAGCCATTTATGGCGAAGTGAGTAATCCCATGCTGCCAAGAAAAACCTCGCAGCGAGCACTTAAGCGGCCCGTACCCTAAACCGACTCAGGTGGTCAGGTAGAGAATACCAAGGCGATCGGGTGAACCGTGGTTAAGGAACTAGGCAAATTGTCCCCGTAACTTTGGGAGAAGGGGAGCCGAATCTGGTGACGGGACTTGCTCCCGGAGCTGGAAGCGGCCGCAGATACCAGGGGAAAGCGACTGTTTACTAAAAACACAGGTCCGTGCAAAGTCGCAAGACGACGTATACGGACTGACGCCTGCCCGGTGCTGGAACGTTAAGGGGAGGGGTTAGTGGCCTTTGGGTCGCGAAGCTCTGAACTTAAGCGCCAGTAAACGGCGGTGGTAACTATAACCATCCTAAGGTAGCGAAATTCCTTGTCGGGTAAGTTCCGACCTGCACGAATGGCGTAACGACTTCTCCACTGTCTCAACCACGGACCCGGCGAAATTGCACTACGAGTAAAGATGCTCGTTACGCGCAGCAGGACGGAAAGACCCCGGGACCTTCACTGCAGCTTGACATTGGCGTTTGGGACGTCTTGTGTAGGATAGGTGGGAGACTGTGAAGCAGGGACGCTAGTTTCTGTGGAGTCATTGGTGAAATACCACTCTGGTCGTTCTGGATGTCTAACCTGGGTCCGTGATCCGGATCAGGGACAGTGTCTGGTGGGTAGTTTAACTGGGGCGGTTGCCTCCTAAAAGGTAACGGAGGCGCCCAAAGGTACCCTCAGCCTGGTTGGCAATCAGGTGTCGAGTGTAAGTGCACAAGGGTGCTTGACTGTGAGACAGACATGTCGAGCAGGAGCGAAAGCTGGGACTAGTGATCCGGCGGTGGCATGTGGAAGCGCCGTCGCTTAACGGCTAAAAGGTACCCCGGGGATAACAGGCTGATCTTCCCCAAGAGTCCATATCGACGGGATGGTTTGGCACCTCGATGTCGGCTCGTCGCATCCTGGGGCTGGAGCAGGTCCCAAGGGTTGGGCTGTTCGCCCATTAAAGCGGTACGCGAGCTGGGTTTAGAACGTCGTGAGACAGTTCGGTCCCTATCCGCTGCGCGCGCAGGAGATTTGAAAGGGGCTGTCCCTAGTACGAGAGGACCGGGACGGACGAACCTCTGGTGTGCCAGTTGTTCTGCCAAGAGCACGGCTGGTTGGCTACGTTCGGAAGGGATAACCGCTGAAAGCATCTAAGCGGGAAGCTCGCCTCAAGATTAGGTCTCTCTCTGGGTTAACCAGGTAAGGCCCCCAGCCAGACTACTGGGTTGATAGGCCGGAGGTGGAAGCACGGCAACGTGTGCAGCTGACCGGTACTAATAGGCCGAGCGGCTTGGCTTCTACTCCATATTCTTGCTTTGCGTCCACTATGCGGTTCTCGAGATGCGGTCGATATTCAGACCTCTCGGGGCCTGAAGACATCTCAATAGAGTTTCGGCGGTTATAGCGAGAGGGAAACACCCGGTCCCATTCCGAACCCGGAAGTTAAGCCTTTCAGCGCCGATGGTACTGCGCGGGGGACCGCGTGGGAGAGTAGGACGCCGCCGGACATGTTTGAAGAGGGTCGCTCCCATCACGGTTGAGCGGCCCTCTTCGCTTGTCTGGGTATTGTGATAGCTGGAGGTTGGTTAGCGTGGCTGAGGGACCGGGGTCGGCGAGGGGTCGGTCATCGACCGGCGGTCGTTCGGGCGGTGCGAAGGCGAAGACATCGGGGGGTGCCAGGACATCAGCCCCCAGAGCGGGCCGGACCGGCGGAACGAGCGCGTCGGCTAGCTACGGACGGGGTCGGCCGGCTACCGGAGGCCAGGACGCGCGAACGGGTCGTGGCGCTGCCCCCAGAGCGGGAGTTACTCCCAGAACTCCAAGCACGCCCAGGACCGGAGCCCCTCGCGGCGCCGGAGATGGTCGTAGCGCAACGTCGGGGGATCAGGGGCGCCGTGGCGCCACCGGGCGCGATGGCGAAGGGGCGCGCCGGTCCACCCGCCCGCCGGGCTCGGAGCGGGGCAGTTCGGTTCCCCGCGGAGCACGCTCCGCCGAGGGCCGCAGTACCCCGAAAGCCTCCGGTGAAGCCCGCAGTACCCCGAGAGCCTCCGGTGAAGCCTGGAGTAGCAGCAGGCCGTCGTCTTCTGACGGGCCCCGCCGGAACTCGGCGGCCGGCCCGTTCCGCAAGACCGATGATGGCCCGCGCCGGACCAGCAGGCCTTCCGCGGGCGCAGGCGCGCGCGACAGCGCGCGAACCGCACCCGGCGACGGGCCGCGCAGGCCCGCCAGGCCGTCCACGGGAAGTAGTTTCCGCGGCCCGGCCAAGACGTCAGCGAGCGGACCACGTAGGACCTCTTCAGCGGAGTACAGCCAGGCCGGGGAGCGGCGCCAGGCGCCCGACCGCGCCGGGCGAAGCGATGACAGGGCCGCCCCGGGCTACCAGGCACGCCGGACTAACGGTCAGGACAGTTCCCCTAGCGGTTACCGCGGCCGCCGCCCCGAGGGCCAGGAGCCGAGAACTTCGTACGGTCCGCCGCGTCAGCGGTCTGGAAGCGGTCGTCCGGGCGCGGGCGGCCAGGACTCGGCTCGCGGCCGGCGGTCCGATTCTGCGGCCCGGCCGGCCCGCGGGCGCAGCCAGGACGGCCCGCCTTCCCGGCCAGCCGGTAGCCGTTCCTGGGAAGGAAAGGGTGCCGGGGTTCCCGCGGCCCGCGGTCCGGCTGGCGGCTATCAGCCGCGCGAGAGTGCCCCGCACGTTCCTGATGCGATTAGCGCTGAGCAGCTCGATCCCGAGGCCCGGGCCCAGCTGAACAGCCTCCCGAACGACCTCGCCGACAGCGTGGCCCGTTACCTGGTGGCCGCCGAACTGGACTCCGATGCGGAGCGGGGCTACTCCTACGCCCAGGCTGCCAAACGCCTCGCGGCGCGGGTGGGCGTGGTCAGGGAAGCGTGTGGCATCGCCGCGTACCGGACCAGCCGATGGGCAGAAGTGCTGTCTGAGCTTCGCGCCGCGCGGCGCATGTCCGGCCGCGATGACTACCTGCCGATCATGGCTGACTGCGAGCGTGCCCTCGGGCGCCTCGACCGGGCCCTGGCCCTGGTGCGCGAGGCGAAGGCCGGGGGACTCAACCGCGCCATGCAGATTGAGCTGCATATCGTCGAGTCGGGTATCCGCAGGGACCAGGGGCTTGGTGACGCCGCGGTGCTGGCGCTGCAGGTCCCCGAGCTAACCAGCGGGCGCCTGCGCCCATGGTCGGCCCGGCTCTTCTACGCCTACGCGGACGCGTTGCTGACGGCCGGGCGGGCCGAGGAAGCCCGCGATGCGTTCGCTCAGGCGGCCGCAGCCGATACCCGAGGCGAAACCGACGCGGCGGACCGTCTCGACGAGATGGATGGCGTCGAGTTCGAGGACCTCGCCGAAGCCGAGGACCCTACGGTTACACCATGAGCCTGCTGAGCTATGACGGGTCAGCTTCGGCTGACCCGTGACACCGGTCTTGCCGCCGTCCAGCCTGCCTGATCAGGTACCACCCGGCTCCGCCTTGTCCAGCCAGTACATGATGCCGCCGACGTTGGCGGCAGCGCCGCTGAGCCGGTCGAATTTCTCGCCGATGGCCGGGTCGGCGTCGGGATGGAACGCCGCGTAACGGTCTTTGGTCCGGTCCCGTACCATGGCCACGGCATGATCGAGATCCAGGCCTGCGGCGCGAGCCTGGCGTGTTTCCTCCACCCAGATCCTGATCTCCTCGGCCGACCGGTCCAGCGTCTCGGCGACCGGCGTGACCGGTCCGTAGTGGCTGAACAGCAGGCGCGTCGGCTGCAGCGCGGCGAACCTGCGCAGTGAGGCGAGCGCGAGCTCGAGATCGAAGTCCGGTGGCGGCGTCGCGGGCCGCAGGTCTCCTGTGTCGGGGGTGTAGACCCCCGCCGCGTCGCCGACGTACAGATCGCCGCTGCCCGAGTCGACCAGGCCGACGTGGTGTTTGGCGTGGCCAGGGGAGTAGTAGCTGTCCAGGCGGCGGCCGCCGCCGAGATCGACCGTCCCGGTGTCTTCGAGGGCCACGATGCGGTCGGCGGGCACCGGGGCGAGCACACCGAAGAGCCGGTCCAGCGCAGCCCCGTAGACCAGCCGGGCGCTGGCCATCAGCCTGCTCGGATCGGCCAGATGCCGCGCACCCAGCTGGTGCACCACGACCTGGGCCGCCGGGAACATCGCGGCGATGTCGCCCGCGCCCCCGGCGTGGTCGAGATGAATATGCGTGACCACCACGGTCACCAGGTCACCCGCGCCGACTCCTAGCTTGCTCAGGGCGTCCCGCACCACCGGCGCAGACGGTGCGGTGCCGGTTTCTACCAGGCATGGCCGGTCGCCCCTGATCAGGTAGCCCGCGGTGATCCCGTCGTAGCCTGCCATCTTGGTGTCGATCTGGAAGACCTCGTGCCCCAGATCGGTGATGTCCGTGGCCTGCTGATCCGGCGCTGTCACCGTCTTACCCGATGTCTTTCTCCCACTACCCCATCATCCCAGACCTCTGGCGCGCAGACCCGCCCGGAGCCATATCGTGGATACTTACCTCCGCCACAAGAAGGTAAGTATCCACGATGAGGAAACTCAGCCAGGCCGACCTCATCATACGGGTCGGCTAGTCGTTCGGGCCGAACGTGCGCAGGACCAGGCCGGTGCGCGGCTTGGGGCCGAACGACGTGGACTTGCGCGGCACCCGCTCGCCGTGCGCCGCGATCTGGATGACGGTCTGGAAGGAGACCGGGTTCGAGATCACCGCGGTACCCCCGGAACCCTCGGTAACGGCGCGAACCGCATCGGCTGCGTCGTGGTCTATCAGCACGTCGCGCTCGTTGTCGGTGATACCCCACAGGTGCCCGATCAGCAGCTGCTGTAGCACCGACGCATCCAGGCTCCGCCAGGATGCCGACGCGCCCGCCGGCATTGACGCCGCGACCTGCACCGGGTCCGGGTGGCTGAGCAGGCGGAAACATGGACCGCCGGCCAGCAGGAACGCGGTGCCTTCGTGCCCGGCCGCGGCCAGCCGCCGCTGCGCGTCGTCCAGGCTGAGGTCAGCGGGCAGGTCTTGCCCGGCGAAGGTGCTCTTGGCCAGCTCGGCCGCGCGCTCCGGCGGCAGGCTGGGCAGCACCCGGTGAATCGCGCCCAGCCGTGGCGGGTAGGCCGCGGAGTCGACCAGGAATGCCAGCCCGTAATCCCAGGGTCCAGCGCCCAGGCCCGACGCCCGCATCTCGTCCTGCAAGTCCAGGTAGGCGGCGTACCTGTGGTGACCGTCGGCGATCAGGGCCCGGCGTCCAGCCAGGTCGGCCGCGATCGCCGTTTGCTCGCCGTGGTCGCCGAGTCGCCAGAGCCGGTGGGTCACGTGGTCCTCGGTGGTGATCGCCACCAGCGGCGCACGTTCGGTCGCCACCCGCTCGATAATCTCGGCCGCGGTCGGTCGGTCGCGGTCATCGCCGCCGGCCTCATCGCCGTCGTAGATGAGGAAGATCGGCTCCAGGTTGGCCTGGGTGGCCGCCATCAGCTCTCGCCGGCCCGCGACCAGGCCCGGCATGACCCCCTCGTGCGGCAAGATGCCCACGGACTCGGGCGAGCCCAGTCCGACTAGCGCCACGATGCCGCGCTGCAGCCACCCGGAAGCGGTCCTGCCCTGCCCGTCCAGGCTCGGCTCGTAAAGGCTCTGCTCGTAAAGGCTCTGCTCGTAAAGGTAGAGAGCGGGCATCCGGTCCCGGATGAGCACGCCTGCCGATAGCCATTCACGCAGCAGGCTGGCGGCGGCCTTGCTTGCGCCGGCGTCCTCGCCTGGCAGGATAAGACGGACAACATTGTACGGATCTGCCGCTCGCAGGTGATCGAGGATGCCGCCGCTGATCACGTCGTACGGTGGTGACGTGACGTTTGCGATGCCGCTCACCCGGTCACGGGCATAGCGGATGCCGCGGAAGGGTGCCAGCACGAGACCGGAACCAGAGTCGGACGGAAGGGTCTGCACACCATGTCAAAAGGATCAAGCGCGGGCAGGGATTCCCATCCGGAGGAAAACTTCCCTGGCCACGCCCTTCCGGGCGAGGCGGAAGACGATGCACACGCCTGGTACCTGCGTGGCATGGAACTGCTGGGACGAGGCAGCCCGGCGGCTGCGGCCCAGGTCTTGCAGCGCGCTTCGGCCGCTGAGCCGCAATCCCGCAGCGTCAGGGAGGCGCTCGCGCGGGCCCAGTTCGACGCGGGCAGGTATGCCGAAGCCGCGGATAATTTCCGGATGATCGTCGAAGCGAGCCCGTCCGACGATTACGCGAATTTCGGCCTGGGGCTTGCCCTGGTCCGGACGGGTGACCATGCCGCCGCGGCCGAGTACCTGGCCCTCGCCGCCGCGATGAGGCCTGAGGCCACCCACTACACCGAGGCGCTGCGTTCCGTGCGCGCGACCCTGCGGGCCAGGGACAAAGCCCGCCAGGCTCCCCAAGACAGCTCCCAAGACAGCTCCCAGGGCGGGCTCGCGGACGGCCCCGAAGGCGGTGCGGAATGACCACAGGGACGCTGCGGGGCTCCGCCGACCCCCTTGACACCGCCTACGACGTGGCGCTCCTCGACCTGGACGGCGTGGTGTACCTGGGCGGCACCGCGATTCCCGGCGCGGCCCAGGCGCTGCGCAAGGCCGAATCGGCGGGCATGCGGCTGGCTTACGTGACCAACAACGCCTTCAGGACGCCGGCCGCCGTCGCCGCGCTGCTGACGAGTTTCGGTGCCCCGGCCACCGCGCCGGACGTGGTGACGTCGGCTCAGGCCGCCGCCCGCCTGCTCGCCGAGCGTCTCCCGGCAGGTGCCCCGGTCCTGGTCATCGGCGGTACCGGCTTGCGGATGGCGGTGCGGGAACGCGGCCTGCGGCCGGTGAGCACGGTCGCCGACCGGCCGCAAGCGGTCGTGCAGGGCTACTCGCCCGACGTCGGTTACTCCGTGCTGGCTGAAGGCGGCCTCGCGGTGGCCGCCGGCGCCCTGTTCGTCGCGACCAATGGTGATCTCACCCTGCCCAGCCGCCGCGGCCGCCAGCCAGGGAACGGGTCGCTCGTACAGGTGATCGCGACCGCCACCGGCGTCCAGCCGCTGGTGGCAGGCAAACCCGAGCCGCCGCTGCACCGGGAATCCGTGCTGCGGACCGGCGCCAAGCACCCGCTCGTGGTCGGGGACCGGCTCGACACCGACATCGATGGAGCACGCCGGGTCGGCGCGGACAGCATGCTCGTGCTGACCGGCGTGACCCACCCGGCCGATGCCGTGCTCGCGTCGCCGTCGCAGCGCCCGACGTATCTGGCCGAGGACCTGGCCGGCCTGCTCGAACCGCATCCCGATGTCACGAGCCTGGACGGTGCGTTCAGCTGCGAAGGCTGGACGGCGCGCTGGGCGCAGGAGCATCTGGAGCTGACCGGAGACGGAGAGCGCATCGACGGCCTGCGCGCGCTGTGTGCCGCGGCGTGGGCTACCGAGGGCGTTAACGCCGAATCGGTGCGCCCCGCGATCGAGCGCCTCGACGGCGCTCGCTGAGATCCGCCCGCTCTAACCAAAGGGGCGACACTGCGGTAACCGCCGTGTAGGCTATGGCGCATGCCAGGCCGCGTAGTGCTCCGTCACGGTGACCACTCAGGTGTCGCCGCGACGATGACGCGCGTGTCCTGTCCTTCGTGTTGTTGCTGACAACGAACCCCAGCTGACCGTTGTCGCCCCGGCCGCCCTCTCAGGGCCCGTCCGGAAACCCTGCTCACGAAGGACCTTCCGTTGACCGCAGACATGTCCGTCGCTCCGGAGATCGCCAGGCTCGCCGAAACCGTCCTGCTCGTTCCCCCGCGGCCGGCGGCGGGCCAGCCGGGCCAGCCGGATGGGCCCGGTGCCCGGCTGACGCTCGGCACGCTGGCCCGCAGGCTGCGGATGATCGCCGCCACGCCGGAGCGATGGTGGGGACTGGTCCGGTTCGACCCGGATCGCCCGGTCAACATCGCCATCGAGGTGGACCCGGGTTGCCACGCCTGGCTGATGGTGCTACCGCCGGGTGACAGTGGCCAGCCCTGTGATTGCGACGTGGTGACGATGATCGCGGGTGAGGCGATCGAGGGCGCCGAGGCCGGCCCGATCCTGCGCCCCGGCCCGCTGCGGGTGCATGGCCAGCGACATCGGCTGCGCGGGTGGGGGACTGGTTACTCGATCAGCCTGCATGCCCGCGCCTTGGCGCCGGAGACCTGAGGATCACCGGAGCAGGGCCTACGGCAAGGTGAGGATCTCGTAGCCGTCCTCGGTGACAAGGATGGTGTGCTCGAACTGCGCGGTGCGTTTGCGGTCCTTGGTGACCGCCGTCCAGCCGTCCGGCCACATGTCGTAGTCGATCGTGCCGAGGGTCAGCATCGGCTCGATGGTGAACGTCATCCCCGGCTCCATGATCACGGTGGTGTGCGGGTCATCGTAGTGCGGCACGATCAGGCCCGAATGGAACGTCCGGCCGATGCCGTGCCCGGTGAAGTCCCGCACCACGCCATAGCCGAACCGCCGGGCGTACGACTCGATGACCCGGCCGACGGCGTTCAGCGGGCGCCCCGGGGCCACCGCGCGGATGCCGCGCATCATCGCCTCCTGGGTGCGCTCCACCAGCAGCCGCGATTCGGTGTCCACCTGGCCGGCGCAGAAGGTGGCGTTGGTGTCCCCGTGCACGCCGCCGATGTACCCGGTGATGTCGATGTTGACGATGTCGCCGTCGTTGATCAACGTGTCGTCGGGGATCCCGTGGCAGATCACCTCGTTCAGCGAGGTACACAGCGACTTCGGGTAACCGCGGTAGCCGAGCGTGCTCGGGTAAGCGCCGTGGCTGACGAGGAAGTCGTGGCCCACCTGGTCCAGGTAATCGGTAGTGACGCCAGGGGCCACGGCGGCTCCGACCGCCTCCAGCGCCTGGGCGGCCAGCTGGCCCGCGACCCGCATCCGCTCGATGATCTCCGGTGTCTTCACGTCCGGTTCCCCGGTCTTCGGACGCTTCTTGCCCACGTACTCAGGCCGCGTGATCTCCGCGGGGACCTGGCGGGTCGGGGAAAGCCGGCCCGGCTGCAGCATTGTCGCCATGCTTTGCGAGTCTAATGTCCATGGACAACGAACAGCGATGGTGGTTCTGCCTGAAGCATCACACCGTAGAAGATGACGACGGCCCCTGCCCGGGTAAAGACCGGCTCGGTCCCTTCCCCACCCGGGAAGCAGCCAGCCGCGCGCTGGAGACGGTGCAGCGCCGGAACGAGGAGTGGGACGCCAAGGATTAATATTCAGCCCGTTTATGCCGCCGTGTTAACTTGCGCCGCCGGGAGAATAGGCTAGTGGCGTGAGCGAAGAACTGCCGGCTACCGCTGAGGCCCGGATGGCGGAAATCCGGGCCAGCGGGACGTGGGGTTCGGCGCTGACCTCCGACGAGTTCGCCGTGATCCGCAGCGTCGGCTTCGAGCCGGCGGGACAGGTGCTCGGCGCCGCCGTCTACAATATCGGTTTCACTGGCGGCTACAACTGCCCCGGCGCCTGGGGATCCTACGGGTACGGTATTCCGGCCCGCACGGTCACCCAGGTGTCGGGCCGCGGCGGCTTCGGGTCGTTCGCCCCGCTGGTCCAGGCGATGTACGAGGCGCGGCACAAGGCGCTGGACCGGATGACGGCCGAGTGCGCCAAGCTCGGCGGGCACGGGGTGGTGGGCGTCCGGCTGACGATCGGGTCGTTCCCGGCCGGCGGCCTGGAGTTCAAGGCCATCGGCACCGCCATCCGCGCGCCCGGCGCCCCGCCGGTGTTCTCCGGGACCAAGGGACCCCGCGGGCGGACCCTCAAGACGCCGTTCACCTCCGATCTGACCGGGCAGGATTTCGCCAAGCTGATCATGAAGGGCTGGGTGCCCGCCGGGCTCGCCCTCGGCATCTCGATCGGCTCCAGGCACGATGACTGGCTAACCGTGGGCCAGACCCGCTGGGGCTCTGGAAACGCCGAGGTGGTCGGCTACACCGAGCTCGTCAACGACGCCAGGCACGACGCGCGGCAGCAGCTGGAGAAAGACGTCAAGCGGCTCGGGGCCGAAGGCGTGGTGATCGCCACCATGGAGATGCGGGTGCGCGAGCGGGAGTGCCCGGTGCAGGAAGGCCGCCGCGACCACATCGTCGAGGCCACCAACATCGGGACCGCGATCGCCAGGTTCTCGGACTCCGAGCAGCGCCACACCCGTCCCACGCTGGCGGTCATGTCGCTCGACCCGCAGCGCCGCCAAGCGGCCAGGATCCGGATTTAACACACACAGCTCATGCACAGGCCGATGAAGCGGAATAAAGCGCAGGAGAGACGATGACCGACCAGCAGAACATAGCGACGGAACTGGACGCCGCGGGCGTCCCGCAGGATGCCATGCGCCGTCTCGCGGAGCTGCAGCCTGGCCGGCCCGGGTCGATCTTCACCTCGGACCTGTCGGTCAACGAGTTCCTGCTGGTGCGCGAGGTCGGGTTCCGGCCGCTTGGCCTGGTGCTGGGCAGCTCGATCTACCACGTCGGGCTGCAGGTGGGCCGCTGGGGCAGCAACCAGGAGCTTGACGTGCTGTCCCAGGCCATGTACCACGCGCGCGAGCTGGCCATGAGCCGGATGGAAGCCGAGGCGGACGCGCTGCAGGCCGACGGCATCGTGGGGGTCCGGCTGGACGTGGAGATGAAGGAGTTCGGCGCCGACATCGCCGAGTTCATCGCCGTCGGCACGGCGGTCAAGGCGGAGCCTGGCGCGGGCGGCGGCGGCGTGGACAACTGGCGTAACAACAAGAACCAGCCGTTCACCTCGGACCTGTCCGGTCAGGATTTCTGGACGCTGATCCGGGCCGGCTACGCGCCGCTCGGCATGGTGATGGGGACGTGCGTGTACCACATCGCGCACCAGAAGTTCGGCAACAAGATCGGCAACATCGGCAAGAACGTGGAGATCGAGCAGTTCACCCAGGCCCTCTACGACGCCCGTGAGCTGGCTATGAGCCGGATGCAGGCCGAGGCGGAGGCGCTGCACGCGGAGGGCATCGTCGGTGTCCAGCTCAGGCAGCACAGCCACACCTGGGGTTCGCACACCACCGAGTTCTTCGCCATCGGCACGGCGGTGCGGCCGCTGCGCCCCGACCACATCATCGAGCGCCCCACCATGGTCCTGACCCTGGACGCTTAGGATCCGGTGGGTCCGCTCACCGCGTCAAGCAGCCGGGCCACCCGGTCCCGCAGGCCCCGGACACCCGGGCGATGACGCTGGTAGCCGGGCATTCCCAGCGGCCGCATGCGTCCGTCGCTGCTGGCCACGCCGAACTCTGGGCCTTCATAGCCGCCGGGCCGGTCAAGGTCACCGACCGCTGAGCTGATCAGGTGCTGGGCCGCGCCGAACGAGACGGCGTCGAACCCGGTCCGGATGGCCAGTTGCTCGTGGGCGAGCGCGTCGAGCTCCTTATCGCCCTGATCAAGCGCGAAGATCGTGGCACCGAGCCGCCGCGCGTCGTCGACCCGCTCAAGCAGCGGGACCGGCGCGGCCGTCGGCGACACCACGAAAAGCGTCTCGCCGCGCCGGGCGGCTTCCAGCCGTTCGAGTCCCACCCGCAGGTGCGACGGCGCGCCCTCGGGCACCCGCCAGCGGACCAGCGTCGGCGTCAGCTCGGGTATCCGGGACAGGCGGCTTTCCTCGTCCAGGTGAGCGGTGAGATGCCACGGCTCGTCGTCGGGTGTTCCGACCAGCAGGAGCCCTCCTGGCGACCGGGTCGCCTTTCGCAGTCCCAGCGCGAAGGCGCGGGTCCGCTCAAGCCATCCGGTCGGGGCAAGGAGCGCACGGAGCGTGGTCACTTGGTTCGCGTCCACGTACCTATGGTGCCCCCAAAAACTCATCTGCGCAGCCACTTCCGCTGTGTTGTCTCGGGGGGACGACCCCCCCAGACCCCCCCGGACCCCCCCGCTTCTGGGGACCCATCACCCAGACCCTCTGGCCAGACCCCCCTTGGGGGACCTTCGGCCCCCAGGTCTGGAATGATTGCGTTCATGACCGAACGCGAAGCCTCATCCGTCGACGGCCTGGTCATCGGCATTCTCGGTGGCACGGGTGAGCAGGGACGGGGCCTGGGCCGCCGGTTCGCGCTCGCGGGGAACCCGGTGATTATCGGTTCGCGCAGCCACGACCGGGCGCATAGCGTCGCGCAGGAGATCGGGCACCGCACCCGCGGCCTGGCCAATCGTGACTGCGCGCGGGAAGCGGACGTGCTGATCGCCGCGGTGCCGTGGGAAGGCCACGGCGAGCTGCTGTCCGGGCTGGCGGCCGAGCTCGCCGGCAAGATCGTGGTGGACTGCGTGAACCCGCTCGGCTTCGACCAGCGCGGCGCCTACCCGCTGCCCGTCGCTGAGGGCAGCGCGGCCGAGCAGGCCGCGGCGCTGCTGCCCGAGAGCCGGGTGGTGGCGGCCTTCCACCACGTGTCCGCGGTCCTGCTGCTCGATCCCGGGGTGGAGAGCATCGACATGGACGTGCTCGTGCTCGGCGACGACCGGCACGCCACCGACACCGTTCAGGCGCTGGCGGCCCGGATCCCCGGTGTCCGCGGCATCTACGCCGGCCGGCTGCGCAACTGCGGCCAGATCGAGGCGCTGACCGCCAACCTGGTGTCGATCAACCGCCGCTACAAGGCGCACGCGGGCCTGCGCATCACCGATATTTGAACCCTTTCTGGGCCGAACGGCTGTCGGCTCACCCCCCACGACCAGCCCGCCTCGCTCGCCCAGGCCAAACGCGACTCCGGTCACCTCCGCCGCACCGCTCGCAGCACGGTGTCCTTAACCGTCACCGGCTGGCCGTCCAGGTCAGTAGCCGGCCGCCCGATAGCGCCGGCGGTCCCGATCTCCCAGTCCCCGGGATCGAGCGCGGCGGCCAGCTCCTCGGCGGACCGGAACATGTCGCGCTGCCCCGTCCGCCCGACGTGGGCGTCGAGGTCGTCGAGGTCGTCGAGGTCGTCGAGGTCGTCGACATGATGGGTCACCATGAGCAGCGTGCCGCCCGGCCGCACCGATCCGGGCCCGGATCCCAGGAGTACAGGTCTTCCCGGTGCCAGCTGATCCGCCCCGCGATCTCGACCGGTTCCCGGTCAACGCTGCGGGCAAGGTGGACCGGCACGCGCTGCCCGCCGCAGACATCGACCGGCCGAACGCTGACCGGCACAGTGAGCTGCCGTCGGGTGAGGTCGAGACGCAGATCGCTGACGTCTGGCGGCGGCTACTTGGTCTGTCCGCGGTCGCCGCGACCGGCAACTTCTTCCTGCTCGGCGGTCATTCGCTGATCGCTACCACGATGATCAACCAGATCAATGACGCGTTCTGCGTAAACCTGTCCATCCGCGACGCCTTCGAGCATCCCGTGCTGCGCGACATCGCCGCGGTGGTGGCGGACGCAGCCGACCGGGGCCTGGCGGCCGCGCCGCTGCTGCCCGCACTCCGGGACGAGCACATGCCGCTGTCGTTCGGGCAGGAGCGGTTGTGGCTGATGGATCAGCTGGCTGGGTCGGTGGCGTATAACGTGCCGCATGCGGTGCGGTTCCGGGGCGGGTTGCGGGTGGCGGCGCTGGGCTGGGCGCTGGGTGAGGTGGTGGCGCGGCAGGAGGCGTGTGAGCCGTTTGAGCTGGCGGCTGGGCCGGTGCTGCGGGGTGAGCTGGTGCGGGTGGCGGCTGATGATCATGTGCTGCTGCTGACGGTGCACCATATCGCCTCTGATGGCTGGTCGTCGGGGGTGCTGGTGCGTGAGGTGCTGGAGCTGTACCCGCGGTTTGGCGCCGGTGGCGGGGGTGCGGTGCTGGCGCCGTTGCCGGTGCAGTATGCCGATTTCGCGGTGTGGCAGCGGGGTTGGCTGCGGGGTGAGGTGCTGGCGGATCTGGTGGGGTACTGGCGGGAGCGGCTGGCGGGGGCGTCGGTGCTGCGGTTGCCGACGGACCGGCCGCGGCCTGCGGTGCTGTCCCGGTTGACCGGCCAGACCGACGTCACCATCGGCACCGCGACGTCGGGGCGGCGCCGGGCTGGGCTGGAGTCCCTGGTGGGGTTCTTCGTGAACACGATGGTGCTGCGGACCGACTTGTCGGGTGACCCGACGTTCCGGGAGCTGCTTGGCCGGGTGCGGGAGACCCTGCTCGGCTCCTATGCCCACCAGGACCTGCCGTTCGAGAAACTCGTCCAGGAACTGCGGCCAGCGCAAGTCGGCCGGGCTGGGTTCAGCCCGTGGCCGTTCTTTGAGATCGTGTTCCAGCTCGATGACACGGCGCCGGGCTTGCCCATGCTCGACGACGTCACCGCGGAGCCGCTGTTCATAGACAAGGGCGTGGTGAAACTCCCGCTCATCGTGACCATGTCCACGGTCGGTGACGGCAGCCTGGACTGCGGTGTGGAGTACATGCCCGACCTCATCGGCGATGACGACGTGTCCCGGCTGCTCGAGATCTTCCTCGGCTACTTGCAGGCCTTCACGGAAGACATCGGCCGCCCGCTCCGGTCGCTGCTCCCAGAGCTGGCCACCTCGGGCGGGCAGGTCGGCCCAAGGATGGTGGGCAGGTGAGCCGTCCCGCCGGGGACTCGCTGGTCAGTGCCTTGATGCGGCACTGCACAGCCCACCCGGGGAAACCGGCGGTGACCTACCTGGACGGTGCCGGGCAGCCGCGCGACACCATGAGCTACCAGGAGCTGCTAGCCGGTGCCCGGCGCGCCGCAGGGGTCCTGCGCGCGCGCGGTGCGGTCGGCGAACGTGTCCTGATCCTGGCCCGGCCCGAGCGCGCGTTCCTTGAGTGGTATTTCGGCTGCCTGCTGGCCGGGGCCGTCGCCGTGCCCGCCCCCCCGGTGACCGGCCGCCACCGGCTGGAACGTCTCCAGGTTATGGCCACCGACGCCACGGCGGCGCTGCTGGTCGGGCGCGTGGCGCCTGGCCACAGCAAGCGCCTGCCCGGGATCGAGCTGCTGGCGCCGGACGCGCACGCCACCGCGGACGACGCCGACCTGCGGCCGCCGGAGCCCGGCGCGGTCGCGATGCTGCAGTACACGTCCGGGTCGACGACCCAGCCGCGTGGCGTGGTGCTGACCCACGAGCAGCTGTCGCATAACATCGCGCAGATCGCCGCCACGTTCGGGCTGAGCCAGGACGACCGGGCGCTGATCTGGCTGCCTCCGCACCATGACATGGGGCTCATCGGCGGCCCGCTGACCCCGGTGCTCACCGGTTTTCCCGCCATGGTGATGGACGCCGGCGCCGCCGCGGCCGGCGCCGCCGCGGCCGGCGGAGCCGTGGGCGAGGTCGCCGCGGATCTGGACGGTTACAACGCCGCGCTGGCGGCGTCGCTGGCCCGCGATGAGTCGGCCACCACATTCGTGGTCCTGCTCGCCCTCTACCAGGCCCTGCTGCACCACTACACCGGCCAGCCGACCGTCGTGGTCGGGGTGCCTGTGCTTGGCCGCGATGACCCGCGCCTCGCCGGTACGGCCGGCCTGTTCATGAACCAGCTTCCCATCGCCAGCCGGCCGTCCGCCGGAGCGACGCTGCGCAACCTGGTCCGGCAGGCGCAGGTTCAGGTGCGGGCCGCGATGGAGCACCAGAACTGCCCGCTGGCAAGTATCGCCGCGGCGCTGGGCACCCCGACCGGCGGAGACGGCGTGTTCGACACCATGTTCCTTGTGCACCGCACAAGCCGCGACCAGCCGGGCGAGCTGGCCGCGTTCGAGGTGGCCGACGGCGCCGCGGTGACCGTGGGCCGGTTCCGCTTGCGCTCGGTCCGGGTCCCCCGTGTCGTCGACACGCTGCCGCTCACGGTCACCGGGGCGGAGTACGGCGGCGGCTTCCGCTTCATCTTCCGCTTCGTCGCCGGCTTCTACCCGCCGGACATCGTGCGCCGGCTGGCGGAGTCGTTCCCGGTGCTGGCCGGCCGGCTGCTGGCCGACCCCGACCGCGCGTTTCTGCGCGCCGATCCGCTACCGGCCGGCGGCCGGCCGCCGGCCCAGCAGCGGGTACGGCTCGGTCAGCACGACGAGCGCCAGGCACCGAACCTCACGACCCGGCTCCGAGAGGTGGCCGCCCGGCACCCAGAACGGTGCGCGGTGCAGGACGAATCCGGCGCGATCAGCTACCGTCAGCTATGGGAGCTGACCAGGTGCTGTGCCAGCGCCCTGGTCGAGCAGGGTGTGCGGCCCGGGGACCTCGTCGTGCTGCTGCACGATCGCGGGCACCTGGCACTAGCCGTGAGCTACGCGGCGCTGGCGGCCGGCGCGGGCTACATCCATCTGGACGCAGGCTCGCCGCCGGAACGGCTGCGCCGCCTGGTCGCCGAGAGCCGAGCCCGGGTCGTGGTGTGCGACGACGGCTACGCCCAGCGCGCAAGCGAACTTGGTCCCCCGGTGGTGAACTCCCGGTCCCTGGCCGTGCCGGGCGCGGACGCCCGTCCCCTGCTACGACCAGAGATCGTGCCGGCTGGCACGGTCGCGTACGTCAGCTATACCTCGGGCTCCTCGGGCTCACCCAAAGGGGTGGCCATCTCGCACCGGGCCGCCCTGGCAGGCGCGGACGCCTACGCCCGTGAGATTGCGCTGCGCCCGGGCGACATCGTGTGTGGCGTATCGTCTCTGAGCTGGGATATTACCGTCGGCGAGCTGATCGCTGCGCCAATCAATGGCGCCACGGTGTGCTTCGCGCCAGACGCCATCACAGCCGACGGCGTCGCCCTCGCGGCTTATCTGGACCGTCACCGCGTCGGGGTCATGGCCACGACGCCGCACCGCTGGCGCCTGCTACTTGACGCTGGCTGGCGCCCGCCACCGGGATTCCGGGCCGTCTGCGGGGGTGACGTGATGCCGGCCGAGGACGGCGTGCGGTTCGCCGATCTGCCCATGCGCACCTGGAATTTCTATGGCCCCACCGAGACGGTGCTGTGGGCGACACGACTGGATCTTCGCGACTGGCATGGCGACGGCCCGGTCCCGATCGGGCGCCCGCTAGCCGGATACCAGGCCTACGTCACCAATACGGTCGGCGGGCCGGCCGTGCCGGGGGTGCCGGGGGAGCTGTGCATCGGCGGGTCGGCCATCGCGGACGGTTACCTGGGTGACCCGCGGCTGACCGCGCGGCGCTTCGTACCCGATCCGCTCGGCGCCTCGCCCGGAGCCCGGCGATACCGGTCAGGCGACATCGCTCGCGAGGATGACGACGGTAATCTCGTCTACCTCGGGCGCCTGGACAACCAGGTCAAGGTCCGCGGGTACCGGATCGAGGCGGGAGACGTGGAAGCCGCGCTCACCGCTGTTCCCGGGGTGGCGGCCGCGATCGCGGCGGTGGCTGGTGAGGGTTCCGACGCAGAGCTGGCCGCCTTCCTCGTGCCGGCGCCAGGTGCCCGGCTGCAGCTCGAGGATGTGCTCGGGGCTGTCGCCAGCCGCCTGCCTGCGTATATGATCCCCAGCCGGCTGGGGATCGTGACCGAGCTGCCGGTGACCAGGAACGGCAAGGTGGACCGGGCCGTGCTGGCGGCGGTGCCGCAGCCCGCCATGCGCCGGCCGGCGGCGCCCCCGCGCACCGCCACCGAACGGCTCGTTGCGCAGGCCATCGGTGCGGTTCTGCAGATCGCGCAGGTCGGGCTGGACGACAACTTCTTCATGCTCGGGGGTCATTCGCTGCGCGCTGTCCAGGTGGTGGCGCGGATCCGTGGCCGTAGTGGGCGCCCGGTGCCGATGCGGGCGATATTCGAGCACCCCACAGTGCGGACGCTCGCCCGCGCGGTCGATGCGCTGGCCGCCGTCAGCCCGCTGGCCGGGGCCGGGTCCGCGCTGTCCGGGCCGCCGGGCGCGGTGACCGGCGGGCAGCGTCGGCTGTGGTTCGACCATGTAGCCGGCCGCGGCGACCTGGGCATGATCTTGCCGTTCGTGGTGGAGCTGCGCGGCCCGGTCCAGCCGGACGTCGTGCGGGCCGCCATCGACGTGCTGGTCGACCGGCACAAGTCGCTGCGCACGGAGGTCGTTACCGTGCGAGGCGAGCCGCGGCAGCGCCTCGGCCCCCGGCCTCGGCTGGTCATCACCGATCTGCCCGGCCATAGCCGGGAGGACGCCTGTCACGAGGCCGAGCGGCGGCTTACCGCCGTGCTGGATGAACCATGGCCCGTCGACCGCGGGCCGCTGCTGCGCAGCGAGTTGCTCGTGCGGGGTCCCGATCACGCCCTGCTGATCATCGCCGTCCACCACATCATCTTCGACGGCTGGTCAGCAGGAGTGCTGCTGACCGAATTCAGTCAGGCGTACGAGCGGCTGCGGAACGGCCAGCCGACCGGCCTGCCGACGTTGCCGCTGACCGCCCACCAGGCCGCGCAGGCGCTGGACAGCGCCCAGCCACGCCCCGGTGAACAGGAAGCGGTCGCCGCCGTGGTCAGCGAGGTCGCACGGGCGCCACGGCCGCGGCTGCCCAAGCCAGCGCCGGATACCGCCGGGCCGGCCCGGGCTGGCCCGCCC
>OCTA010001614.1_pt1 | contig 20736 bp, 18 predicted proteins | sample 1538991 | NCBI WGS metagenome assembly OCTA01 (sample SAMEA3539302, study PRJEB22396) | soil metagenome | biome: tundra; feature: field; material: soil | place: USA | collected 2010-05 | depth 0.15 m | reverse complement strand
TTCATAAAATGCCTTTATTGGAAGAAGCATATCATTTATCTGATAAAAATGATATGAATCTGATATTTAATGGCAGCCCCATAACATTTAATGGATTGTCCTCATACGCAATAGACACCTTACCCGCACCGGGTTGGGTCGATTACCTTAAGTCATAGTCATAATAATTATTAGTGAATCTTATCCCTTAATACATCTAACATTCTATTTCAAAAAAACAATTTATGAAAATAGGCATTCATTACCACCAGGGTTCTTTCAGTAGTCGCTGGATTAAATATTGTGAGGAGAAGGGAATATCATACAAAATTGTTGATTGCTATAAGTCTGATATTATTGAACAGCTCAATGATTGTGAAGCATTTATGTGGCATTTTCATCATGCAGGTCCGAAGGATTGTTTGTTTGCCAAACAGTTGCTCTTTTCTGTTCAGGCTTCAGGTAAAAAAGTATTCCCGGATTTTAATACTGTTTGGCACTTTGATGATAAATTGGGACAGAAATTTTTACTTGAGATAATAAATGCACCTTTGGTTCCTTGTTATGTCTTTTATTCACGCAAAAATGCTTTAGAATGGGTACAAAACACTTCTTTCCCCAAAGTTTTTAAGCTAAGGGGTGGTGCTGGGTCGCAAAATGTTAGATTAGTCAAGGATAAAAAGCATGCTGTTAGATTAATAAAAAAAGCTTTTGGAAGGGGATTTAAAAATAATAGTGTGGCTAATCTTAAAGAATTAATTAGATTGTTTGGGCTTAACAAGGCTTCAATTTTTAATATTTTCAAAGGAATTGCACGACTGTTTATTTTGACTAAATTTGGTAAAGTTAGTGGAAGAGAAAGGGGGTATATTTATTTTCAGGATTATGTGCCTGATAATGATTCTGATACTCGTATAGTTGTAATAGGTAATAGAGCATTTGCAATTAAAAGACTTGTTAGAAAAAATGACTTTAGGGCTTCCGGTAGTGGTAGTATCTTATACGCAAAATATGAAATTGACGAACGATGTGTGGAGATTGCGTTTGAATTAACAAAAAAACTGAAAGCCCAGTGTCTCGCTTATGATTTTATATTTGATGAGAAGAACACACCTTTAATCGTTGAGATTAGTTATGGTTTTGGTATAGAAGCTTATGACCCTTGTCCCGGTTACTGGGATCGAGACTTAAATTGGCATGAAGGTAGCTTTAATCCACAGTATTGGATGATAGAAGATTTGATTCAATCAATATGAAAAAACTTTGCCTGGTTTTACCCTCCCTTTCTGGTGGTGGCATGGAACGTGTAATGACTGAACTTGCCTGGTTTTTTGTAACAAAAGAAAACATCGAAATACATTTGATTTTATTATCCAGATGCGCAAAATTCTACACGATGCCCCCTGAGGTTATTATCCATGAACCGGAATTTGAATTCAATAATAAACTGAGGTTATATAATACTTTTAGAACAATTTATTATCTCAGAAGAGAAGTTAAATTAATAAGACCAGATACAGTTTTAAGTTTTGGTGAAATGTATAATTCTTTTGTTTTACTTTCGACTTTACTATTGAAAATCAGAATTATAGTTTCAGATAGAAGCAAGCCTGACAAAAAATGGGGTTTATTTCATGACAGCTTGAGGAAATTCTTATACATTAAAGCTACAGGAATTATTTCTCAGACAAATTATTCGAAAGATTTTTTAGAAAGTGTTACAAAGCATCAAAACATAATAGTTATACCAAATCCAGTTATGCCATTTAAACAGTTAAATGAAGAAAAACAGAATATAATATTGAATGTTGGAAGATTAATTGGCACAAAAAGAATTGATCTATTATTAGATATTTTTGCAAATTCTAAATTTGAAGATTGGAAATTATGGATTGTTGGAGATGGTCCGGAAAGAAAAAATTTAGAGAAAAAATCACTTGATTTAGATATTCAGAATTATGTGACATTTTGGGGAAATAAAAAAGACATTGAAGTGTTCTATTCAAAAGCAAGGATATTCGCATTTACATCAAATTCAGAAGGGTTTCCGAATGCTTTATTAGAAGCAATGTCTGCCGGTTTGGCGTGTATTTCTTTTGATTGCATTGCAGGGCCTTCTGATCTAATAAACAATGGTGAAAATGGATATTTAATCAAAAACGGTGATGTCAAAGATTATTTAATTAAACTGAATAGTTTGATTAATTCTCCGGAATTAATTGAACAATTTTCAAAAAGTTCAGTTATAAGCACAAAAGAGTTTGAAATTAACAAAATTGGCAATAAATATTTTAATTACTTGTTTTTATGAAAAGAAAAATTTATCGGTTATTTTTTTATAGTTGTAAGTTTTTTATTGGCATGATTGCTTATTTGAATAGCCGTTTTTACATGAAACTATACAATAGTTTACTATGTACTACTGGGCTGACAATTAATGGAACTCCTCGATTTATAGCGAAAAGCGTAAAATTTGATGATTTTAATTTAATCACTTTAGGTGATAGATTGGTAGTTTCATCGAATGTAATTTTTTTAACTCATGACTATAGTTTTACAACTAGTTTAATTTCTATTAATGAACAACCTAAAACAGATATTGGAATATTAGGACCTATTTTCATAGGTAATAACGTTTTTATTGGAATGAATACAATTTTATTACCTGGTACTAAAATTGGTGATAATGTCATAGTTGGTGCAGGTAGTGTAGTAAGGGGAATTATTCCAGATAATTCAGTTATAAGTGGGAATCCGGCAACTGTTATAGGTGATATTAGAGAGCATGCTAAACGACTGCAGTCAAAAAACTATATTCAGGTTGTCGATCCCAAGTGAAAGTACTTCAAATTAATACAGTAGTTAACTCCGGTAGTACAGGGCGTATTGCCGAAGATATAGGCAAACTATTAATTTCTCAGGGTCATGAGAGTTATATAGCCTTTGGTCGTGGAAACCGTCCAAGCACTTCATCATTAATCAGAATTGGAAATTTGGGGGATATCAGATCGCATATTATAAAGACCCGTCTGTTCGATCGGCATGGTTTAGGTTCTGAAAATGCAACTAAAAAACTTGTTGAAGAAATTAAACGCATAAATCCCGATGTTATTCACCTTCATAACCTGCATGGGTATTATCTTAATGTTGAGGTTTTATTTAATTATCTTAAAACATCCCAAATACCGGTTGTCTGGACATTGCATGATTGCTGGCCATTTACAGGTCATTGCACTTACTTTGATTATGTTAATTGTTTCAGATGGCAAACAGGATGTTATAGCTGTCCTAATAAAAAAGCATACCCTGCAAGCTGGTTTATGGATAATTCAAAATTGAATTATATTCAGAAAAAAAAACTGTTTAATTCTGTAGCCATGATATCAATTGTTGCTCCCTCTCAGTGGCTTGCTGATCATGTCTCAAAATCATTCTTAGGCGGTTATCCCATTAATTTGATTCGTAATGGAATTGACCTAAGTATTTTCTATCCCCGGACTACCGGAAATATAAAAGAAAGGTTGGGGATACGAAACAGATTTATGTTATTGGGGGTTGCCAGTGTCTGGGACCGGCGTAAAGGATTGGATGATTTTATACAATTAAATAAAATAATAGATGAGGATTCAGTAATTGTCCTGGTCGGTCTAAGTCCAAAACAAATAAAAAGTTTACCCGGAGGAATAATCGGTATAGCCCGGACAGAAAATATTGAAGAGCTTGCAGAGTTTTATTCTGCAGCCGACGTATTTCTAAATCCTACATGGGTAGATAACTGCCCTATTACAAATTCAGAATCGCTTGCATGTGGAACACCCGTAGTTACATATAGAACGGGGGGGAGTCCGGAATCTATAAATGAACACTCCGGTTTTATAGTACCGAAAGGTGATAATTATTCGCTTTATTCAGCAGCTATGAAAATCAAGAGGAAAGGGAAAATTCATTATTCTCCCTCTTGTATTGCAAGGGCTTTAGAACTCTATAATAAAAATGTAAAGTATCAGGAATATATTGATTTGTATAAATCACTTATTCTGAATTGAAATAATTAGATGATTAAGAAAAGTAAAATCATCTTATTGAATCATGTAGCAGGTTACATGATGATTGATATTGCAAATGTTTTTGCGGGGAAGTATGATGAATGTATTCTTCTCACTGGTGAATTAAGAAAAAGAAAGAAAGAGCTGAATCCCCGGGTAAAACTTTTTAACCTGATAAAATATAATTCTAAAAGTAACTTAAGCAGATTGATAACCTGGACCTTTAGTTTTGTACAGGCTCTGATCTATATTATTTTCAGAGGAGGAAAGGCAGATTTGTTTATAACCACAAATCCGCCATTGGGAGTATTTATTCCTTATTTTTGTAATAATAAGTATTTTCTCCTTATTTATGATATTTATCCTGATATGTTATCCGAATATAAAATTATATCAAATGAATCTTTAATCTCTAAATTTTGGCAGAAGACTAATAGAAAAGTATTTGCAAATGCAGAAAAAGTATTTACAATTAGTGAAGGTATGAGAAAGCTTATCTCAAAATATGTTGACCCGGACAAAATTATGGTCATACCATGTTGGACTGATAACACCTTTTTGAAACCTGTTCCCAAAGTGGATAACATCTTCATAAAGGAACAGGGAGTTTCAGGCAAGTTCCTTGTTATTTATTCGGGTAACCTTGGTTTTTCTCATAATATCGAGGTGTTGGTTGATCTCGCTGAACGTGTAAGAAGACAAAATATTTTCTTCTTCCTTATAGGTGAGGGGGATAAAAAAAAGATACTGGCTGATAGGATAGATAAGTCAGGACAAAATAATATCAGGCTTTTATCATGGCAGGACATTAAAATGTATCCTTTTAGTTTAAGCGCTGCTGACCTTGCAATTGTAACTTTGGGAAAAGAAGCATCGATTATGAGTGTACCAAGTAAGTTATATGATATTATGTCTGTGGGATCCCCATTATTAAGTATTGCCGAAAAAGATTCAGAAATGGAGAAAATAATAAATAAATATGATATGGGAATTTGCTGTTCCGCTGATCAGATCGATCAAATGCAGGAGTTTATATATAACCTGATGGATAATAAAGAGTATTATCAAAAGCTAAGAGCAAATTCGCTTAAAGCTTCACACGATTTTACTCCGGATAATGCATATAAATTCGTTAATTAAAAATTAATGTATAAGAATTTTGTTAAATATGTTATTGATTTTATTCTGGCATTGATTGGATTGATTATGATCTCACCTTTTTTTCTGATAATAACTCTCGTATTATTCATTGTTAACAGGGGCAATGTTTTCTTCTTTCAAATACGACCCGGGAAAAATGCACATCTTTTTGACCTGATTAAGTTTAAAACTATGAATGATAGTCGTGACAAAAATGGCAGACTCTTGCCTGATGCACAACGCTTAACAAAAGTTGGCAAATTTATAAGAGCAAGATCTATTGATGAAATACCACAATTATTTAATGTTTTAACTGGAGATATGAGCCTGGTTGGACCTCGCCCACTCCTGGTGAAGTATCTTCCTCTGTACAGCAAAAAGCAGGCGCGTAGGCATGAGGTTAGACCTGGAATCACAGGATGGGCTCAAGTCAATGGGCGGAATGCCATTTCATGGCCTGAAAGATTTGATCTTGATCTTTATTATGTTGACAATATTTCTTTTGCTCTTGATATGAAGGTACTTCTTCTCACAATAAGGAAAATTTTTATAAAAGAAGGGATAAATTCCGGTCCAAATATTACCATGCATACATTCTCAGGAGACATCAAAAAATAACTGTTTTTGAGATCATCCTTACACTAACCTGCCGTTTTGGATTTGTAAACACATAATTAAATAGTATATTTTGGCTCAAAAATTATATTGCCTAATATAGAAATCAAAGCAAATATAAAAATGGGAAAAAACAGGAGATCGTCATTTAAATTTAAATACCAATTATAATTACAATATTTATAACCACTTAATCATTAACTATATGAAAGAAAAATTTATTAATTCTCTTAAAGAAACTCTGGAAATTCAAAATAGAGAAATAAACCTTAGCGATAATTTCAGAAATTACAAAGAATGGGATTCACTGGCTCAATTATCTCTGATTGCTATGTTAGATGATGAATATGGTGTAGCAATTGAGAACGAGAAATTCATAAAATTGATAACCGTTGAAGACTTAATGAACGAAGTAATAAATAACTCAAAATAGATATAAGATTTTAACCCAAGTATGCTATGGCTTATTTAGAATTTAATAATGTTGGAGTAGCAGGAATAGCTGCTGCAGTTCCACATACTGTTATTAACAATTATGAATATACTACATATTTTCCCCCTGAAGATGTGAAGGAAATTGTAGATAAAATCGGTGTAAAGGAACGAAGATTTGCTGATGCGAATATATGTTCCTCCGATCTCTGTTTTGCGGCGGCAGAAAAATTGTTATCCGATATGGGTATAGATAAAAATGAAATAGATATTCTCATTTTTATCTCCCAAACTCCTGATTACAGAATGCCTGCAACATCTGTAATTTTGCAGCATCGGTTAGGATTACCCCAAACCACTATGACTCTTGATATAAATATCGGTTGTTCGGGTTTTATATACGGACTTTCTGTAGTTTATGCTATGATGCAGCAAAACAGCTTTAAAAAGGCTCTTTTACTCGACGGAGAAACCCGGTCAAGGATTTATTCACCGAAGGATCGTAAGACAGCATTCTTATTCGGCGATGGGGGAGTGGCAGCAATAATTGAAAAAAACGAAAAATATGGGAAAAGTTATTTCTCATTAAACTCGGACGGCTCAAGAGAATCACTAATAAAAATTAATGCCGGCGGTTACAGAAATCCAAGTTCAGCTGAAACGGTTAAAGAAAAGGTGGTGGATGAATTTGGGAATATCAGAAGTGAAGAACAAGGTTATATGAACGGGGCAGATGTTTTTAACTTTGTTATAAGGGAAATTCCTAAAGATTTCAAAGGTCTGCTTGAATACTCAAAGACGGATATTAATGCAATAGATTATTTTTTGTTTCATCAGGCCAATACATATATAAATGGATATCTGGCTAAGAAATTGAAACTGGAAACTGAAAAAGTCCCCTCTTCAATAGAAAAATTCGGTAATACTTCTTCTGTTTCTATTCCTATTACGATTGTTTCTGAACTTAAAAACGAATTAAAAAAAAATAAAAAACTTCTGCTAAGCGGTTTCGGTGTTGGAATGACATGGGCAACCGCCATTATGAATTTCGAAGATTGTAGAATCAGCGAAATAGTTGAAATTTAATAATGAACCAAATTGAATCCCCTTTCCATTTAAAAGGGAAAAATATAATAGTTACCGGAGCATCATCAGGGATTGGCCGTCAATGTGCGATCAACTGCAGCAGGATGGGGGCTAATGTTGTATTGTTTGGAAGGAATAAGGAAAGACTAAATGAAACTCTGAATGGCATGGATAATATTGACACACATTCAGTTTATTCTGTAGATCTTTTGGAATATGAAAGGGTGGAGGAAATAATAAAGGAATTAGTCCAGCATAAAGGGAAAATTAATGGGTTGGTAAATTGTGCCGGCATATCCACAACATTACCCTTAAAGATGATTAATCCTCAAAAAATGGATGATTTTTTTCACGCTAATGTGCATAGCTGTATAAATATTACGAAGCTTGCCGCAAAACAGACAAGTTTCTCTGAAGACGGTGGAAGTATTATATTTATAAGTTCCGTAATGGGAGTTGTTGGAGAATCCGGGAAAACATTATATGCTATGACCAAAGGGGCTTTGATAGCCGCTTCAAAATCACTTGCAGTTGAATTAGCCGGTAGGAAAATCAGAGTTAATTGTATTTCTCCGGGTGTTGTGGAAACTCCGTTGTCGCAAAAATCTGTTTATAGTCAGAATGAGGAGTCGCTTAATAAAATCAAAAGTTATCATCCATTAGGATTTGGCAATACAGAAGATGTTGCAAATGCATGTATCTATTTGTTATCGGAAGCATCAAAATGGATAACCGGGATTAACTTAATTGTGGATGGAGGATATTCTGCCAGGTAAAAGTCAATTAATATGAAGAACGTTATTATAATTGGCGCCGGGGGGCACGGAGCCGAAATAGATGAATATATTGCATATTCAAAAAAAAAATGTGCTGAACATTTAGTTAATGTAATTGGTTTATTGGATGATAATCCACTCAATTATCAGAAATACAAATTCTCAGCGCCTCTTTTAGGGGGAGTTAGGGACCATAAGGTACGTAAGGATTGTTCTTATATTATGGGAATTGCCAACCTAAAATACCGCAAATTGTTTATTGAGAAATTTTATGGTGAAGGTGCCGATTTTATTTCTTTCATACATTGCAATGCTTATGTGTCAGAATCCGCGCAGATTGGTAAAGGAGTTGTAATTGCTCCTTATGCAAATGTAGGTCCTAATGTAAAGATAGGGGATTTTACTTTTCTAAATTCAAGAAGCAGTATGGGGCATGATACTGTGCTTGGGAAATATAATTTTATTAGTCCGAATGTTTGTTTCTCCGGATTTACAATTATTGGAGATGAAAATCTGTTTGGAATTAATTGTGCTACGATTCCGGGAATTAAAATCGGGAACAGGAATAAAATTGCCGCCGGTATTGTGTTAGATAAAAATGTTGGAGATGATTCCGTGGTTTTTTATCGTTATAAAGAAAAAATTATTGCTATACCCAAATAAGTCGTGGATAAAATAAACACAAATAAACCTAAAATTTGGTTGTCTTCTCCTCATATGGGCGAAGATGAATTTAAATTTGTTAAAGAAGCCTTTGACACTAACTGGATAGCTCCTCTTGGACCTAATGTGGATGGTTTTGAACAGGACTTGTGCAATTACACTGGCTCAAAATATTCAGCGGTGCTAAGTTCGGGCACAGCAGCAATTCACCTTTCTTTAATCTTATTGGGAGTAAAACCGGGCGACGAAGTGATCTGTTCTTCTTTTACTTTTTCCGCTTCTGCCAATCCAATCCTATATCTTGGTGCGATTCCGATTTTTGTGGATAGTGAAAAATCGACTTGGAATATAAATCCTGCTATTCTTGAGACAGCAATAAAAGACCGGATTGCTAAAGGCAAAAAGCCTAAAGCAATTATTGCTGTTCATCTTTACGGTGTGCCTGCCAGAATCGATGAAATAATGGAGATAGCAAATAAATATGAAATACCCGTGATTGAAGATGCTGCTGAGGCGCTTGGCTCTAAATATTTTGGAAAACCGCTGGGCTCTATCGGTGTCATGGGTATTCTTTCCTTTAATGGAAATAAAATAATAACAACCTCAGGTGGTGGAGCGCTTATATCCGATAATAAGGATTATATCGTTAAAGCGCGATTCCTTTCTACTCAGGCAAGGGATAATGCGCCTCATTACCAACATTCTGAAATTGGTTTTAATTATAGAATGAGCAATGTTTGCGCCGGAATCGGTAGAGGTCAGATGAGAGTGCTTGATGAAAGGGTTAGTCAGCGCAGGGATAATTTTAAGTTTTATGAATATGAAATCGGCAGTTTTGCAGGAATTGATTTTCAACTTGAGCCTGAAGGGGGATTCTCAAACAGATGGCTCACTACTATTATTATTGATCCCGGGAAAACCGGTGGAATAACGAGAGAGGATTTACGACTTGCAATGGCGAAAGAGAATATTGAATGCCGCCCTTTGTGGAAGCCGATGCATTTACAGCCGGTTTTCAGACAATATCCTTTTTACGGTGACCATACTTCTGAAAAATTGTTTGAAAACGGTTTATGCCTCCCATCCGGGTCAAATCTTTCAGCTGAAGATAAGGCGAGAATATTAAATTGTTTTAAATCAGTTTTTAATAATGAATGATCAAACAGTTATAAAAAATAAGCGAATACTTGTAACCGGTGGTGCCGGGTTTATTGGTTCCAATATTTGTGAAGACTTATTGCAATATAATAATGAAGTTATTTGTTTAGATAATTTTTCTACAGGGAGAATTGAAAACATCAGGGATTTCCTTAATCATAAAAACTTTAAGCTTGTCACTGGTGATATCCGAAATCTGGATGATTGTAAAAAAGCCGCTGATAATGTCGATTTGATTTTACATGAGGCCGCACTTGGATCTGTTCCGCGCTCAATTAACGATCCCTTTAGCACCAACTCTGTTAATATAAGCGGTTTCCTGAATATGCTTATTACTGCAAGGGATGCAAAAGTAAAACGTTTTGTTTATGCTGCCAGTTCTTCCACATATGGGGACTCGCAAATCCTTCCCAAAGTTGAAGAGAGTATAGGTATGCCCATTTCTCCTTATGGAGTTACAAAATATGTTAATGAATTATATGCACATGTTTTTCGACTTAATTATGATTTAGACACTATCGGACTCCGCTATTTCAATGTTTATGGACGCAGACAAGATCCTGAAGGTGCATACGCAGCCGTTATACCAAAATTTACAATGCTTTTGATGGAACATAAGTCCCCTCTAATTCATGGGGATGGAACCAGTTCACGGGATTTTACTTATATCGATAATATAATCCGGATTAACCATCTTGCTGCTCTGACTGAAAATTCGAATGCTATAGGTCAGGTTTTTAATGCCGCTGTCGGAGATCGATATGATTTGAACACTATGGTTAATTACCTGAAAAAATATTTAGCTGAATTTGATTCAGAAATTTCAAACATTCCTATAAATTATGGACCTTACCGGAAAGGGGATATTCCTCATTCATTAGCCTCTATTAAAAAAGCAGAACAAATCTTAGGATATAAACCTGAATATACCCTTAAAGAAGGTCTGAAACTGGCAGTGAGCTGGTATTGGGAGAATTTATGTCGCCAGAAGTAAAATATTTTCCTTCAAATTGATCATATTATTAACTAAATTTAATAAAATAATGGTGAAATAATCTTTTTTAGATGGATATATTATGCCGATTAAATATCTATTAGATAAAATAGGGAAATTGAGAAATCGTCATTTCTTTTTAATTGACCTGATTATTGTTTTATTAAGCCCCTTGCTTACTTTGTATGTTAGTTTGGACGAGCAAATTAATTTTGATAAATACCTGCTATCTCTTATTTCTGTTACAATTCTATTTGCAATTATTAAGTTTAATATATTTTATTTCTTTGGTCTTTATCGGAGTTATTGGAAAAAAGCAAGTATTGACGATATGACAAAGCTTATCTTTATTGCTCTTAACACTGCACTTCTTCAATATATTATGTTCACTTTATTAAAAAGTTTTTCATTTCAATGGTTGGGGCTAAATAACCTCCCTCACTTTTTCTCGATAATTGAATGTTTTATTGCTTTAACTTTAGTTGCTACCTCACGATTTAGTATCCGGCTTTCACAAAGATCTGCAGAAAGATTTTATCTTACAAAAAATTTTCAAAGAACCAATATTCTGATTGTCGGGGCAGGCGATGCCGGTGTGAATATGGCTGAAGAATTACAGAGACATCCTAAGGTTGGTTTAATCCCGGTAGCTTTTGTCGATGACAATAAAGAAAAACATGGATTTCGCATAAGAGGTCTTGAAGTTAAAGGAGGCAGGGATTTAATACCGAAGATTGTAGAGCAATATGGAATCAAAAAAATATTAATTGCTATGCCCTCTGTTCCGGGCTTAATAATCCGTGAAATTCTGGAAATTTGCAGGCAGGTGAATGTGGAAACTTTTACTATGCCGGGATTATTTGAAATTGTAGGGGGGAAAGTTACAATTGATCATATCCGGAAAATAGAAATTGAAGATCTATTACGCCGCGAAACTATTCAGACGGATATTGAAAAAGTAAGTAATTTTATAACCGGAAAAAAAGTGCTTATTACCGGAGCCGGCGGATCTATTGGCAGTGAACTTTGTAGGCAGATTATTAACGTATTCCCCTCTGAAATTTTATTATTAGGGCATGGTGAAAATTCTATTTTTGAAATTGAATATGAATTAAAGGAAAGAATATCAAAAATAATTTCTACCGGGCGGGTAATAAAATTAAAAAGCAGAATTGCCGATCTGAGATTTATTGATAGATTGGAAAATGTTTTTAATGAATTCAATCCGGATGTTGTTATCCATGCAGCAGCTCATAAACATGTGCCGCTAATGGAAGAAAACCCCTCAGAAGCAATAACAAATAATGTTCTGGGCACAAAAAATTTGGTTGATGTTTCTCTACAATTTAATATTAAAAATTTTATTTTAATATCTACCGATAAAGCTGTAAACCCAACAAGTGTAATGGGCGCTAGCAAGCGGCTTGCGGAAATGATTGTTCATAATGCGGCTATTAGCTCAGGATATCGTTATTGTGCTGTACGCTTCGGCAATGTTTTAGGCAGCCGCGGCAGTGTAGTTAGGACATTTAGAAAACAATTGGAAAAAGGGGGTCCGCTTACCGTAACTCACCCTGATATTGTTCGTTATCTTATTACTATTCCTGAAGCGGTACAATTGGTTCTTCAAGCATCGGTTTTAAGTAAAGGGGGGGAAATATTTATGCTGGATATGGGAAAACCGATTAAAATTGTTGATCTTGCTAAAGATCTTATTAAGCTTTCAGGATTGGTTGAGGGAAAGGATATTAAAATTGTATTCACAGGTTTGCGCCCCGGTGAAAAATTGTTCGAAGAATTATTTGCCGACGGTGAGAATTATGAAAAAACCGTTCACGAAAAAATATTTATTGCCAGAAATTCAAGCGACCTGGTTGTTGGTAATTTGATCCCCCGGATTGAATCCCTCATTAAGTCAGCCCGGGAAGATAATTATTCGGAAATGTTGCAGGGGCTGATGAATTTATTACCTGAATATTCACCCGAGAAAAATCATATTTTTAATTTAGAAAAGTTGACTTTAGAAAATAAATCTTTATTTGCTTTATCATTGAATAAAAAGGTTTCTTTATTCTAAATTTTATCTTATTTTTTGTCCAGATATTATGGAGCATAAGAGCTTGAAAATTTTTTTAGTTATATTATTTTTAATTGTCTTTCCCATTATTATTTCTGCACAAAATAATGACATTCAAATGGGTAGCGGATTAAATAAAAACGGACTCATTCAGGGTGGATTATATGACTTTTCCGATCCTTCTTCCCTGAATATTAAGGTTTCTGTCTGGGGGTTTGTTAAGTTCCCGGGGAAATATGTTATTCCCGTGTATAGTAAAATCAATGATCTTCTTTCTTATGCCGGGGGACCGACTGATGAAGCCCGCCTGGAAGAAATGAGAATTGTTAGAACAGATAGTATTAGTTCTAAACAAATAATTTATAATCTGAATTTCAAAGATTTTCTTATGAATCCGGAGATAACAATGGATAGTTCTGTTCAATCCTTAAAAGCAGGTGATGTTTTACTTGTCTCGGGTTCTCCTAGGTTTTATCTAAGTGAATATATAAGCACTATATTAACCATAGTGTCGGTTTTGATTTCTCTTATAATTTTAATTAGGCAAAAATGAGCGAATATTCAGAAAAAGAATTTGAAATGGATAATTCTTCATCAGGTTTTAAGGATTTCATAAATTTAGTAAGAAATAATCCTTATTCTATTTCCATTATTGTTATTACATGCCTAGTCATTTCGATTGTTTTCGCATTGCTATCTAAGGATATTTATAAATCTACTGCCTCCTTAAAAATATCCCAGCCTAAGGGGAGTATACTTGATGCTAGTCAGTCAACGGAAATTCAGGGGTTCGCAGATGACCGTTTTATACTAACAGAAATTGAAATAATGAAATCAGCTACTGTTCGTAAGTATGTTGCTGAAGCTTTATCGGATAGCCTTAAAACGAAAGTGTTACCGGACAGCTCTCGGATTTCTACTGATTACTCATCTTTAGCTTTAAAAGAAACAAAAAATTTATCAATCGGAGCTCTTTCAAGTAGACTTGAATCTTCTGTAAATATTGAACAAAGAAAGGGGATGGATATTGTGGATATCTCAGTAGAATCTCCTTCCGCATATAATGCAGCATTAATAGCCAATATTTATGCCGATGTGTATAAAAGATTTAACCTTGAAGTAAATCGGAATCAATTAACGATGGTTAAGGATTTCCTTCTTACACACGTACAGGAGAAACAGAGTGAACTAAAAGAATCAGAAGCTGCATTAAGTCAGTTTCAGGCTAAAAACGGTATAATTTCTTTAGATGATCAATCTAAAACACTTATTTCTCAATTAGCTAATTTTGAAGCACAAAGAGACGGTGCCAAAATAGAATTTTCTGCAACGGAGAAAGTTTTAGCTCAATTAAAAGAAGAACTTACTCAGCAGAATCCAAAAGTTGCTGCATATATTGAAAATCAGGCCTCTCAGGCATATGTGTTGGGACTTCAGGAAGAAATAGCCAAATTACAGATAAATAAAGATCTTGTTTCTATAAACAATAGTGGGGAATATAATAAGCAAATCACTAAGCAATATGATGACCAGATTGAGTTATTAAAAAAGAAACTGCAGGGCAAAACTGATTTAATTAAACAGGGTCTGTTTGCAAGTAATCCTGAAGCTATAAAAGATCTTTCAATTAAAATAATGGATGCTGAAGTTAAAGAAAAAGGAATAGCAAGCCAGCTTAACCAGTTAAACGATATTGTAAAAAAATACGAAATACCGTTCAATAAATTACCCTTAACAACTATAAGTTATGCCCAGATCCAAAGGAAAAGAGAATCTTCGGAGAAATTATTTTCTTTGTTGGAGGAAAAATATCAGGAGGCATTAATCAACGAACAATCTCAGCCGGGAAATATCTTTATTTTTAATCAGGCACAGATATCAAACACCCCCTCAAAACCGGATAGAAGGTATATTATTGTCCTGGGTTTGATTATTGGTATCATCGTTGGTTTTGGCTATATATTTGTTAAAAATTATTTTGATGAGCGAATAAAATCACCAGATGAACTTGAAAGTCGCAATATTAACATTTTGGCATGGGTACCTGTAATTAAAAATATGGGGATAAGCGGTAAAGGACCGGGAGAATTTATCGTGGCTGAGAAGCCTTATGTCATGCCAAGTGAAGCTTTCAAAACCCTGCGAACGAGGGTTCAGTATTCTAACTTTGGTAAAAATGCTTTGAAGACCATTCTTATCACTTCCTCATCACCCGGTGAAGGGAAAACTTTTATAAGCGTTAATTTAGCCGGGGCTTTTGCACAGGATGGTAAAAAAACACTAATAATTGATGCCAATTTAAGGAATCCCAGAATTCATGATTTATTTAACCTGCAAAAATCTCCCGGATTTACAGATTATTTTTTAGAAAAAGCAACTTTAAATGAAATAATTCACCCTTCAAAGTTGGAAAATTTAAATATTATTACATCTGGAACTTTACCGCAAAATCCTTCTGAACTCCTTGGATCGGATCGGATGATTGAGTTCCTCAAAGAAATGCGGGATAAATATGATATTGTTATTCTTGATTCTTCTCCTGTCATTGCTGTTACTGATACGGAAATATTATCAAGGTTGGTTGATGCATCTATGGAGGTGGTTTCACCTGATTCGACACAACTGAATTTGGTAGAGAAAGCCGTCCAGTTGATAAAGAATGATAGCTCATTATTTTTAGGGGCAGTACTGAATAAATTCTCATACAAATCCGGGTATGATTCCTACTACAAATACTTTAGTTAAAAAAGAAGCAAGGTTAAAGAGGTTGGTAAAGTATAATTCAAATTTGAATAAAAAAATATTTGGAATTACATTTTCATTATTCTTTATTCTTGCAGCTACAAGAAGTATTGATCAGATTAAATGGTTATCATATTCAGCTCCCGCTTTCTATTTATTTTTTTTGATAGTAGGATATAAAGAGCTTAAATCCAAGGAACTATGGTTCTCTTTGTTATTGATTGCTTTTTTTGGTTTCTGGGCAATGATTACTGCACTTTGGTCCCCTTATCCGCGGGAAACTTTCGTTAGAAGTTTTGTTTTTATTGTGTCTTCATGGGGTATAATTATGGCTGGGTTTTACTGGGTTAAAAACTTTAGTAAAAATGAATTAGGTTTCTTGATCCCCCTAAATATTTTACTTTTAATAGCATCGGTATTTTCTTTAATGACTCAACTACCAGCGGATTATTGGGCTGGTTATGGGTATGGTTTAAAAAGCTTTTGGGCGCATCAAAATACATTTGCCAGTCTGATTATTTTTACAATTCCCGGAATATTTTTCCTGCCGTTTAAGGACAAAAGAATCAGATTATTAGTAACTATAGTTCTTTCTTTTCTTAATGTTTATATTTTGATCCTGACACATTCAAGGACTTCTCTGGCAGTATTATTCATATCTGTCTTTTTGTTTCCAATGTTAACAAAGCGTTTTACATTATTGGGTGTAGTAATAATAATTTTTGCTTGTATTACAGCATTCTATTTCGGAAATAAAGATTTCCGGAGTATATCCCATAATTATTTATTTAAAACAGAAACTTCACTTCTTGATAGAAAAAAGTCGACAATATCAGAGACCTATCAAGCAGCCGGACATGGAGGATGGAAAGGTTTGGGCTTTGGTGTGAGCGATACAACTGTAGTAGAAAAATCTCAATTAAATTTAATTTATCATTTTGAGGGAGTCAGGCTGGTTAGGGAAAAAACAGTAAGTATATATGCTTTAATAGAGGAAACCGGCTGGGTTGGGCTGACCCTGTTTCTTCTTTTTGTTGGCTATTTGTTCTACTTAACTATTTTAACTTATTTGAAAACCAAAGGATGGACCTCCGCTTTGATGATATGTGTTTTGCTTGGTATGTGCCTGCATGCCCAGTTGGAAGGATGGTGGCCAGGGATAGGTTCGGTACAATTTCCTTTGTTTATGGGGGTTGCAGGGGCAGCGATAGGTAAGTTCGGTTCGTCTGTTTAATATGAACATATTATTTTTGACTGATGATGTTATTTATGTCTCCGGAGTATCAAAACACCTTTATTATTTATTGAGGGAATTTTCCAAAGACAAAAATTATAATATCTTTTTAGTTTGTCCGGGGGGGGATTTTGTAGATGAATTCAGAAAATTAAAAATCAATGTAATTGTAAATAAAGAGATATCTCATAACGAAAGATCTTTTTTAAATATTATTAAAAGTATCTGGTTCATTTACCATTTAGTTAATAAACAGAATATTCAAATTATTCATTCCCATACTCATTATGCTGCGAATATTGCCTGGTGGACTTCAAAACTAACAAAGTCAATAACAATTCAGACTATTCATGGAATTCAGCCTCCCGGTGGAAGACTTCCGCATTTTATTGCAGATTATTTCATTTCAGTCAACAAAAATACCATAAATTATCTTGTCTCAATCGGGAAAGAGAAGGGGAGAATTTATTTTGTAAACCTGGGGTTACCATTTCCGGAAAAATATGTTAAGAATCGCAATGAAATAAAAATATTTTTTGCTTCAAGACTTGTTCCTGAAAAGGGTGCGGATATATATATTGATGCAATAGCATTAGTGAGGGATAGATTAAAAGAAAAAGTTTCGTTTATTATGGCTGGTGAGGGGGAATGCGAAAATGAATTGAAGGAGCAAATAGCAAGGTTAAGGGTTGACGTTAAATTCCTTGGCAAAATTAAAGACTCATATGATTATCTAAAGGACACACATGTTTTTGTATTTACTTCGAGGTATCAGACTGAAGGATTTCCCCTTGCTATAATTGAGGCTGCTTTGAATGAGAATTTAATTATCACATCAGATTTTATTAGCTTGAAGGAGATATTTGAGGAAAATAAGGATTGTTTGGTTTTTTATAATAATGATCCGACACAATTAGCAGAAAAACTTATTCTTGCAGTAGACAATTATAACGATTATTCTGAGATGATTTTAAACGGTTCTGAGAAAGCAAGGGGAAATTTTTCTGTGGAGAAAATGGTGTCGGAGTTAAAAGATATTTACCGTAATGTTAAATAATATCCCTGTTACAGTGCTGATGACTGTATATAATTGTAGACAGTATATTCTGACATCAGTTAACAGTATATTAAGACAGACTTATGTGAATTTTGAGCTTTTAATCATTGACGACGGATCTGAAGATAACAGTGAAGAAATTATCAAATCATTGAACAGCGAAAAGATTAAGTACATTAAATTGAAACATTTAGGGAGAAGTGCGGTATTAAATTACGGACTAAAAGAAGCAAAGTATGATTGGGTTGCCTTAATGGATTCTGATGATATTGCTGTCCCTGAGAGGCTGGAGAAAGAAGTAAGTTTAATTAATGGGAGCTATCAGGATATTATTTTTTCTGATTCAGTATTTTTTAAAAATAAAAAGATTCAATTTCTCAATATGATTAATACTGAAAAGGAAGATCTGAAAAGGAAAATTGAATTAAGAGGGCATATATGTAATTCGAGCGTTCTTTATAACAGGAATTTTATCCTGGAGAATGGGGGATATAATAAATATCTTGATCATTCGGAGGATTATGAGCTTTGGATCAGACTTCTGAATAAATGCAATTTTGTTCATTTAAATGAATTTCTGCTTTTTATGAGAATAAGAGATAATTCTTTGAGCACGAAAACGTCTGAAGGTCCTGTTTCAAAAATTTCTATCTTTTCGGGTATTAACAAACCGATGGTTGAAAAAAGACTGGGAATATTTAGCAGCATGAGGGAATATTTGTTCAGAAAGAGGGCTAAGTTAAAGGTGAAGTATTTCTTTTGGAAAATTTGGAATTTTAACTTTCATTGTGAATTAACTAGAAAGTTAAAGGGATTGGATCAGCTTAATACAAAAAAATAGTTTTAAAACAAAAATTTAAGAGATTATGAATAGAAACATATTAACTGCTGTTATTGTTATTTTATTAACATTTTTTCTATCTGCACAAAAGAAAGACTTCAGAAACTTCCGTCCAACTGATCTGCAGAGCATGGAGGTCAAAGGTAATTCTTTCTTCATCAAATTGAATAATAAGAGTTATAAGTATAATGATAAACAGAAAGGGAAATTTACTATCAGGGATTATACTGAATATACCGACCCATCCAAATTTGGTGAATATAAACTTCCGGGAAGAACTCTACTTGTTGCCCTGCCTCCTGGTTCAAAACCGCAAATTAATCTTGTTGAATCGAAAGAGGAAATATTAAATAACGTTTTACCGGAAATAAACCCTCTGGCGGTGTCTGATAAGGATGGTAATATAAACTATAAAGACTCAAAACTCAAAAGGAGGACTGGGGTAAAACCTGTTTTGGAAATAACCGGATATACATGGTTCCGGAATTACTATTGTGCTGTAGTTAGAATAAATGATATTAGCTTTAACGAGCAGACAAGCCAATTGGTTATTAAAAAAGGGATTAAATTTGAGGTAAAGCTTGCAGGAAATGTAAACCCGATAGCCGTATCTCCGGTTCCGGATTATGATATTGAATTTAAAGATCTTATAGTGAATTCAGATATGGCTGGACAATTCAGGGGAAATCCTAAATTTGGGATTACTGACACTACCGGGAACTGGTTTAATTATACTCAACCGTATGTGAAAATTGGTACCGGGGGGGAAGGTCTTTTTAGAATTTATAAAAGCGATCTTACTAATCTTGGTATCGATGCCGCATCTATAAATCCTCAGACATTCCAATTGTTTGAATCCGGTATGGAACTAAATATTTATATAAGTAATGAGGCAAGCAGTGTTTTTAGCGATTCTGATTATGTCGAATTTTTCGGCACAAGGAATTTTTCTAAGATCTCTCCCAAAATTCTTAACACAGACAATGATGAATATAATGAATACCTTAACAGATATACGGACACAACATTTTATTTCCTGACTTGGGGGACCACTAATGGAAAAAGAGCTTATTCTCTTTCAAATCTGGCTTCCGGTATCAGCGATACATTGAATTATTTTTCTTGTGTAATTCACCAGGAACCAAACTACATGCTTCAGTATCTGAATAGTAACGATGAGGTTGCGAACCAGACACCTAACTGGCATAAGAATAAATCATGGTATTGGGAGTGGATGACTGATTCTCCTGCAATTGTTAATGACACTATACAGTTACAGAATATTTATCCCGGTAAAACAGCAAAAGCATTTTTTAAGTTGGTCAGCGCCGCTTCAAGTACTACAATAAATTCTCATAATATTACTTTTTCCGCTAATAAGACATTACTGGATTCTGAGGTTGTCAACCTGAATAACCAGGTTTTGCTTCAAGGAAATAATATCAGTTCTGATCTTTTATTTAATGGCGCTAATGTGTTTACACTTCATAATTACTATAACGGTACTGATCCCAATTATCTTGCAAAGGACTGGTTTGAAATAGAATATCCTAAATACCTTAATCTTTCCGGTGATTCCCTTTATTTTGAGTTTAGAGATAATTTTTCAAATAAAATTGCAATGATTAAAGTTGGAAATGCCTTGTCTTCACTTAACGACTATGAAATATTTAAAGTTAAGCCGTTCCTTAAGAAAATAGAAAATGCTCAGATAATTGCAGGAAATATTTTCTTTTCCGATACGGTAAATACGAATGATGCATACGTTATTTTCAAATCGGCTAATATATCCAAACCAAAATTCTATTATAAGAAGAATTTTGTTAATCTCAGGAAAAGCCGGCAGACTGATTATATAGCAATAACACATCCTTTGTTTTTGAACAGCGCGCAGGC
>OCTA010001613.1_pt1 | contig 20741 bp, 13 predicted proteins | sample 1538991 | NCBI WGS metagenome assembly OCTA01 (sample SAMEA3539302, study PRJEB22396) | soil metagenome | biome: tundra; feature: field; material: soil | place: USA | collected 2010-05 | depth 0.15 m | reverse complement strand
CGTCGCCCGCGGCAAAGCCCGCTATGACCGATTTCTCAAGAGCGTAGGCATGGCGATGGTCGGCGACTCGCAAGCCGCCATGGCGGAGTTGTTAGGCCGTGGCCACGAAAACTGAAGGCGAGCGGGAGTTCCGGATTCAAATCCCGCCGTGTCCGGCAGCGAACTCGACCCTCGACGAATACCTCGACTGGCGCTTTGGGCAGGGCGTTCCGTGGTTCTCACGCGGTACACTTTCTCGGTGATTTATCGATGGTGTCGAAGAGTCAGGCTGATGTCAAACCTCTTCAGGCACTGCAAATGGCGCTCGGTACCCGCGTGTCGCCTCGTGCAGTAGGGCATTCGCTTCATCGTCGCCGATCACCCTCCCGGTTTCCGGGTCACACTGCAGCATCCGGCCCAGGCGGTAGGACGCGTTCGCCAAATGCACCAGGGCAGCCGAAATATGCCCCTCTTGAATGGGCGCATTCAGATCTTCTTTCTTCCGGTTGCGTACGCATTCTATGAAGTTAGCGAAGTGATTGCCTCCGCCTTGGCCGTGACGTCCGGGCTTTCCGTCGTGGCCGAGCATAACCTCATAGCTCGCCGCATCTTCGTCGCCCGTGGCCAGGTACCCGTCGGCTCCATAAAAGATGTCGCCGATCGCATTGTGGTGGCCGAAGAAACGCTTGACTCCTGGGGTCAGGCTTCCGCGTCCGATGCCAGCCTCGTTGTTAGTAATCCAATGGCGGACCTCAAACTCCAGCATTTTCCGCTTGCCGTCCGGCAAGTCGAATTCAAAGACACAGTTCAACGTGTTAGGTGTCTGCTGATCGTCATCGAACATGAAATGTCCGCCCATGGCAGTGACGCGGCTCGGAAACTTGACGCCCAATCCCCAGCGGGCAACATCGATCTGGTGGATGCCTTGATTACCCAAATCCCCGTTGCCCGTATCCCAATTCCAGTGCCACTTGTAATGAAAGCGATTGCGCGTGAAAGGCTTCAAGGGAGCCGGTCCCGTCCAAAGATCGTAGTGGACGCCGGCGGGGACGGCTTCTTCGGGCGCGTGTCCGATCGTGTCGCGCCATTTGAAGCACAATCCGCGAGCCAAGTACACTTCACCGATGACGCCCTCGCCTAGGCCCTTGACTGCCTCTTGAATCGCGGGCGCGGAGCGAATCTGCGTGCCATGCTGCACGATGCGATTGTATTTCTCCGCCGCGCGAACGAGTTGGCTGCCTTCCCAGAAGTTGTGCGAGCAGGGCTTCTCGACATAGACATCCTTGCCGGCCTGGCAAGCCCAGATGGCCATCAGCGCATGCCAATGATTTGGTGTGGCAATCGAGATCGCATCAATTGACCGGTCTTCCAGCAACTTGCGCACATCCACAAACGCCTGCGGCTTTCCGCCGAGTTCTTCACGGCGTTTCTGCAACAGGTTTTCATCCACGTCGCACAGGGCCGCAATCTCTACGTTAGGCATGTGGGAAAATCCGTTGATGTGGTCTTTGCCGCGCCCATTCAGTCCGCAGACCGCCACTCGCACGCGATCATTCGCGCCCAACAGTCCACTTAAAGCGCTGAAACCCACAGTGGTTTTCGCCACGGTCTTCAAAATGTCGCGGCGAGTCATGTCCGATTCCATCGTGATTCCTCCTATTACTTTCCGGCGTACTGCATGTAGACGCCCGCGACGTCTGCGTCGCGGAAATCACCATGATGTATGAAAACCCGGTAACGGAGCGTGAGTGATCCGTCAGCCGGGATCACATAACTGCCATCCAGATGCCGGTCATGCAGGAACTCTCTCAGGCCAAAAGGATTGGCGGCGAGAAGACCGTACTGCCGGGCATGCCAGTAAGACGGATGGCGCAGGTTCTCGGGATGATCCAAAATAGCCAGGCCGACGCTTTCTCCGGCGACATTGCCATAGTAATCCACCCAGTCCGCGCGCCGCCCCCAGATCCCCTTTTCACCGGTGGCGCCGCCGGAATTGACCATGTGACCTGTGGGTGGCTCCAGTGCTTTGACAACGCGTATGCCAAATGTGCCTTCCTTGGTGTCCCCAATCCTCAGTGGTCCGTGATTAGCATGGATGACGAACTTGCAGTCGATGATCCGCTCGTGCTCATCACCGCTGAAAGTGTAGGCCTGAGTCTCCTCGGCGATGTTCTCTTTATCGGATGTCACTAAGTCGAATTCCGCCCGCAGAGCGCCTGAGCCGTCGCCACTGCGCATTTCGTCAAGCGCCCGGAACACGGTCCGACCGAAGGCAGATGGCGAGTGATGGCTCCACCGGGCAAACTCCGCCTCTCCCCAGAAGTCGTAACCATTAATATCGCCGTGAGCGAAGTACATAGCGCGCTGGTGAGGCTCGTCGTGGTCTTCGCCGGGTATGTCGCCTACCATGGGAAAGCTGCGCGTGACCACGGTGCCCTGTGCGCTCCGCAACGGAAAGAGATACGGTTTCGCAGCCTCGGAGCCAAAACAGTAGGTGGTGAAAGGCTTGCCGCCAACCATAACATCAATCTGATCGCCGTGGCGGTTGACCTCCACGGCCTGCCATGTTTCGGGTGAAGCTGAGCTGAAGGCGAGTAGAAAAAGGGAGGCCAGACGTGTCATAGGTTTCTACGGCTTTTGCGGATTGCTCGAGCGTTTGCGTTGCGGCTCCATAATGGCCGGATCAAATCTCTACAACCGAACGATCTTATCGGACGTCACCCCTTTTAAGACGTTCCGGGTATCCACAATCAACCTCGCCCTGTCCACCAGGAATCGATAGTCAAAGGCCCCATGGTCCGTCACGATCACCACGCAATCGGCGTCCGCCACGCCCCTGGCGAAGTCGTAAGCAACCCAACGTTTTCCGTCCAGGCTTACACAGGGGACATAGGGATCAGAGTAAGTCACCTCCGCGCCGTATTTCTCAAGCAAATGCATGATGTCGATTGCCGGCGACTCCCTGCAATCGTCGATATTCCGCTTGTAAGCCACACCGAGGATGTGAATGCGTGACCCCTTCACCGGTTTGGCCGCGTCATTCAGCGCATTCCAGACCTTCTCGACCACGAAGTGAGGCATTTGGCCGTTGATATAACCGGCTAGCTCTATGAATCTGGCTTCGATGCCCGCCTGCCTGGTCTTCCACGAAAGGTAGAATGGATCGATCGGGATGCAGTGGCCGCCCAACCCAGGCCCTGGGTAGAACGGCATAAAGCCGAATGGCTTGGTGGCCGCGGCGTCGATTACCTCCCAGACGTTGATGCCAATGCGGTCGCACATCAGCGCCATCTCGTTGGCCAGTCCAATGTTGATCATGCGGAAAGTGTTTTCGAGCAGTTTCACCATTTCCGCCACCTGCGTGGAGCTGACGCCCACCACTTTCTGGAGCGCCTGCGAATAGAACAATTGTCCCATCTGCGTGCAGGCCGATGTGGCGCCGCCGACCACCTTGGGGATGTTAGCCGTCTGAAATTGCGGGTTGCCCGGATCGACACGCTCGGGAGAAAAGCAGAGGAAGAAATCCTGTCCAGCACGTAATCCCGATTTTTCAAAAAGGGGTAGCAGGAGTTCGTCCGTGGTGCCAGGATAGGTGGTCGATTCCAAGATGATGAGCATGCCCGCATGCAGATACCTGGCAATGTCTTCAGAGGAGGACACGATGTAACTCATGTCAGGGTCCTTGGTTTTGCGCAGGGGCGTCGGCACACAGATGTTGACCGTGTCCAGGTCGCGCACAACACCAAAATCCGTGGTAGCGCGCAGCTTGCCATTCCTGACAAGCGACGCCAGCAGATCGCTCGGAATATCGGCCACGTACGAGTCGCCCGAGTTGACACGCGCGACCTTCTGCGGATTCGCGTCGATACCCGTTACATAAAAACCCGCCTTCGCAAACTCGACGGCCAGCGGCAAGCCCACATAGCCCAACCCCACGATTCCCACGCACGCGGTATGCGAGCGGATCTTCTCCTCGAGATTCCTCGCAGCAGGCTGCGAAGTGTTTTCCATGTCGATTTCTGTCAACGTCATATGCATAGTCACACCACCGTACCTTAAGTCATACTCATGGTCACCCGATCGCCCGTTTTTCGGATCCCGGGAATCGCTCGCGGCCAGGCACGCTCTCTGCAGGAACACCCTGATCTATCCGGAGCAGTTTCGGATGCACTGAAATGGTTGCCTGTGGGTCGAAGGTTCGCGTCTCTCTCACGGCATAAATTGGCTTTCCCTGAGATTCATAATATGTGCGAGACAGGATCTCAGCCGCGAGCCCCAGGCACAGAATCTGGATGCCACCCAATACCAGCACGGTTGCCGCAAACAGGAGCGGCCCGTGCTGCAGCATGGTCGCTTGGTGACCGACCAACTTGCTAAAGATCAGGCCGCAGCCAATCAGGGAGCCGGATCCGGTGGCCAGCAGCCCGATCGGGCCGAAGAAATGCAGTGGCCGGGTGGAGTAGTCCATCAGAAATTTGGTGCTGAGCAGGTCGAGGAACACGCGCAGAGTGCGCGAGATTCCATAGTTGGATTTCCCGTTCTGGCGCGGCGGATTGTTAATGGGAATTTCCGTGATCCGCGCTCCGTACCAGGCGGCGAGAGCGGGAATGAAACGATGCAGTTCACCGTACAACTGAATACTTTTGAGGGTTTCCCGGCGATAGGCTTTGAAGGTCGTGCCGAAATCGTGCAGCGCGACTCCGGAAAGTTTGCCCATCATCCAGTTCGCGATGCGGCTGGGCAACCGGCGTGACAGCCACCCGTCCCGCCTCTGGGCACGCCATCCGCTGACAATGTCATAACCTTCCTCCAGTTTCGCAATGAAGGCCGGGATTTCCTCCGGATCGTGCTGCAGGTCGCCATCCATGGAGATGATGATCTCGCCACGCGCGGCATCAAAGCCCGCTTTCAGAGCCGGGGTTTGGCCGAAGTTCCGGCGCAGCGTAACAACGCGCACGCGCGAGTCGCTCGCTGAGATGGCGCGTAGCGCCAATGGCGTGTCGTCTTTACTTCCATCGTCCACCAAAACAATCTCGTAAGGTTTTGCAAGATCTTCCATGACCTGAGTCACCCGCACATACAACTGAGTGACATTGGCTGCCTCGTTGTAAAGCGGCACCACAACGGAGTATTTCACTTCCTTATTCATGCTACATATCTCCTTGTTTCGAGTATTCGTATTGCTTGTGTGCGGACCGGCTCGATACCAAGCTGCTCATAACTGATCAGCTCAATGCCACGATCGGCCACCAGTCTATTGACCGCAGGGGCCGTCAACGCCCGGATTTCGACTTCGCGCTGCCCCAGCAAGCGAGTGCCGCTGCGCACCAGATCGCCATCAAGGTATCCAGGGTGGCACATCAGTTCGCTGACGCCTCCCGGCAAGCTTCCCAGGATGTCCAAAACGCCTCGCACGTGCAAGAATCCGGTTTGGCTAAGACCGTAAAACTGTGCGGGGAAGAGCAGCCCGGCCTTCACCAGCTCTTCTCGAAAGCTACGAGCGAAGGCAGAAACGGCGCGCGCCACGAGATACTGCTTCATCACGCCCGTTCGGGAGCTTCTGCCGCTTAGCAGGTGCGCCAGATTAGGCGCGACCTCTCTCGGACAGCGTATGGCCGGAACAGCGAACTCCTGGGCCAGGCGGATCACAATCGGCCGCACGCCTGGCAGCAAATGCATGTGCTTATGCCCGTCCAAGTGCGTCGGTCGAATTCCTGCTGCAAAAACCTTGCCGATCTGCGCCCGAAGTTCAGTTTCTATTTCCGCGAGATTCACCTTGCGCGCAAGCAGAGCCCGCAGCAAGGAGCCCGGACTCCAATGCAGACGTCCATTGGAATCGACCAGACTAGGAATGCTCCGGGTGGAGGCGACCGGCTGGCCTGCCGCGAGATTCAAGTGCACGCCGATGCCCAGCCCCGGCGCGCGGCGCCTGATCGTCACGGCTGTATCGAATGCCGCGCCGTTTGCCATGATAGTCGTGCTGGTGACAATCCCGCGGAGGTGTGCGTCGACAATGCCTGTGCTCACTTCCTCGGTGAGTCCGAAATCGTCCGCATTGACAATGAGCTGCATCATAGCTAAGTGGTGCTCCTTTCCGCCGCAGGCAAGAAAATCGAATACCTGGCCAAGAAAAGCAAGCCGATCACTGCCCAGAACAGACTACGGATCTTGCGAATGAGCGCTAACGAAATGCCATCGCTCGCGGCATATCCAATGGCCTGCAGTGTGGCGGCAGCGGCTCCTTCCTGAACTCCTAACCCGAGAGGAACGAACGAAAACGCTATCTGTACGGCCCGGCTGGCAGACTCCACCAGATAAGCGGCGAACAGCGAACTGTGTGCCGTGGTGACTTTGAGAATCAAGTAGGCCTCGCCGATACCTGTAAAGTTTGTAGCGATCTCGATGGCCAAAACCGCAAGAAAAGTGCGCCGGTTCTTCAGAAAGAAGTCGTAGACGGTCTGCTCGACGGCGCGAACCGATTGCTCATGGCGCGCCAGAAGAGCCCACCGCCATCCCCGCCTTTTGAGCGAATCGAACATTCCGCCGAGTAATAAAAGCCGCCGGTTCACAGCCCACCACACCATCGCCAGGCAAGCCAGGAAGCAACTCACCAGGCCGCCGCCGATCCACCAGAAGCCACGCAGGCCGGCTACGGCAATCACCGCAAGCACAATTCCACTTAGCATGAATAACACTGCGCCGAGGCCAAAAATGAGATTCTCAAGTACGACTGACGATGCAGCCGTCTGCGCGGGCATCAGTCTCGAAACAGCGAGTACCCTGGCTGGTTCGCCGAGCAATGGTCCGGCGGGCGTGAGGTCATTCAGCGCTTCACCGACCAGTCTGGGTCCCAGGAACTCGAACCAAAGTGGGCGCCGGCCGTCAGTTTGCACGCAGTAGCTCCATGCCAGCGCCCGCAAGATATGTCTCAGGCCGGAGAGCAGAATCAGTGCGACTACCCCCCATCCCAACACCCGGATGTTCCGCAGGACCGCCTCTGCGCCTGTCCGCTGCAGCATGCAAAAGAACAGCGCAATGCTGGCCATGCCGGCTATCGGACGCAAATAGTGCAGCCCGGGCTTCATCGGATCCTCCGCAGCTGGGCAACTTCCGCCCTGTGGTAAATGCGGGCGGCTTCCGCCCCGCCGATCTCCACCGTTCGAATAGGCAGTTGGCGGGACTCGATAGTTCGAACGATGCCAATATTTTCGAAGTATGTTCTTCCGTCTTGGAGCACCAGGAAGGCGGAGTCGAGCGCGCTGAGCCTTTTAGAGCTATCGGAAAGATCAAAGTACTGTAAATCGTCCCGGCCGTACTTGTGCAGGTAGTACTGAAACACCGGTTTGGCTTCGCTTCCCACACTTGCCCCGAGAGGGGCTTCTTGCGCGATATACTGAACCGCTCGTTGAAGTCCCATGTCATTTACTTCATCGTGCGGAAAATAGTAGCCGGTATGCCCGAACCCCAAGGAATTCAGGTAGAGCGAATAATAGGGGCCACTGTTAGCGGCCACGCCCACTGGATACACGATAAACACCGACATGAAAGCCGCGGCCAACGCCGGCGTCAGGCGGGGGCTCATTCTCCAGCGAGCCATTGCTGTTAGCCAAGACAATATTCGGACGAGGCCAATGGCAGCGATGATATACACGCTCGGCATCCAGGCCAGCATGTATCGCATCCACTTGCCACCCACCAACGAAAATGGGATAATCCAGGCGGCAAACATGAAGATCACAAAGGAGGCGGCGGGATCACGGCGGCGCTTCCAGATCTCCACGAGGCCAACGAGCAGACCGGCCAGAACGGGAATCGGGGTCTTAATCACGAGTAGCAAGAGATAAAAATACCTGGGCATTCCGCCAGTTCCCCCCAGGTCTTCGCGGTACAAGTGTCCCATCACGAGGTAACCATGATGAGTGATGCTGCTTCCGCCTACGTAATGAACCATGTGATTCAGTGTGCTTGGCAGAAGGATAACAGGATCAAGCAAAAGGAATGCCGCCGCACATGTTCCAAGAAAAAGAAGAATATTTCGCTTTCCCAAAGGCCGGCGCAGCTTGCCCCTATCGGTCAACCAATAGTAGAGCGCATGTATCCCCAAATAGTGAGGAAAGTACTTTGAGGCTAACATCAATCCGAAACTCGCGCCGCTCGCGGCGTAGAAGCGTGTCGTGAGTTTGCTATCCGTCGTACTCACGTTTCTGGCGCGGCGATACAGATAGTATCCAAGCCAGGTAAAGAACACCAATAACGTGTCTTCTTTAGCCACCCGGTTGATTGTGATGGCGATGATGCCGGTAGCCCAAAACAGTGCGCTAAGCAGCCCAACGGCTGTGCCGAATAACTCCTGTGCCAACAGGAAGACCACGATCGCGGTCAGCGATCCAAAAATGACGTTTGGCAGCCGGACGGATGCTTCTTCCGGCACCTGATGAGATCGTCCAATGCCGCGGTTCCACACATCCGAAGCTGCCAGAGAAACCGCAATGAGCGATTTCATCAGCATAGGATGTTCGAGGTTGACGGAAAATCCACCGCGGAGATAGGAACGTGCCGCCTCCACCTTATGCACTTCGTCCTCGTTGAAGCCTGCACTGCCAAGGCCGCGAACGCGGAGACCGAACCCCAGTGCAACGATAAGAATCAGTGCCGCTAGTTTATGTTTAGCGATGAGGTGGGCTAGCATTGGTTTTCCAGTCCGCTAAAGTCCGGCTAGTTCACCGCGTCCAGCACGAACCCGTTAACGCGGTGCTGAAATCCCACGAAGTGCCCAAAGACGGGAGACGTGACATTGTCGTAGACGGCCAGCGGGTTCGAGTGATTTGTGAGATTGAGCGTATAGAGGCCGAAACGAATTTTCTTGGACTTGAGCTTGCCGCCGACAAAGGGCAAGTGGAACTCCCGGTAAACCTTCAGATCCAACGAGAAGAACTCCGGGAACCGTTGCGTATTCGGTTGACCGACGTAGTTTTGGAGAGTATCGATATTCGAGTACGTAAGGCCGCTATGCACATCGACCACCGGACTGACGCTGATATTCTTGGGTAAAGACAAAATCCCCCAGGCCACCACCCGATTGGGTATATCCTGCGGAAGGTTGCCGAAAGTGTTGGGGCGGATCACGGGCCCTTCAAATGGTACATACAGGGCTGCAAGCGTGTTCAAATCCCCGCGAGCATGGCTCCGAATATAGGACACGTTCACATCGCTGCGCTCGCCCGGTTTGTAGTGCAAGGTCTCTTCGAATTCGTGGTAATGCGAACCACCAGTGTCTTCCATGCCCAACAAGGCCGGTTGTCCTTGTGCGGCCGCCAGCGGCGTGACTACATAAAGCCCCTTGGTCCGGCTGTAGAGATAGCTGGTGCGGAGCACCATATTGCGTCGAATTTCGCGATCCACTTCGACATTCCACGTGGTGTTACGTGGGCTCGTCTCGAGAGTGGAAACCGGGACCAGACCCCGCCCCGGTTCCATGAGGAGATAAGCGTTTTGCAAGCTTAGTGTACTAATCAAAGCCCCGGACGGGCTGTAGAAGCTTTCCACACGGTTGGGGTAGCTCAAAAAGTCCGCCACCGGCAACGGTACGCGTTCGTAGAAAAGACCGCCGCCGGCGCGTATGATCGTCTTGTGGTCTGAGCCTGGCGAATAGACTACCCCGGCACGAGGAGCAAACGCCGCTGAGCGGCCGATTGACTGACTGGACAAGCGCCCGCCCATGTCCAGAGCCAGATGGTCATTCAAGCTCCAATGGTCTTGCACAAATTCCGCAGCTTCGGTGTCCCGTGCATGCTGACGGTTGCCGCCCTGAAAGTCAATCCGTTCCGCCAGTGAACCGTCTTGCTGCAACAGTTCGATCGGATGCGAATAGTCGCTGCCGAGGTAAGAGCGGTGCGTCACAATTACGCCGGTCTTCAATTGATGGCGGCCGAGCCACTGCTTGAGGGGCAACTGATAAACCGGACCGAATTGATACTGGTTAGACGTTCTGGTCCAACGATCGAAGAAATTGCCACCCCAGCCCTCTGGCGTGATGAGCATGTCTTCAGGCCCCTGGCCATGTGCGTTGCTGTCGAATCGCGTGTAGCGAAACATCGTGCTCAGCAGCGCGCCCGAGGTAAATTGATAGCTGTCGTTGGCACCCAAGGACACACCCCGCACCCCGTCATCAGCGGATGCACTTTGGGGCACCAGCGCGCTGATGTCGGCGAATTGCGTGCGGATCGAAAACGTGTTTGCCGTGACAAATAAGAGATGCTTGGGTGAGAGCACCGCCTCGAGTCCGGTCAGCGCATTGAAGCCTTGCTTCCGGGTCTCGTCCACCGGCCATGGCAATCCACGCACAGGACGCTTGTTTACGTCATAGGTTACGGATTCGAAAAAGTTGAGCTTGTTCTTCAGCAGCGGGCCGCTGAAGTAGAGGCGCGGCGTAAAGTCCGAAACTCCGGCAATGTGATCATTCTTGACACGCAAGCCCGGGATGAAGTCGAACACTCCCCAGTCCCAACTGCCGGAAGGCGGTTTAGTCTCGATCGTGGTCAGACCACCCGAGAAGCCCCCGTACTCGGCGCTGTACGGAGCCTTGTCCACAGTCATCGACTGGATGGAATCCAAGGGTACGGGGATGGAGAAACTCCCTGTTACAGGATCAACGGTCTGCGCCGAGTCCACAAGCAGCATCCCCTGATTCTCCGGCGCGCCCTTGAAGTTGAGTTGGCCGTCGTGGGTACGCACCACGCCCGGGACCAGCGGCAGGGCCGCTTTAAACTTCTGCTCGGCCAGCGGCAGGGTGGTAAACTGCTGGCTGGCGACCGTGGCGCTCGAATCCGCAGTCGCTGTGGGAAGCGCGGCTGCCTGGTCGTGGACCTCGATGTTTTCAACCACCCTCTCCAACTCCAGGCCGACGTCTGCAATTTTTGTTTCTCCATCGCGCAGGACAACAGTCTCGCCGAATGGTTGGAAACCCTGTAGCCGTGCCTGTATTGCGTATGTGCCGGGTGACAGGTCCTTGAACTGAAAGCGACCCTCCGCGTCCGTTGTGGCTGCCAGGGATTCTCCCGTTGAAGAAGAGGTCAGGGTCAACGGCACGCCGGGGACCGGTTCGGCTTGGTTTTGTTGGTCGGCCAGCTTCACCATTCCCTCGATTGAAGGCCGGCTCGCTTCGGGATGGCTGATATCTGGGATCTGGGCGAACGCCACACCACCACTGACGATCAGGGATAAGAGCAACGTGGAACCAGCTATTCGTTTCTCGACTGGGTGATACGCTGCTCTGGAACCGTTTCGAACTGACATACTATACGCCTCCTGCGAACCGATACGTCAACGCTTGTACGCTTCTCTCGCGCTGTCGTACCTTACAACGAGAGAAGCAAGACCCGCCATCGCGGAAATACGATCAACCGCGACACGTAAAACTTTTCGAACTCTCCGGCTTCGGACGATCTCGATTTCTGCGATCACTTGCGTTGCTTCTCGGCACCTGTACAAGCACGGCATCTGCCAGATGGGTGTTGTCGGTTTCAGCGTGGCAGATAAATACGTTCAGCATCGCAGGTTGGTGTGCCTGCGAATAGGTTTAGAGGCAGGCTGGCCCCTGCGAGTGCGAACGGTCGAATCGGCGACGCGAGGGATGAATGGCTTAAAGAACCGGCGAGGATGGCAGATGCCGAGGCAGTTGACGAAAGTCGGCAAACACATCACTTTACGATTTGGAATTGCGCAGGCTTCAGACTAAAGAGGATATTAATCAGCCGTACCATGGAGTCTGGGAGCAGATACCGAAACGGAAGGCGAGAACAGGGCTTGCAGTTGCCTTGCGGGCATTGTTGTTAGAGGAAAGAAGTTTTTCACGGCCGTCGCCGCGACTGCGTGCGGAAAAGCTGTTTCACTCGTCGGTCCTCCGCTCGCCTACGTGCTCGCGCTCGGTGGCATGGTGCAGTACGAGCAGGCATCCCGCCGCTACGAATAGCCGGAAATGGCACGGGCTCTCTCGTGAGAGTTGCGAGTGGCGTTCAAGCGTGACGATGAAGCCAGCGACCAACACACCGCGACAAAGAGCGCGTCTCGGTGGTCGGCCGGGAGAATTTCAGAAGCGGCTGCGATTCAGGAGTTGCCGATCCTCGGCTCAGGCGGCTTCGCCCCGACACACGTTTTCCACCGATTTCACGCTAGTAAGTCTCGCTGGCATCCACAATCCCCTCGCGTCAATATAAATGCGATGCCGCCCATTCTGCGACCGGAGTGCCAGGCGTACCGGCTGATTGAAATCGATATTGGGTACATTCTCCAACCAGTGGCGTAACAGTCGGCGCTCTTCCGGATCGATCTGCGTCACAAATGTGAGGTCGAGAAGGCGCTCTTTTTTGCCAACAACACCGTCACTCGGCCAATCCTGCTCAACTTTCTTCGCGCCTTTTGGGTCCAGTGTGCCCGCCAGTTCCATGGTGAAACCGGTAGCTCCGTCATGCATGGAGTGACTGAATCCTCGGGTTTTCATGTCAGTTTCTTCTGCCGATGTGATTTGCATGTTCATAACCACGCTTGCGTTTCTGAAGTGGCAGACGTCGCTAGTGTGGTGCGGGAGCCTCTCGTAAAACTCCGCGTCCCCATGCGATCGACGACTAGGCGGAGCCGGTCGGGCCTTCGACGTTGCCAGGGCAGGGAGAGAAGCGAGCGTGCTGCGCATATGATTTGTTGGGTTTGTGAGAGTCGCCCAATAGCATCATTACCTCGATCCAGGCCCATGAGCGCGGAAGGACAGGCGGTCCATTGACGTCGCCTGATCGATATCCGGGTGTTCCTCTAGTCCGCCGTGACCTATCGCTGCCGATGGCGCTCGTTCTGGCGACACTGCTATTGTTTCGCCGATCTTCAGGCAGGAAACCGCCCCGCCCGAGCCGAAACCCTGCGGCGAGAAGGCGCACCTTGGGAATTCGCCATGTAACCGGCGCTCGATGCGGCCACTGAAACATAGCCGGCCGTCGATTCCCCGCGCCTGGGCGGCCTCATGCGGCCAGCTTCAGCTTGACGGTATCCGTCGCCTCCTGAGCGTCAAGCAATTCCTGGCAGTGCAAACAATATCCAGCCCAGGGCACAGCCGTGAGGCGTTTAGGAGAGATCGCCTCCTCGCAGTCGAGGCAGATCCCAAAGTCGCCGTCATCGATGCGCCTCAGCGCCGCGCCGATCTGCATCAGCTTCTTAGTATCGCGTTCGAGACCGCGGGCCGCGAATTCCCGTTGCCCTGCGAGTTGCACGGTCTCGATCAATTCGTTTGATTGGACAATGCAAATGTCCTCGCGCCGGCGCGATTGATCCACGATCTCCATGCGCTTAGCCATGAGTAACGTTCTGAATTCATTTACGTCAGCTTCTTTCATAACGACGCCCTCTCATTCTGTTGCACCGAACGACGCAGTTCGCGAGATCTGCGGCATCCTTCGGAAGTTTCCGTCCGTCGAGTGCCGGCTTCCCCGAGATTGTTTCAGTCCGGTTTCTGTGGTGTCATAAAGCACGGCGGTTGCCAAATCCTCGCGGGCGATGTTATAAGCTTTAGTCGCGCGAGTTGGTACAGGTTCGGCACCCGACGCAGCAACTGCCGAGATTCGGCATAACACCGCACGGACTGCGCAGATACGGCTCTGGGGCTTCCAGTAGCCCGTGGAAATCGGAGAGGTGCTGTGGTGCCGGAGTGCGCTTAAGGCGCATGGGAAGCTCGGCAATGGTTTCGCGATCAATGGAACAACGCTAGGTGGGTCTGGTTCCCGGTGCCACAAACCGTCGTAACATTCGGCCTTGGCATAGCGGTCGAGATCGGTGTCGCGCGCCCGTTCCGGTGGCATGCACTGCGGCCGAAGGTATGCGCCGCAGGGTCGAGCTGTCTCTTCAGTGAGTCGACGAGCGGGGCGGGCAATGCAACGGATACACATCGAGGAGGACGATTGCACAACGTGTCGCATCGCAAAACGTGCCGGATGAGCTTCGCGACCCGGGCGGATATCGCAGAACATCTCGCATGCGACAAATCAACATCGCACGTCAGTTTGGTTGAGTTAAAGAGCCGAAAGCGCTTACGCTGCGCGCGCTCGCCTCCGCAGTTTGAAGGCGTTCGGCCCGGGACTGTAAGCTATCTGCATGCGACACCATCTTGCAAACGGCGAACCACGACGCACGACGCGCGCCTGCTAGAGAGCAGGCGTACGAAACCGGCGACAAAGGTAATCGGCAGCATGATGCCGAGTCTGCTCACCTGCAAAGGTCCGTGGTTTGCGCGACGCCGGCAAGGATCCGAGCCTTGTCTTCACTGGTGCGACTCCCCCGCGGCACGTGCGCGCGCCTGCACCTGGCGGACGTTTGTTTTGTAGTCGGAATACTCGATGACGACTTCCGTTGCGCCGAAAACTCTCGCCTGCGCTACCGAGTGGTTCAGGGCAGGCAGCCAGAATTGATCAGTGCGCCCGTACCGCTGCACCACCTGCACGCTCCGAATCCAGAACGAAGGGTTCTTCGCGGGCTGGCCTTGAATGCGTGCGATGGCAAAGTCCTGAGCATCCACCCAGATCCGGCCGCGAATCGAAAATTTGGTTGGCTTCTTGGGATTGATCTCCAGAACATAGCTGTCACGGCCATCCAAGGCTTCGGTTCCAACCAGGCGGAAATCGTAGTTCTCGGGGATGATTCGGGTTTCTTTGCGTTCGCCCTTTTGGCTGGATTCCACTTCCGCCTCAATCATCTTGCCGAGGATGTAATTTCGAACGAATCCGGAACCGCTTTCGGCAACGACCTCAAACGTCTTGACGCCATCGTTGCCGCAAGACATCCGCACCGTCAACTCGGCGTGCTTGTTGGACTTCCGGTTGTCGAACCGGTAGTGCCGTACACCTGAATACCCGGCCAGCGCGGCAACCCTGTCATTGTCGGCTTGGACCATACGGTCCAGGATTTGAGGCGCGGTCAGAGACGGCGGCGTACTGCCTTGCATCATGGCGAGAAAGAAAAGACTTGGTAGCATCGGCATCAGAACTCCAGATAATTTCCTACGTAGCATTCGGTAGTACTTTGCGTTACCGCAATGTGCACTCCGGTCGCCAAGCTGTGGCAGTATAGAAGTCCTTTGGAATGAGGCATTCGGCGCCGCAATGACGTCGTCTGCCGAGGGCAAGTGCCGAAACCCGGCTGAAACTCGGCACGCAAAATGGCGGACGAGCAGCCAAACTTGGGGCGATTCTTTGGCTGCCGACCTGCAATTTGGGAGTTCCGGCCGCCGTTTACCAATCCGAGTCGCATCGATCCGCCGAACTGACCTCCGTGCTTGAAATGAGGTTGCGCTTCGTCGTGCCCGTGTTGACTCGTCAACAATACCCAAGCGAATCCCACGGGTGGCCAGAGCGTGACCTCACGCCGGGTACGTTCTTGGCAGACAGGATCGGGAAGAAGCAAAACGCTCGCCCGCCTCTGCAGTTGGGTCTTGACTGGTTATTCGCTTCGACCGCCAGGGCGTGAGGACGGCGACACGGACCCGTCGGCGCTCGGCAAGAATAGACCAGTTTCGCTCGTTTAAAGTGACCCACGCGAAGAACAGGATTTGCCGAGATTTGCCAGCGGGCAAAGTGAGACAAGCAATATCATCCACGCCGAAGGCGTGCGATCTGGTTTTGTGTCATCCACGCTGGCGAGCCTGTAACTTATTCAGGCGCCCTCAGTTCGACATGCCGAGTGGCGCGGCTGGGAAACGTCTGAGGCTCAACCTCTGCCACCGCCCCACCGCAGTTCCATTCGGCAAGTCGGGTACTAGAACGTACCGGTGAGCTGGGTCACTTTTGGCGAGCAAAGTATGGAAACCTCTCGCGAGCGCCGAAGCACGGACCGATGCTCAGAGAATTCCGTACGGCGACAAGATGCCGTCTGACCCCTTCGCACGTGCCCTTGCTATCTCAGGCGAAGAGCGGACGCTCGCCTGTTGCATCCAGGAGGCGACGAGGACAAAGCCCATTTCTATGTAGTTTTATTTGTACGAGCAAGTGGCGTTGAGAGCTGTGCTCACCGCTAGACCAACGCAGCGGACGGTTTGCTCAATTTAATACGCCGGAGTTCAGGCTTCCGGCCCACCGATGGTTATCCCGATAGTGGACCGCAATGCCAACCACAACGGACCGAGTCTGCCCCAACGTTTTTGTTGGATGGCAACAGCAGTCCATTTTCCGCGAAATATCACCTCGTCGAGCTGGTTGATGTGCTCGGCCCTACGGGCAGCCAGAACGCGAGGTGCAGCGCCGCACTGGCACGTTGAGTGTCTTCGCGATTCACGCTGATGACGCTCACCTGTCCGCCCGTGCCGTCGGGAGCAGTAAAGCAAACAGTGTCGTCCTGGACCCACACCGTGGTAGCGCAATAGACCGTGCCGTCCTTCAACACGATCGAGAATTGCGCGCCGTGATCGCTACCGGAGCCCTGCCAGTGATACTCGCGCATTTCGGATTGGACTGGCGGGGGCGGCGGAGGCGGCGGCTCGACCGGCGTCTGCTGGAAGGGTGTCATGATGATGTTCAGCCCAGATGGATATCCACCGCCATAGTTAGCCGGGTATCCGTAATCGAAGCTATTCTGGTACCAATCACAATCCCATCCCATATCCACACATTCACCAAAATAACTAACTCCTCGTGACCAGCCGAATCCATTGCGCTTCCTTCCGAAGCCGGCGCGATTTGGCCCCCTGCCGAGGTTCCCGGAGAATCCCGCGCCCTGCCCCATACCCGCCGCTCCCATGCCATGAGCGGCTGAGTGAGTGGGGAGTAGGATTGCGCTCACCATCGCAACAACTATTAGCCCTTTCAAAAGTCACCTCCCGTCTCTAAACAGATCACAGAATCTCAACATTTGACCCATTCCGGCCGGAGCGGCCGGGTGAGATCGCTTCGCTTTAAAAGCCCGGCGCGTCCCACAGAGTCGCACTTTCCAACTGCTGAGGTACCGCGCCTGCGTGCTACCACCGGAACATCCATTGAGCGAGCGAAGGCTGCGGACCACTGTGGCAGCACCGCGCTCAAGCGGTCACCTGGCTCCGCATGCGATACAGCAAGTCAAAGCCCAAAGGATCTGCATTCGTAATGCCGGACATGTCGACAAGAATTAACTGGGCAGGGCACCGGTTGTTGGGCATCCGGTTGTCGAACGCGGCCTATAGGGAATCCTCCCCAGCATGGATGAGTAACGGTCGCGCGGCTTCATTACCGGCGAACGCGGCGGAACCAGGTACGGTTGGTACGAACAGCGGCCGCCTAGTCCGATCCCAAACTCTCTCTCCCTACGCCACCTGAGCGACGGAGGCGCAAACCGGGTGCAGTTGTATACGCGGACTATACGACGCCCGGACCCACGTTCCTGTTCCGTTCATGCCGGTGCTTCGGCACTTGCCGCGTCAGGAGGTGAAATTCTCTGGCACCAGCGATCTCCCGCTGTCTGCAGACCCACGCCAGCCCATAAAGACCATCAGGCGCATTCAAACGCTGGGCGCATCGGCTGGATTGAAGAATTGGCCCATCGAACTTAGTCGATTTCATGATATGAGACCCGTTCATCGGTTTGGTGCTCGGCCTGCAACTCGAACATCTGAGAGGTAGTGGCAATGATACGGATTATGACTGCAGATGAACGGGGAAGCATAACCATCACGGTGGATGGCACGCTGTCCGGCGAGGGCATCGAGCCGGTCCAAACCTGCTGTATTCAGGCGCTTGCAAAAGGAAAACCAGTCCGGCTTCACCTGCGCGACGTTTCTGCCATCGACGAACGCGGCCGTACCATGCTTCGCCATCTTGCCGCAAAGGGCGTTGATCTGACGGCAAATGGTGTTTGAAGCTCCTACACCGTCGATGAGATCCAATCCGCGGGCATGAGCAAGCGGCGCTATTCCCGGTGACTCCGCTGCGAAATCGGCAGTTGTCTCGTCATCTGCCTCGGCACACCAGTCGTTCTGATGAGCAAGGTCGACGACGCGTGCTTCCGTGCCCACGACGCGCTCGCGCGTGCCCTTCAGTCCCCAATGCCCGGCGCGCCCTTCCCGAGGGAGCACGGCAGGGATACACCCTCGACGTCGGCTGCTGCCACGGCGAAACCGTCAACGGGAATGGCAGGGAGGGGTTGGATTGAGCGCCGGTACAAATTGGGGTAACGGATGCAGTCGAAGCGTTAGTATGGTCAGATAATCATTGAAAAGGTGCGACACGCCATGAGCAGGCACGGCAACACATCTGGAGAGCTGGTAGTGCGACGAGTTGCGATCATGCTCGGCGTTCTCGTGGCAGGCTGCGGTTGCGGCTTTGCGTTGAACCCCGCTCTCGACATCAGCCAGTACGTGCACAAGGCGTGGACCGTCCGGGACGGGTTCTCCGTGGGCACCATTTTCGCGATGGCGCAGACCCCTGATGGGTATCTCTGGCTAGGTGCGGAATTCGGCTTGTTTCGTTTCGATGGCATTCACAGCGTCCCCTGGCAACCACCTGCGGGTCAGCAACTCCCCAGTGCCCCATACAGTCTGCTCGTCACGCGCGACGGCACTCTTTGGATTGGCACATTTGTTGGGCTCGTGAGCTGGAATGGCGGCAAGCTGACCCGGTACCCGGAGCTTGGTACACAGTTTGTGACATCGCTGCTCGAAGACCGGGAAGGAACACTGTGGGCCGGTACGCTAGGCGGCTCGCCGGGGACCCCCACAGGCCGGCTGTGCGCAATCCGAAGCGGCAGCGCGCAATGCCAGTTGAACGATGGCGCCTTCGGCTCGTTCGTTTGGAGTTTGGGTGAGGACAGCTCAGGGACTCTCTGGGCCGGCGCGGAGTCCGGGCTTTGGCGATGGAAACCCGGTCCTCCAAAGCGGTATGCGACGGCGGGAAAGCGCATCGATGACCTAGGTAAGGCCGAAGACGGACGGCTGTTAATTGGCATGAGGGGCGCAGGACTCAGGCAGCTCGTCGGCAACAAAGTCGAAGCGCACCCGATTCGCAGCGCAATCAATCCGAATGCGCTGATGCCGGACCGTGATGTCGATTCGAATAAACTGCTCCGGGACCGGGATGGTGGTCTCTGGATCGGAACCCACGAGCGGGGGCTCATCCATGTATATCACGGCCGGACAGACGTATTCAGGAAATCAGATGGCCTGTCAGGCGACATCATCGCCGGCCTTTTCGAGGATCGTGAAGGCAATATCTGGGTCTCCACCTCTGGGGGACTCGACCGGTTTCGAGAACTCCCCGTCAGTACTATTTCTGTGAAACAGGGATTGTCCAGCGATTTTACTTCTTCGGTGATAGCAACCACAGATAGGAGCATCTGGGCAGCCACTCACGATGGTTTGACCAGGTGGCAGAATGGACAAATTACCATCTTTCGCAAAACAAGTGGACTGCCGGATGATGTGGCACAGTCGCTGTTTCAAGATGATCGTGGGCGAGTCTGGGTGTCCACGGAGCACGGACTTGCTTATTTCAAGGACGGCAGGTTCGTTGCCGTAAATGGCGTAGCAAGCGAAGAACTTTATTCCATCACGGGGGACAAGGCAGGCAACCTCTGGCTTTCAGGAAATCGGGGACTCTCGCACTTGCTGGAGGGGCGTTTGGTCGAGCATTTCCCCTGGCCCGACCTGGGACGTCGCCAACAAGCTAAGGTCATACTCTCTGACCAAGGCGGAGTTTGGCTTTCATTCTGGACCGACGGGGGCGTGTTGTATTTCAAGGATGGTAAGGTCCGCGCGTCGTACACCGCCGCCGATGGACTGGGTAAGGGCCCTGTCCCGGGTCTGCGACTCGATCAGGATGGGGCCGTGTGGGCCGGAACCGGGGAGGGCGGTCTTAGCCGGATTAAAGACGGCCGCATCGCTACGCTCACAACCAAGAATGGTTTGCCCTGCGACGCGATTCACTGGACGATACAGGACGATGATCGTTCGCTGTGGCTGTACACGGCCTGTGGGCTCGTGCGCATCGCGCGGGCCGAACTGGATGCCTGGATCGCCGACCCAAAGCGCAGGATTAAAACGGCGGTTTGGGATGCGGCCGACGGCCTCAGCCTCCACGCGGCTTCGCCTGCATACTACGGTCCTCCCGTCGCGAAGTCCACCGATGGCAAACTGTGGTTCGTGCCGGGAGAAGGCGTCCAAGTGGTCGATCCCCGCCATCTTGCCGTCAACCAAGTCCCACCCCCGGTGCACATCGAGCAAGTGCAAGCCGACGGCAAGCCGTACCAACTGAAGCAAGGGATGCACCTACCGGCCAACGTCCGCGACGTCTGGATCGACTACACGGCGCTGAGCCTGGCGGCGCCGGAGAAGGTCCATTTCAAATACATGCTGGAGGGACAGGACCCGGACTGGAAGGAAGTCATCAACGACCGTCAGGCGCAGTATTCGAATCTGCGTCCGCGCGCGTACCGCTTCCGCGTCATTGCCTCGAACAATAGCGGCGTGTGGAACACGACCGGCGACACACTGGAGTTCTCCATCGACCCGCTGTTCTACCAGACGGCGTGGTTCGGCGCGGCGTGCGCGGCGGCGTTTCTGGCCATGCTGTGGGGGCTGCACCGGCTCCGCCTGCACCAGTTGGCGCGGGAATTCAACGCGCGCATCGAGGAGCGCGACGAGGAGCGGACGCGCATCGCGCGCGAACTGCACGACACGCTTTTGCAGAGCTTTCAGGGGCTGATGTTCTCGTTCCAGGCGGCGCGCAACCTGCTCCCCGGGCGCACCGAAGAGGCCATCCGCACGCTTG
>OCTA010001612.1_pt1 | contig 20742 bp, 19 predicted proteins | sample 1538991 | NCBI WGS metagenome assembly OCTA01 (sample SAMEA3539302, study PRJEB22396) | soil metagenome | biome: tundra; feature: field; material: soil | place: USA | collected 2010-05 | depth 0.15 m | reverse complement strand
GCGCGCAGATGATGTTGTCCTCGCCGACCACGCAGGCGTGCCCGATCTGCACCAGACTGTCGATCTTGGCGCCGCGCTTGACGCGCGTTTCGCCGACGGTGGCGCGATCCACCGAGGTGAGACTTTGCACCTCCACATCGTCTTCGATCACGGTTACGCCGGACTGCACGATCTTGTAGTGCGTGCCATCGGCGCGCTTGGCGAACCCGAAGCCGTCTCCGCCGACGACCACGCCATTCTGCAGAATCACGCGGTTTCCAATCTGGCAGAATTCGCGCACAACGGCGTGCGAATGAGCCAGAAAATCGTCGCCGATGCGCGCGCCTTCGTAAATGACGGCATGCGGATGCAGCACGGCATTGCGTCCGATGCGCACGCGCTCGCCGACCACTGCGAACGGCCCGATCGAGGCGCCCTCGCCGATGGCCGCCGTTTCCGCGACGAATGCCAGCCGGTGAACGCCGGGCGCGGGCCGCGGCGGCTGGTAGAAAAGCTCCAGCGCGCGCGCGAAATCCAGGTAGGGATTGCTCGACACCAGGCTGGCTAGCGGCGCGTCACGTACTGGCTCGGCAATCAGGATGGCGGCGGCCCGCGTGTGCTTGACCTTGTGCGCGTACTTAGGGTTCGCCAGAAAGGTCAGTTCGCCGCCAGCGGCGTGCTCCATGCCGGCGACTCCCGTGATTTCGATCTCACCGCCGCCCGATAGCACGCAATCCAGCCGGGCGGCGATTTCGCGTAGTTTCATGGGCCAAGCTTCAGGTTAGCTTAATTCGACGGAACGCCGACAGGCCAGGAGGCCTGTCCCACCGCGCAGCCGGTTACTGCGAGATGCGCAGGATCTCGGAGGCGACTTGCTGGAATACGCCGCCGAGATCCGTAGCTGTGGGAGAGTAAAAGTACTCACCGGCGGGCTTGGCGGAGTTGTAGATGGGACTTCTGGGATCGTTCGAGATACGTTCCATGAAGGTCGCATCGATAGGTTCCGCGGAAGTCCCCCCCAGGCCGATGGCGTAGATGACGGGGATCAGGTTGGGGTCGTTCCGGATGGCGGTGGCCTGGTTGTCGGCGGCATTTACGGACGCGGCGACCACGGCAGTCGGCATATCGACGCGGATCTGGCCCGCATAGGGCCCGCTTTGATACGTTAGGCCCACGACGGACTGATAGCCGGTAGTGGCATTGCCGTTAAGGTCCGTGGCGGGAATATAGGCGATGTCCTGCCTCATATTCGCCTGGATATTCAGGTTGGACGGGCTCGAATACATGGCGCACGTATTATCGACGCTAGGCGCGAGTATCACGCTGGTGGTGCTGGCGGACGGGGTCGTGGTAGCAAGCAAGCCCCCCGTATATCCGAGGGATGGGGCCGGCTCGCCGGTCCACTGCGAGACCACTCCCGCCTTCGCTGCGCTGCTCGAGCAACTGCTCTTAGGGTCGCTTACCAGCGTGTTGTAATTCCAGACGTCGTAGCGGGTGTCCACTGAGGTCTTCACCGGGAAGTTCGCCGCGACTCCGTTGGGATGCCCATCCGTAAAGAAGACGATCAGGTTGAGCGCGCCCGGCTCATTGACCGCCTGGAGCTGAGTGTAGGCCATGTTCAGCGCCGCGGCCGTTCCGGTATCGCCGCCACACTGCACGCCGCCGATCGCCGTCGTCAGGGTAGGGACATTGGAATCGAAGTTCAAGGTGGGCGCATAGGTCAGATTGGGGCCGTCTGCGAACGTTACCAGTCCAATCTCATCCCTGCCATTGGAGAAATAGCCGACGAAGTTTTGCGCGGCGGCGATCATGGTGCCGCACACGCCCGCGAGCTGCATGGAGTTGGACCGGTCGATCACCAGAATCATGACCACGTCCCGCCGGGAGGCCTGTCCCTGCGCGGCGACCGTGGATCCCGTTTGGCCCAGGAGCCGCATGAACGTGAGCGGGACGGTCACGCTGGCCTGCATGGTAACGGTGCGTGTCTTATACGCGGTTTGCGCCACGGTAGTAGTCAGCGACAGGTTGGTGGTGCTCCAATACCCGGTTGGGAAATTGGCGCTGAAGAAGGATTGGGCGGTGGCGGTGGCGCTGGCCGTTTGACTGTTGATGTCCAGGCCGACGCTCAGCGAGCGGGCCGCGGCCAATGCGGCCGCGTCCACGGCCGCCGACAGTTTAGCCTGCACCAGATAGAGAATGCTGCCGTCAATCGCCAGGCCCACCAGGGGCAGCATGACGACCGCCACCATCAGGGACAGCATGATCACCACGATGCCCCGCCGGCCCCGTCGTTTGTCAGAAGATCTTCCGTTCATAAACCCCTGCCCCGTTCATGTAACTTCCCCACGCAAAATCCGGCGAACTGAAGTAAGTCTCAGTAAGGTAGGCTACCTGGCCTCCCGTCAAGGTGACCACACTGCCGAAGCCGGCCGCGCGCGCCGAGGCGTTCGTCAGGTAGTCCGAGGATGCGATATTCCCACTTGTGCCTATGATGCCGGCGGCGGGAGTTCCGAACGGACTTGAAAACAGGCCGGCGTTGCCGACCACGATGCGCTGAATAAACACGTACTGGTGGAGGTTCGCACAACTGGCGCACTGCGGCGTATCGATGTATTCCACGGTGGAGAACACAAACACCCCGTTGCCGCCGTTAGCGGTGACGTTCAGTCCGGTGGCAAGCATTATCAGGAGGTTCTGGTTCCCGGCTTGCGTGAAGTCCAGCCCCGCGCTGTACATGCGTCCCGCATCGCGGCAGATTTGCTCCACCTGTAAGGCCCGGATCAGGTTCAGCCCCACTGTGCTGAGCCCCATGAGCACCGCAGTCCAGAGCGCCACGCTGAGGCAGAATTCGATCATCGTGCTGCCACGCCGTTGACCGGCTGAAGCATGTCCCACCATGGCACAGTGTCCGCGCATAGCGTTTCGCACCCCTCAACGCGCCGGGGGTATTCCTCCCGGGGAGCCTTCCATGCGGTCGAAGGCCTGCGCGCCCAGCGACAAGGGCGCCGGTTTGCGCAGGATCGGTCCCAAGGGAGGCAGGCTGTAGCCTTGCACGTAGACGTCCACGATGTTCCCGCCCTGGTTGCTGTTCAAGCCCGCGACGGGGGCCAGAGTGTTCGGCAGATAGTATTGGATGTTGATCAGCGCGGCGCCCGCGGAGCCCGACAACAGCCCCATGGCGTTTTGCTGCACGACGGCCTTGATGGACGCGTCCTGCCCCAAGCCAGTCATCGTCTGGCTGGTGACGGCATACCGAACTCCCTCGCGCACCGCGTTCTGCAGGGTAGCTTTCACGTAGAATGCCCAGGCCATGTCCAGAATCAGAAACACCAACGCGCACAGCGGCAGCAGCACAAGGGCTAACTCCACGACTTGCGAACCACGTTCACCAGATCTGGACATACATCTAGTTATTACATCGGCCGGCAGGACAGATTTGGTTTGAGGAAATCACCTGAGAATGCGGTTATAGTTACCTTAAGCGGGCGTCCCCAGGAGTGGGGATGCGGCACGCACGAGTGCGTGCGCCACTACTCTTCCCGGCACTTGGCGACGATCAGAGTGATGTCGTCGTACTGTTCATGAGGGCTGAACTCGCGCACTTCATCGACGATGGACGTAACCATGGCCTGTGAAGGCCGTTCTCGATGCAGCCGCAGGGCGTCGATCAGGCCCTGCTCTCCGAATTCTTCTCCGGCATCGTTGAACGCTTCAGTTACGCCGTCGGTGTAGAGCGCCAGCGTGTCTCCCGGCAGGAGCCGGCGTTCGTCGATCGAGCAATCCCATTCCTTGAAAAGGCCCAGCACCGGGCACGTGAAATCCAGCCGTTCCAGATTGCCATCGCGCCTCAATAAGAGGGCGGAGAGATGCCCACAATTCGCGTAACGCAGGCGCCCCGCCTGGTCGTCGTATTCGGCGAAGAAGAGCGTGGCGTAGGCGCTGTCCGCTGTGTTTTCGTAGAAGAGCTGGTTGACCGAGCGCAAGAAGCGTTGCGGCTGATCCAGGGCAATGGCGCACTGGCTGCGCAGATTCGCCTGCAGATTGGCCATCAGTAGAGCGCCCGCGATTCCCTTTCCCGCAATGTCGCCGATCACCAACCCGAGCCGGTCCCGCCCCAGACTGAGGAAATCGTAGTAATCGCCACCCACCTGGCGAGCCTGGACGCAAACGCCCGCGTATTCCAGTGTTCTGAGCGCCGGCAGCTCTTGGGGGAAGAGCCTGGCCTGCACCTGCTTTGCAATTTCGAGTTCCTGGGCGGCGCGGCGTTCCGCTTCCAGTTTCTCCGCGAGCGCCCGGCGTTGCGCTTCGACTTCCCGGCTCACTTCGTCGAAGCCCACCAGCGCGAAAGAGTTCCCATCCGCGTCTTTGAAGCGGGTGAACACGGCGCCCCAGATTGGCGTCTGTTCCGCGGGCTGTGTGGATGGCACGTCGGCAGGCCGCTCATACTTGAAGCGCCGCAGGCGCGGCGGATGACCAAAACGAACCCCGCGGTTGCGCCATTCGTGGAACTTGGCCAGGACGTCTTCGGTAACGAACGCAACCTGCGTGGCCCGGCCGATGAGCTTGTACTCTTGGGAGCCGGGTTTGGGCGCGATCAGCATGAGGACCGCGGAGCCGTCGGGCGGAGCGACGGCCACCCAGCGGCCGCCGGATCCAAATTTGGCGTCGAAGGCCAGATTGAATCCAAGCTGATCCAGGTAGAATCGCAGGCTGCGGTCCTGATCGCGGACGTAGATGTTGACGGCGTGAATTCGGAGGTGGGGTTGCGGCGGAGCGGAGTTGCCCATCGCTGTGATTATAAGCTCCCGCGCCCCTCTTGCTTCGTGTCTCGATCTGATTTATTATCTCCAGTAGCGTTGCGAGTCTGCGTGGCTGGGTGATCGCTCGTGTTTCAGAATAATGAACTGACTGATCTGCCGGATGATACGCTTGTCCTGCGTTTCCGTGCGACCCGGGACAACGGTTGCTTCACCCTGCTCTATCAACGCCATCTGCGGGAGGTCTTTCTTCGGATTTCCCGGGTGCTGAGAGAACACCGGGTGCAGGCAACCGACCTGACCCAGGACACCTTCCTCAAGGCTTATTCAAATATCGATTCTTACAACGGCGGGATTTCCGGGCGTGGCTGTTGCGCATCGCGCGGAACGAGTGTCTCAACTACCTGCAATCGGCGCGTGTCCGCCGGGAGGTGATCACGGATCAAACGCCCGAGCCGGCTTCGGCGCTGGGGATAGGCGACGGCCATGCGCCTTACTCCTTGGATACGCTGGCGGTAATCAACCGGCTATCGGCTCCGCAGCGGGTCTGTCTGAAGCTCTGGTCCGAGGGCTACCGCTTCGAAGAGATCGCCCGCCTGACGGACCTGCCGGCTGGGTCCGTCAGGTCTCACATTCAGAACGGCAAACTGCGCTTCGGCGCCCTATGGGGGACACCGACATGAAGTCTGGCAGTTGCCCCGGAGACGCTGACGGCATACCTGTCCGGTGACCTTGCGCCGGCGCAGTCGGCCGGAGTAATGGCTCACGCCGCGCGGTGCGGGTTGTGCGACAACCTGCTGGAGCGGATGAAGGCTTTCGACGAACCAAGTGAAAGCCCCTTGCCGGACAGCGAGTGGCGCGGCATGGAACGGGACTTGGCGGCCGATTTCGAACGGCGGCTGGCGAAGAACCGCCCACCCAATCGTCGCGGCCTGCTTCGCGCACGGCTATGGCACCCGGCCCTGGGCTACGCGCTGGCGATCATACTGGCGTTTCCGGCTGCGCGTTGGTTCCTGCGGGAGCGCGCGCCCGCTCCGGCGCCGGCGGCCGTCGCGATTGCCGGACCGCCCGCGGCCGCATGGGTCCCGACGATCGAGTTGAACACCACGCGCGACCGCCAGCCAGCGCCGGACGCCATGGCCCCTTCGGACGAATTCGTGCTGCGGTTCTTGGTGCCGTCGAAGAAGGGAACCCGCTACTCGGTGGAGATTCGCGATGCAGCGGGTAAGTCCGTGGCGACGGTGCGGGACTTGGTAAGCTCCGATGGGCGGGGAAGCCTTAGCCTGTTGTGCCGGCGGCGGGCATTCGTTCCTGGTCAATACACGCTGGCCGTCACGGAGATGGGCGGCGGTGAGCAAGTATTCTTCTCCTTCCATCTTTAGGAACCGATGCGCGCGGCAGTGCTGACTATCTTGGTTTCCTACGAGCTTCTGGCTCAGGCTCCTCAGCCGGACCCGTTGATGCTGGAGCGCAACCGCGCGCTGCAATTGGCCGATCAAGGGCACGAAAGCGAGGCGCTCGAAATTATCCTGGGCGTCATCAAACGCGCCCCGCTGTTCCAGCCTGCATACGAAAGCCTCCCGGATTTAGCGGATCGAGCGGGGAAACGGCCGGAAACCCTGAAAGGCTTACGCGCTCTGGTTCGAAGCGGACCCAAATACGCGGGCGTTTGGCTGGGTGTGGCACGCCTATCTTCAGATACGGCGTCGAGAGTGGACGCCTATTTCCGCTGCGCGCGCGACGCGCCCGAAGCCTGGGGTTGCTTCGATTCCCTCGCCGGGGCCTTCAAACAGTCGCTCCACGGGCGCCTCGCCATTTCCGACCTCGAACGGCGATTGGGGCACCTTTTGGCAACTCCGAATGATCATCTTTTGCTAGCCCGATTCTACGAGGTCAACGGGCACATTCGGCAAGCGATTGAGGAATTGGCTCGCGCGCAGGGAGCAGGCGAGGATCTCCCCAGAAAAGCCCACATCGAGTACGTTCTTGGCACCTGTTATGTGGGCTCAAAGGACACCGGGGCAGAGGCTGGAGCGCACTTTCGGCGCGCCGCTGAGATAGCCAGCGAAGCCCAAGATTGGCCTTCCGCGATCGGCGCACTCATCGACGACGCCCTGGTGGCGAAGGACGAGCAAGCTGCTTTGGGACAGCGGGCTCTCGAGTTAGCCCGTGATCACCAGATGCCCAGCATCGAGGCAGGAGCGCTCTATTCTCTGGGCATGCACTATCTCCACGACGGCAGGCCGGAGGACGCCTTTACTGTTGCTCAAAGGGGCCTTGAGGTTGCCGGCAAACTGCGCCTACCAAGAGATCACGCCAACCTTCTCGTTCTGTGCGCGCGCGTGTACCGGCTCCAGGGGGATCACCAACGGGGCATAGCGGCGCTGGAGGAAGCACGACGGTACGCCGCTCAGGCTAACGATGCTTACACACTCAGCACGGTCTTGCGGAGTTTGGGTGTGGAATACGAGAGCCTAGGGGACCGGGTGAAGATGATCGAGCTTCCTGGGCGGATCCGGATCGAAGCGGCGGTCCGGGCATACCGGGCAGCGGTTGAAAAGCGCGAACAGCCGGCCGGATGGGAAACGGCTGCCCGCCGGTTGTATGGCATGCTGCTGGCGCCCGCGGTTGGGGTGCTTGGGGGCGCATACCGGCTGGTCATCGTGCCGGACGGCATTCTATACTATCTTCCGTTCGAAGCTCTGCTCGACCGGTCACGGTACCTACTGGAGGATTTCAGCATCGCCTACTCACCGTCCGCGACCGCGTACTCGCTGATGAGGCGCGCAAGAAGGGAACGGCCCCGCACCGCCGAGCGTGAACTGCTGGCGTTTGGAGATTCGCAGTTCCGTGCGGGAGGCCGGCGGTTCAACGTGGAAGGGCCTGCGTTGGTCCGAAGTATCTACCGCTCCACCGGTTTCACGTTCCCGCCTCTTCCGAACTCACGCACGGAAGTTGTGGCCATAGCCAAGCTGTTTCCTGAGAGTCTGGAGAGGACCTATCTGGGCGTGAGTGCGACCAAGTCCGGACTGTTCTCGGAAAAGCTGGACTCCTACCGGTGTCTGCACTTTGCCACACATGCGATGCTGGACGAGCGGACGCCCGCCCAGTGCGGGATAGCGCTCACGCCCGATGGCTCCAAGGGTGATGACGGCATCCTCCGAATGAATGAGATCGTCGATATGAAGCTCAATGCCGACTTAGTGGTGCTGTCGGCATGCCAAACCGGTCTCGGGAGGCTTGTGCGCGGCGAAGGCATGATCGGCCTCACCAGGGCGTTCCTTTACGCTGGAGCAGGCAGTGTGGTAGTCAGCCTTTGGAGAGTCGACGATCTGGCCAGCTCGCGCCTTATGCAGAAATTCTATAAGCGCATGCGAGAGGGACTTGACATACCAGCCGCCCTGAGGCAGGCGAAGCTCGACATGCTGGGTTCCGGCATTCCGGCCTACCGGAACCCATATTTCTGGGCGCCTTTTGTCGTCACCGGGGCGTTTTGAGGAAAAGGAACGCTGGCGCACCGCAGCTACAGCCCGTTAGCGTGTTGAAGGGCAAACACATCGCTTACTGGAATAGCCTGGGAGTCGATGATACCACCAAAGATTGTCATCACGTTCGAGGTTGGGTCATATACTGCCGTGTGGCCACCTCGAGGTGTTGGCGGAACTGAGCCCGACGGACTCAACTGTTTCCAAGCCGGAGTTTCACCAATTCCGTTCGCGCTGGAGAGGACCCAAGCATCCGAAAAAAAGCCATTACTTTCTCCGGCGAAGACGGTCATGCGATTGCTGGCGGTGTCATAGACCGCTGAATGGTAGGCTCGGCCGGGTGGCGGCCCTGACGGAGTCAGTTGTGTCCAGGCTGGAGTCCCGCCAATGCCGTTGGCGTGAGAAAGAATCCATAGGTCTCCGGGGAAAGTCCCAGAAGCCTCGCCTCCGTAAACTATCATGATGTTGCTCGTGGGATCGTAAACGGCCGAGGCCCCATACCTGGCCGACGGAGACGCACCGGTTGGCGTGAGTTGTGTCCAGGCGGGTGTCCCGGTGAGTCCGTTGGCGTTGCTTAGAACCCAAACATCATTGTAAGATGTCGAGAAACAATCGTTCCCGCTGAAGATGATCATCCGATTGCTGTTCGGATCGTAGACGGCCGTATGCCGCTCTCTGGGAACAGGTTGTGCTCCCGTGGGGTTACTGCGGATCCAGGCGGGAGATCCCGCAGCCCCGTTTGCATTGCTGAGTACCCAAACGTCGTTGACGCAGGGTGAAGTTCTGCCAAGCCCGCCACCGAACACGATCATCCGGCTGTTGGCCGAGTCGTATACGGCGCTTTGTTGTAGTCTCGGAGCGGGACGCACCCCCGTAGGATTCACCGGTTGCCACGAGAGGTAGCGGTTAACGCTGGACGCGTTCTCAAGCCAAAAGACGTCGTTCAGATTACTGGGTGCGTCGGGCGATCCCCCAAAGAAGATCATCCGCTTTGTCGCGGGGTCAAAAACCGCAGTGTGCAACGATCGAGGGACAGGTCCTTTTGGGGATCCACTGTTGCGCCCGCAGCCTGACAGTTGGCACGGTTAACAATACAGTGAGCGTAAGTAATACCGTGAGAAACGTTTTAACTCTCTTCATGTTAGTTAGTCCTCTCCTATTGTGATTGGGCGGAACAATTAAGTGATCCGCCGCTACTGGGATAGAACAACAGAGGGAGTCAATTCTGCACGAGTGATCTGAGAAATAATTAAGCGAGGTTGGCTGCGCAGGCCTGCGGACCTGAGGGTGATCGACTAAAGGTCTTCAGGCTGCAACCCGGTTTTCTTGGCTATTTGCGCTATAAGTCCTGGACCGACTTCGTCGCCGTCATGGAATGCGAACGTATAGTTGGGCCAGCCCGCCGCGTGAGGCGACGATGAGAACCGCTCTGCCAAGCTACGCTCCGTCCGATTCGAAGCAACGCCGCCAGCAGCCGCCTTGCCTTGACCGAGCGCCAGCGGCTCATGCCACCGCGAAGATCCTTGCTAGAGGGGCGGGAACTTCTTCGCCATGGTCAATGCAGTCGGCGGCCACGCGCAGGGCCAGTGCGCGCACGGCGGCGACGGCTGCCTCGCGGGTCGCGCCATACGCCATCACTCCCGGCATGGACTCGATATCTGCCCACCAGCGGCCGTCCTCCTCCTGCCCCAGCGTGATCGGAATCGATTCGACAGTAGTCCTCATGGATATCAAGCGCCGATCAGAACGTATACAGTGGCACGCCTGCTACTACTTCCGCCGGCTCCGCGCCGGCGGCGACCGGTTGCGGCTCGGCGTTGATTGGGCGGTAGTAGATGCCGGTGTCGCCCAGGTAAACCTCCAGATCGCCGGGGCGGGGAAGCGCGCCTTGGATCAGCGCTTCCGAGAGCGGGTCCTCAATGAACTTCTGCAAGGCCCGCCGCAGCGGACGCGCGCCGTAGGCGCGATCCGCGCAGGTCTTCTCCAGCAGGTATTTGGCGGCATCCGGCGTCAGATGGATCTTGAGCTGCTTGGCTTCCAGATTCAGGTTGATCTGGTTCACCATCAGGTCGATGATCTTGAGCAGGTCGTCGTCGTTCAGCGACGTGAACAGGATGATGTCGTCCAGGCGGTTCAGGAATTCCGGGTTGAACGCGCGTTTCACTTCGGCGCGCACCATCTCTTCGATCTTCGACGGAATGCCTTCGCCCATGGGCGCCGAGAAGCCCAGGTGCCCGCGCTTCTCCAGGAACCGCGCGCCCAGGTTGGAGGTCATGATGATGATGGTGTTCTTGAAGTCCACCTGGTTGCCCAAGCCATCGGTCAACTGGCCGTCTTCAAACACCTGCAGCAGGATGTTGTAAATATCCGGGTGGGCCTTCTCGATCTCGTCCAGCAGGATGATGGAATAGGGCGAGCGCTTCACGCGCTCGGTCAACTGGCCGCCCTCTTCGTATCCCACGTATCCGGGAGGCGAGCCGATCAACTTGGAGACCGAGTGCTTCTCCATGAACTCCGACATGTCGAAGCGGATGAGCGATTTTTCGCTGCCGAACAGGAAGGCAGCGAGCGCGCGGGCGACTTCCGTTTTGCCCACGCCGGTGGGCCCCAGGAAAAGGAACGACCCGGCCGGACGCGCGCTGGCCTTCAACCCCGCACGCGAGCGGCGAATGGCGCGGGCCAGGACGGAAATAGCTTTCTCCTGGCTGATGATGCGCTTGTGCAACTCTTCTTCGATGCGCAGCAGCTTGGTGATCTCTTCTTCCTTGATGGCAGTCATGGGCACGCCGGTCCAGCGCGCCACGACGTCCTCAATGTCGTCCTTGGTGACGATGCCGGTGGAGGAATCGTCCAGATTGTACTTCTCGCGCAACTGGCGCATGTTCTCGCGCTCCTTGCGCTCCTCGTCGGAGTAGAAGCGGGCCTTCTCGAACTCGTGGTTGGCGATGGCGTTCTCCATGCGGTGCACGATGAACTTGATGCGCTTCTGAATGTCGGCCAGGTCGCTCGGCAGCGTGGTCTGGCGCAGCTTGACGCGCGCGCCGGCTTCATCGATCAGGTCGATGGCCTTGTCGGGCAGGAAGCGGTCCGGAATATAGCGGCTGGAAGTGAACACCGCCGTTTCGATGGCATCGTCGGTGTAGCCGACCGCGTGGAACTTTTCGTAGCGGTCCTTGATGCCGAACAGAATCTTGACGGCATCCTGCTCGTTGGGCGGCGGCACTTTCACGGCCTGAAAGCGGCGCTCAAGCGAGCGGTCTTTTTCAATGGACTTGCGGAACTCGGCCGGAGTGGTGGCGCCGATGCACTGGATTTCGCCGCGGGAGAGCGCCGGCTTCAGGATATTGGCGGCGTCCAGCGAGCCTTCGGCCGAACCCGCGCCCACCAGCGTGTGCAACTCGTCGATGAAGATGATGGCGTTCTGATTCTCCATCAGCTCCTTCATGATGGTCTTGAGGCGCTCTTCAAACTGGCCGCGATACTTGGTGCCGGCCACGATGAGCGAAAGATCCAGGGCCAGGATGCGCTTGTCGGCCAGGAACGACGGCACATCGCCTTCCGCGATGTGCTGCGCGAGGCCTTCCACAATGGCCGTCTTGCCCACGCCCGGCTCGCCGATCAGCACGGGGTTGTTCTTGGTGCGGCGGCAGAGGATCTGCACCACGCGCTCCAGTTCGTAATCGCGGCCGATGAGCGGATCGAGCGCGTTGTCCATGGCGGCTTGGGTCAGGTCGCGGCTGAACTCGGCCAGCAGCGAGCTTTCCTTGGGGCGGTTGGAGGCGACCTTCTCGGATTGCGAACGGGCCAGCTCTTCGCGAATGGTGGAGAGGCGCAGGCCGCGCTCGTGCAGGATCTCGGCGGCGAAGCATTTCTCTTCGCGCAGCAGGCCCAGCAGCAGGTGCTCGGTGCCGATGTGCTTGTGATTGAGGCGCTCGGCCTCTTCGGCGCCATAGGCCAGGACGCGCTTGCATTCGTGGCTCAGGGGCAGATCCACGGAGGTGGAAACCTTTTCGCGAATGGTGGTGTGGCCTTCGATCTGCTTGCGAATGGATTCGACGGCCGCGTGCGACCGCAGGAAGCGGTTGGCAAGGGCTTTGTCCTCGCGCAGCAGGCCCAAGAGCAGATGCTCGGTTTCAATATAAGGACTGCCGAACTGGCTGGCCTCATAGCGGGCGAAAAAGATCACCCGCCGGGCCTTCTCCGTATAACGTTCAAACATGACCGTGACGCTCCCTATTATTAAAGATACTACCCATCGTCGCGCGGATGCACGTTATCGGGACCGGTACCTGGACCCAGAACCCCGCCTTCCATCGTCAGGATTCGATCGCATCTCCTGGCGAATGTGAGATTGTGCGTGACCAAAACCGAGGTGAGCGTATGAGAACGATGCAGGCGCTCCAGAAGATCAAAGATCATTTCACCGGTCCTGAAGTCGAGGTTTCCGCTGGGTTCGTCGGCGAGCAGCACGGAGGGTTCTCCCACCAAAGCCCTGGCCAGCACGACGCGCTGCTGTTCCCCCCCGGATAGTTCCCCTGCGCGGTGTGTGGCACGCGCGTGAAGCCCGACTTCATCCAACCTCGCTTGCGAATCCGAAGCCGCCTTGCCATGCGGAACTCCCCGGATCAGCAGTGGCATCATCACGTTTTCGAGCGCCGTAAATTCCGGCAGCAAGTAGTGAATCTGCCAAACAAACCCGATCTCCCGATTCCGGAAATTGGCTAGCTCCGAATCCGCGAGCCGTGAAATGTCTATCGATCCGTAGTATATCGTACCACTCGTCGGCCTGTCCAGACCGCCCAGCAGATGTAATAGTGTTGACTTGCCGGCACCGGACTCGCCGACCAGGGCCAGCATTTCGCCGCGGTGGACTTCGAGGTCGATGGCGTCGAAGATGACCAGGTCGGCGTCGCCGGAGCGGTAGACTTTGGAGAGCTTTTCGGCGCGCAGAGCTACTTCGGGCGATGCGGGCATGCTGCTAGGGTAGCAGGGCGCGCGTTGCGCGCCGGGGCTAGGGGCTGGGGGCTGGGGTTGTGTCTTCTGACGATCAAAGCCCATGTGGTTGGATTTGCAGGGGGCGGTGGGTGATGGGTGGCTTTGCGCGCTTTGTGCGCCGGGGTCAAGGGCCGAGGGCGGGGTTTTGTTTCGGGCGAGCTGCGCTCGCCGAAGAGCGTATCCTGGAAGACCCGCGCACGGTCGAAAACCCACCGTAAGTTATTGAAAGCGCGTCCGGGCGGCCTGAGAGGCCGCCGCAGGCCGAGGGCCTGCCCCACCGCGGGGTTTTCATAACGATTGGTGGGCTGCCGGCCCATCCTGACGGACCTGGAGGTCTGCCCCACATGCGAAGTCACTCGGCGGGTTCGGGGGCATCCTGCTGCGGGCGGTAGAAGCGCTGGCCGCAACTACGGCAACGGTAGGGCACCAGTCCCACGATCCTCACAACGCGATCCAGAAAGCCCTTTGGCATGGAGCGGCGCACATCCATCCAACCGCACACAGGACAGCGCGGGCCCTTCCCGCTCCCGCTCTCAGTCGCGGCGTCTTCCATGCCTTACTTAGTGTAACAAGCCGCACCAACGGTCGTGGTTGAGACACGGGCTATTGGCACGGGCGCTTTCGAATCTGACGAACAAAGCCCAACATGTTGATAATACATAATACCGCCCATTACCTTCATGGCCGATGGCAACCGGTACGTGACGATCGCAGCGGCCGCGTTCGGGCTGCTCGAGCCGGCCCGGCCGAGGCGCTGAGCACGACGCGCGCGTGTGCCGCTTCAGGGCGCAGGCTCTGCCTGCCTGCGAGGGTGCTATCCAGCGCGTCCAAGCCGGCGGAAAAGCCGGCTGCTAACTTAGCGAGGCTCCGCCACTTCGCCCATCGGCACGACCTTCGTATCGGCGCGGAACTTCTTGTAGTCGCGGTAGGTCACATCATGCTCGATGTTGAATTCCTTGAGCAGCGCGACGCGCGCATCCACCTTCACTGCTACGTGCTGCGGCAGCCACACCTCGTCATTCACTCGCGTCTGCTCGATGACGATACGCCAGCCTTTGTGCAGGCGCGCCAATACCAGCCCAAAAGAGAGCGTGTCGATGCACTTCTCCAATTCCTTCTGCATACCTTCCAGCGCCGCTTGCTTCTTCACATCCGCACTGCGCTTGACTCCGGAGGCAATCTCGTTGGCGAATTGCTGAGCCTGATGGGCCACCCGACCGCTGCTGTCCAGAATCTTGCCGTACAGATCCTTCATCCGCTGCTGGTTCTGTTCGCTTTTGCTGCGACTGACACGCGCAATCTCTACCGCCCGCAGTTTCACGCTCCGCGAGCGATCCCGCAACTTCATCCCCACTTCACCGGCCCCTTCGGTAACCCGCTTCATGACCCGCGTCAGCACGCGAAGGCCATCGCCCAGCAAGCTGCTATCGGTCGGATAATGAATGTTGGTTTCCACCACCGTCGTATCCACGCGCAGCTTCGCACTTGTAAGGATGATACAGCAAAGACTCGGGCATGTCACAACATTTTAGCGAGAAATGTTTGAGGTGTTTTTGGGAGGCACCGGAAAACGGCGAATCCGTTCGATCTCGCACGAGGCCGGCTGTCCGGCCTATGAAATCAAAGGACTTAGACCCTCATTTTTGCGCCGGAAAGTATAGCTAGATCCATTCCACCTTCAGCACCGGATGGAGTTCGATGACGTTGGGCGCCGCGCCGGTGGCGCCGTGGGCTCTATCAAAGAAACCTATACCTGAGATTCTGGCTTGTGCCGGAGTAATCCGCGTGGAGAATAGCGGCTGAGCAACTCCCGAGCCTTCCTCCGGGGTCTGGAATGACAATTCGGGGCTGGCTGTCCCGCGCGGCTGGAATGTCGTGGCGCGGTGGGGTACAAACTTCCCGTTCACCAGCGAAAAATCGGCCGGCGACAATTTCTTGACCAGCTTGTCGTCAATTTCCCGGCGAGCGTCTTTTATGTTGGCCAGCCAGGGAGAGTCGCCCACAAACTGGGTCGTGGGGGTGGGAATCTCTCCCACCATGGTTGCGCCGCTGGCGCCCTGCAGCACCAGGTGGTAGTCGCCGTCGGCTTCGTGTTTCAGCGCGATGATGCTGGCCTCAATCCTCCAAATTGTGATCTCCGTTACCCCTGCGCGCACGTCCTGGAACTCCGGCGGGTCTTGCTTATCGTCGGCCAAGCCAGCAGGCCCGCGGAAGACCGATCAGATCCTCTACAGTGGCTTCGACGATCCCTGCTCCCAGATCATCTTCGCCGATCACATTCTTGCCGACCTTGGCCCGGTCCGGGTCCTGACCTGTCTTCACGGGCCAGCGCTCTGTCCCGGGCTTATCGATCTCCAGTGCCGGCGGCGCCTGATCGAGAGAGGTGGCTAACTCAGGCGCTGGGCCTACCCCAAGACCCGCCGCCGTCTTGATCTGCGCCGCCACTTCCGGGCTGACAACCGGCAGAGTGTTGACGTCGGTGATGGGACCACCGTCCTCTGGTGGAGTCGGCGGGAGTGGACCAGGCGGCACAGGCGGCGCCGGAGGGGGTGTGACCTGTCCCGTCATCGCGGGCAAACTTGCGACGGTATCAGGGGTGCGCCCAAACACGACAAATCGTGGTGTAGCGTCGCGGTTCGATCCATCGCCGCTTCCGTCCATCGTAAAGCCGGTGGCCGCAAACAGCGTCTGGCCTTAATACCGGCCAGATTGGATTCCATCGCGGACGGTAAAGGTTTGTCAAGAACTTTAATGATCGCAGAGGCTAATTATGATCTTACTTACCACCTAATCCCACGAAGAACACGCCCAGCACAATCAGGAAAAGCCCGAAGAACTTCACGCGCGTGAGCGGCTCCTTGAAAAAGATGCGCGACCAGATCAGCGTGAAAATGTAGCCCAGCGACACCATGGGATAGAGGACCGAAAGCTCTCCCGGCGGGCGGATGCCCAGCACGAAAAAGTACGACGACAGGAGAAACAAGGCGACGCCCGATGCCAGGCGCCAGTTGAAAAAGGGAGGATCCTGGGAGATGAACAGGTACAGCCATCCTTTGCGTAAGTGCGCGGCGCCGGATTTTAGAAAGACCGCGCCGAACGACCCGATAAACGAGGCGAGCAGTACCAGCACCATGTTACCGATTGGAGTCTTCAACGCTTCCCGCCTTTGCCCAGCACCGTCACGCCCGAGACGATGAGAACGATACCCGCCAGCTTCCACGGGTTGATGCCGTCGTGAAAGATCAGAAACGAGAGCACCGTCACCCAGACGTAGGTGAGCGCAATCACCGGATAGAGCAACGACAACTCGCCGTCCTTCAGGGCCAGCACCAGCAGCAGCGTGGAGAGGCCGTAGAGGCAATAGCCGCCCATCAGCGGCAGATTGGTGGCCATGCCCAGCAAGCCGGGCCGCTGCGCCATGTGGTTGGCTCCGGTTTTCATGAGGACCTGTGCAGCCGCGCCCAGGATGGTGCAGCAGAACACCAGTCCCACCGGCTGGCGGCGGGAGGGCTTTTCGGAAATCTGTTTAGGATCGGTGACGGCAGCGCTCAACGTTGCCTCAAGATTGGTCTCAAGATTGACTCCGTTTCCCACAGAATATCAAGCTTTCGCTACAATAGGTGACTGTGGAACAAAAGAAAGCAGCAACCGTGGCAGATGTGAAGAACGCGCCTCCCCCGCCGCGGGCCAGGGCCGATCAGCCGCGCGGATTTATCGCCGAATGGACAGTGACCATCATCCTGCTGCTTTTCGGCACGACCACCCTGGTGCAGGCTTTCGTCATCCCCACGGGGTCCATGGAGGATACGCTGCTGATCGGCGACCACCTGCTGGTGGATAAGCTGGCCTATGCGCCCCCTGGGCCGATTTCCAAGTTCGTGCTGCCCTACGAGCCCGTCAAGCGCGGCGACATCATCGTGTTCCGCTATCCCGTGGATATCCGCCAGACCTTTGTGAAGCGCTGCATGGGCGTGCCCGGCGATCGCATCAAGGTCGTGAACAAGCAGGTTTATCTCAACGGCAAGAAGCTGGACGAGCCGTACGTGTACCACAAGACCGAATATATCGAGTCCTACCGCGACAATTTCCCGAGCGAGCCCAACGTGCACGTGTACGAATCCGCGGCGGACATGTTGGAGCATCACGTGGTGAACGGCGAGGTGGTGGTGCCGCCGGACAGCTATTTCGCCATGGGGGACAACCGGGATTCCTCGCTCGACAGCCGGTATTGGGGATTTGTGCCGCGCGACAACATCATCGGCAAGCCGCTGATTATCTACTGGTCGTACGACGCGCCGACCGAGGCGCTGTCCAACCCCACCATCGGCATCGACCACCTGGTCGACCTGATGGAGCACTTCTTCACCAAGACACGGTGGCGGCGCACGTTCATGCTGGTGCACGGAGTAAACGTCAACTGAGCCGCGGGATAGGAGGTATCCCAGTATGACTGGCACCGTGCCGGGCCGCCCGAGAGCGGTCAAGATCGGAATTGCGGCCGCCATCGTGGTTGCCTGCCTTTTCCTGGCGGCCATTCCGTTGAGCCCTCTAAACATTATCGCCGCCCTGGTGTTTTTGGCGACGCACTCGGACTTCGCAACGGAAACGCGTGGAGCGGCTACGGAGGCGCCCTCTTTCTGGCGGCGCGCTGGGCGGGCGTCCTGGCGGCGATGGCGCGCTTTGGCGCTGCAGGTCAGTCGTGGGCCACTCTGGCACTGCTGACCGCGCTGATCGGCTTGGTGGTCTACCTGTTATTCCGGGCCGGGCGGGCGCTTTCGGCAAATGGACGGACGAGGTCCCGGTGGGGATGGATCGCGCTCGCCACCGTGGCTTTTCTGGCCCCCCAGGTTTTCAGAGCCTACGTGATGCCCACCGGCTCCATGGAGGACACTATACTGATCGGCGACCAGTTCTTGGTCAGGGTCCTGGGGGTGTCCACGCCGTCGCGCGGCGACGTCATCGTGTTCCGCTATCCCGTGGATATCCGCCAGACCTTCGTGTCGCGTTGCATGGGCGTTCCGGGCGATCGCATTAAGCTGGCGAACAAGCAGGTGTACCTCAACGGCAAGAAACTGGACGAGCCGTACGTTTACCACAAGACCCAATACATCGAGTCCTACCGCGACAATTTCCCGAGCGATGCCAACGTGCACATTCCCGACTCTGGGCAGGACATGCTGGAGCACCATGTGGTGAATGGCGAAGTAGTGGTGCCGCCGGACAGCTATTTTGTCATGGGCGATAACCGGGATTCCTCGCTCGACAGCCGCTATTGGGGATTTGTGCCGCGCGCAAATCTGGTTGGCACACCGTGGATCGTTTACTGGTCCTACGCCGCGCCCACCGGAACGCTGGCCAGTTCCGCCATCGGTATCGATCTGATCGTCGATCGCTTCCAGGGTTTCTTCACCAAGCCGCGCTGGCGCCGCATCCTCATGCCGGTCCGCGGGTATGCTGTAAATTGATCCGGAAATTACCCATGCCTAACCCGCACCACTATGGTCTGATTCTGGCGGGCGGCCGCGGCACGCGCTTCTGGCCGCGCAGCCGGCGGCGTTCCGCCAAACAAGTGCTGAACGTGGTGGGATCCCGCTCGCTGATCCAAAACACGGTCGATCGCCTGCGGCCGGTGATTGCTCCGGAGCGGCTGTGGGTGCTGACCAACGATTACCTGCGCGACGAAATCGTGCGCCAGCTTCCGGAGATCCCCGCGCCGCAGATTCTGGCGGAGCCCGCGCAACGCAACACGGCGCCGGCCATCGGGTTGGCCGCGCACATCCTGCAGTCGATCGATCCGGATGCGGTGATGGGAGTTTTTCCCGCGGACCACGTCATCGCCAGGGAAGGCCGGTACCGGCAATTGGTGCGTGGGGCGTTTCGCTCTGCGGAGCGCGGACAAATGGTGGTGCTCGGTATTCTACCGCGGTGGCCCGAGACCGGGTACGGTTATATCGAGTTTCCACGCGGCACAGAGCCAGGATCGAAGCCCGTCGCGATCCGCTGCTTCCACGAGAAGCCGGACGCCCGCACCGCGCGGCGGTACGTGGCCGCCGGACGGTTCTTCTGGAATGCCGGAATGTTCTTCTGGCGCGCGGGCGTGCTGCTCGACGAATTACGCAGGAACCTGCCGCGCACCGCAAGCATCCTGGCCGCCTTGCCGGCTTTCCACGACGCCGGGTTCCCGGCCAAGCTGCGCGAGGCGTTCCCGCTCTGCGAGAACATTTCGATCGATTACGCCGTGATGGAGAGAGCGCAAGGCGTGGCCGGCATCGCCTGTCCCGAGATCGGCTGGAACGACGTGGGAAGCTGGAACGCCGTCTATGAGCTGCTGCCGCACGACACGGACGGCAACGTGCTCCTCCAGGACGCTATCTGGCTGAAGCCTGTGCAGCAACACAGGCTGAAGCCTGTGCCACCAAGCCAGGCAGCGGGCGGCAATTACGTGGACGCTGGCGGAAAGCTGGTGGCGCTGGTGGGTGTTTCGAACCTGATCGTCATCGACACTCCCGATGCGCTACTGATTGCCCACCGCGACTCCGCCCAGCAGGTGGGCGATGTGGTGAAGATCCTGGAGAAGCGCAAGCGCGACGATTTGCTGTAGGACCAGCCGGCTCCGTCTACTTCTGCGACTCAGTTGTGGAAATATCCAGGCGGGACTGGGAGTCCCGCGCGGGCTGGGAGCCTGCCCCACCAACGTGCACCTTCTTCGCGCCACCCAAGTAGGCCCGGATGGCCGCGGGATTGGCGTACTCCAGATCGGCCCCGTCTTCCACGGCGAACACCGCAAATTCCCCAGCCGGCAATCCACGAAATTCATAGCTGCCATCGCTGTTGCTGACGACGGCTTGATTCGCCGGCGTCAGCACCACCAGCGCGCCTGGGAACGGCTGCCCGTCGCGATAGACTGTGCCGGCAACGCGGCCCGCGCCTCGGGCCACCGGCAGAGTGAGCCTCACAGCCGCGCCAGCCGGGATATCCAGCATTTCGCCCTCCCGGCGGCCGCCTGACGCGGACCAGTTCCGCAGGTAATAGTCATCCGCGCCGCTGAAGCCCACACGATAGCGCCCGGGAGGAATGGCAGGGATTGAGAATCGCCCACCGGCGCCCATCGCCAGCGGCTGGCTGCGTCCGGTCTCGTCGCGCAGCACAACAGTGAATTGCGCCGGCAGGCTGCCACCGCCCTCCGGGACGACCTCGCCGCCCAGCGAGGGCGCCTCGCGCAGGGTCACAGCGACATCCACATCGTCGGCGGCGACGTCGAACTCATTTGCGCCATACCAGGTACGCGTCCCATCCGTCGCCTCAGCCCGCAGAGTGTAATGCCCAGGCGGAACGCCCCAGAGATTGTAGAGGTCTCCGGTCTCGCTTCCCTGGCGGACGTTTACCGGCTTCGCCTGCAGACCTGCGGCGGTCAGCGTGTACCGCTTCGTGAGGCTCTCGGCTTGCTCGCAATGCACGAACACCGATACCGCGGGAACCGGGAGCAGGCTGAAATTCGAGATGGCCTCCTGGCCTGCGGTGAGGAC
>OCTA010001611.1_pt1 | contig 20747 bp, 26 predicted proteins | sample 1538991 | NCBI WGS metagenome assembly OCTA01 (sample SAMEA3539302, study PRJEB22396) | soil metagenome | biome: tundra; feature: field; material: soil | place: USA | collected 2010-05 | depth 0.15 m | reverse complement strand
GCGCACCCGCAACTCTGGCCGCGCGCGCACAGCGTGGGCCTGATCGATGCGCCGAAGATGGGTAAGCGATTGGCGAAGCGCGATGTGCAGCCCGATTTGATCCTGTCGAGTCCGGCGATGCGCGCGCTCACGACGGCGGAGATCATCGCCAAGAAGCTCGATTACAAGCTCGAGGATATCGTGGTAGATGATCGGCTGTATGCCGGCGAGGCGGATGACCTGCTCATCGTCATTCACAAGCTCGGCGACAAGCTGGAGCGCGTGATGCTTTTTGGCCACAACCCCGAGTTGACCGAACTCACGCATCGCCTCTCAAGCAAGATCACCCACATGCCGACGTGCGCCGTCGCCGAGTTCACGTTCGTTGCGAAGTCGTGGTCAAACATCGGCAATGCCAAGCCCGCAAAAGTGGCGCTCGACTATCCCAAAAAATCGTAGGCCAAAGCATCACCTCAGTGATGAAGGCAATGATGCGCATTTCGGCGCCACTCCGTGGGCAACGCAACGGGAAGATCTCGTCGTCCGTGTTTCAACGCTTGACCCAGTTGCATCGAATCAGGTCGACGCTCTAGAACTCGACCAGCCATAGTACATTCACAAGACTGCACTTCGACGCTGCGTTCTGCGAAAATGAACTATTCGCACAAACAGGATACCTCCTCTAGAAACGCCGTGCCTTGAAGCGCGTTGCGGGCAGGTGTCAACTGTGCTTTTGGGACCGGGAACCGATATGTCTTTCGCTTCATTTGTGCAGGCTCATGCCGCCCGCGCCGATGGGCGTGTGGCCCTGGCCCAGAGCCAGAGGCAAGTTCAAACCCAGATCGCGGCGCGTGCCGCGCAGCACGGTGAATCCGCCCGGCGCGCAACCGTACGCTACACATGGCGGATGGCGTATTCACCGGCGGTTTGTCCGGGGTGGCTTTCGGCCCGGAAGTCGGCCTGATCTCGCGCGTGACCCAGGGCTGCCAGCCGATCGGACCGTCGCACAATATAACCAAAGCCGAGCGCAATTTCGTGGTCAGCCTGGACGGCAAGCCCGCGCTCGATTGCATGTTGTAAGATCTGAGGCTCGACCGGGACCTGCCGGATCATGAGTTGTCGCAGGCGCTGTCCACCACGCTGGTGGGCTTGATCACCGCAACCGAGGACGTGCCGACTCGGCCCGGACAGTTCGGCGCGGATACCGTCGTGCGGCACCTGGTGGGCGTGGACCGGCAGCACCAGGTGCTGGCGATCGCCGAGCAGATCGAGCCCGGCATGCGTCTGGCTTTTTGCAGGTGATTTCATGATTCCGGGTCTGCCAATGACCATCCCCCAAGATTCGGAATGACCGTCCAGTCGTCTTTGCATTTGGGGTTTATCCCGTCTGTCCGAGTTGGAAAAGAGAGTAGGAGCCGACCATGCCAACCGTTGAGCGCCGGCTTGAGCAACTCGCGAAAATTGCTCCCTCGGCTTCCCGGGGTGCTGACCGCGGCGTGAGCGCAACGACCATGTCACCCCAGCTTCGACCCAGTCACGAAGAGCTCCCGTTTCCGGAGAGCCTATGCCACCGTTGCTGCGCTCCGCCACGGTACGTTCGGACAGCAACCTCGATCTTCATCCTGTGTCCGCTTCCTGGCCAACAAGGTATCCTCCTCAACCCGTCCTCTCGTGCCCCTTGTTCCGACCCATAGAAGGCGAGCAGGGCGACGACAGGAAACTCGTCAACAACGAATTTTCCCGGAGGCAACCCGATGAGTCTAGCCGACCAACAATGCATCCCGTGCCGCGGTGGAGTTCCACCGATGGAAAGAATCCGTGCCGAAGAGCTGCTGCGCGAGCTGCACGATGGCTGGCGACTTAACGCGGATGGTCATCTCGACCGCACGTACTCTTTCGCGAATTTCGTGGAGGCCATGGCCTTCGCGAACAAAGTGGCCGACATCGCAGAAAGCGAGGGCCATCATCCAGATCTCCACATCGCATGGGGCAAGTGCACGGTGGAAATCTGGACGCACAAGATCCGCGGATTGACCGAGAGTGACTTTTACTTCGCCGCCAAGGCAGATCGCGCCTTCAGCGCCACATGGACTTGATAAACATCTAGCCCGCGAGCCGGCCTCGCAACGCGAGCGTATCGTATTGATCGCCGTTTCAACCGATGGCACCCAAGAAGGAGACCGCCATGGAACCATGTGCAGCGATCGATTCTCTGTGTGTAAACGCTCGATCTTCCAAACCCTGGCTAACTATTGAGTTTGATGTTCCAAGGCAGCAGCGCTTCGATCTGTTCGAGGGTTTGCGCGGCCGGCAATTCGGCGAACAGGCAGCGTAGATACGCATAGGGTTCGAGTTCGTTAGCGCGTCTTCGCGGATTCGTCCTCGATTCTGAGCGTTGTTGGCAGCGTGGCTGAAGTAAATTCAGGCATCTGCGCGTAGCGGACTGGCGCGCTGTGTCTGTAGTGAAGGCCTCGGCTCTGGTCAGGTCCGCGCCGATGCGCATAATGGACATCCGTTATGTTTCTGCGCGCCACGATTCGCAAGAAAGACGGCAAAGAGCACACCTACTTCAGCGTGGTGAAGAACAAGCGCGTGCACGGCAAGCGAGTTGTGCAGCGGCAGTGCTGTATTTGGGCGAGATCAACTCCTCGCAGGAGTGGGCGTGGCGTAAGTCGATTGAGGTGCTGGACAAAGTACAGAAGGCAACGCGGTCTGATTCCTGCCTGACGGCCCGGTGCCATGACACTCCTCCTGTGGCACTCCTGCTACACGGATCGCGGGAGCTATTATGAACTCGGCCTTCAGCGCTGCCAGCTTCCAGGCCGTCTTGACCGCGCCAACCCAACCTTGCTTGACACCTCGCCCGCCGCGTCTGACGAAGCGTTGCTCGCACCGATCGCGGGAGCGTATTACCGGCCGGAAACGCTCACGGATACGCAGCGCCAGCGCACGCTTCAGTGGGTGGGTCGCTACGCTGGGCAGGTGCGCGCGGAAGGCGTGCCGGAACACGAACGCCGCGTACGCATGCAAAGCGTCAATCCCAAGTTCGTGCGGCGCAATTACCTGGCGCAACTTGCCATCGATCGCGCTGAACAGAACGATTATGAATTCGTGAACGAACTTCTCGAGGTGCTGCGGCGCTCCTACGACGAGCAACCGGATAAGGAAACCTTCGCGGCCAAGCGCCCGGACTGGGCGCGACAGCGGCCCGGCTGCTCCATGTTGTCGTGCAACTCATGATTAGCGGGAGCCCGGCCTCGCCGTACACTTTCTGCACGAGATGTACGGTGAGGCCGTTTCGGCTGACGCACTGCTATACTGAACTATAGGTCGTCGTGCCTGGACGGCCGTCCTGTGGAGTTCGTTCATGGCGCGCATGGTCAAGTGCATCAAACTCGGGCGCGAGACCGAGGGGTTCGATTTCCCGCCGTATCCCGGCGAACTCGGCAAGCGCATATTCGAGAACGTGTCGAAGCAAGCGTGGAAGCAGTGGCTCGAGCAGCAGAAGATGCTGGTGAACGAAAACCGGCTCAACCTCGCCGACAAGAAGGCGCGCGACTACCTCGTGGAGCAGATGGAGAAATATTTCTTCGGCAGCGGCGCCGACGTTGCCGCCGGCTATATCCCGCCGTCACAGAAATAGGCCGTAGCGCCGCGCGAACACGCCACCGAACGGCCGCATGAACGCCAATACGCCACAACCATCCGAAATCAAGCTGCGCCAAAAGTCGCGGGTGCTGGAAATCTCATTCGCCGACGGCAAGACCTTCCCGCTGCCTTGCGAGTTCCTGCGGGTCTATTCGCCTTCCGCCGAAGTGCGCGGCCACGGCCCGGGGCAGGAAGTGCTGCAGGTGGGAAAGAAAAACGTGGAGATTACCCATATCGAGCCGGTCGGTACCTACGCCATTCAGCTCACCTTCTCCGACGGCCACGCCACCGGGATCTACTCATGGGACCTGCTGTACGATTATGGCCTGCATCAGGAGCAGATGTGGCAGCACTTTCTCAAGCGCCTCGAAGAGGCCGGGGCGAGCCGCGAGCCGGGCCCGGCGCCTTTCGAGCAGCGGCCGAAATCAAAATAGCTGAACCATGTTGTCCCAGGTTGCACCAATTCCCGCGCCAGATTCGACTGGCGCCTTCAAGGTCGTCCTCATAAACCCCTATGAGCTGGGGCGGCAGCCGTTTGCCCTGGCGGAGCCTGCCGCGTGGCTGAAGCGCGAGGGCTTTGCGGTGACCTGCCTCGATCTTTCGCTGCAGAAGCTCGACCCCGAAATCCTGGAGGATGCGGGCTTGGTGGCTCTTTATGTGGGCATGCATACCGCCACCCGCATTGCGATTGAAGCTATCCCGCGCATTCGCGACATCGCGCCGCAGGCGCATTTGTGCGTGTATGGCCTGTATGCGCCGATGAACCAAAAGTTGCTGCGCGGCCTCGGCGTGAAAACCATACTGGGTGGCGAATTTGAGCCAGGGCTGGTGAGCCTGGCGCAGCGGCTGCGCAGCGGCGACGTGGGAGATGTGCAAACCGAACCTATTATAAATCTAGCCAAAATCGCATTCATTACGCCTGACCGCTCCAGCTTGCCGCAGTTGCAGCGCTACGCCCATTTGATATTGCCGGATGGCGGTAAAAAAATGGTTGGCTTCATTGAGGCGAGCCGGGGCTGCAAGCATTTGTGCCGCCATTGCCCGGTGGTGCCAGTGTATGAAGGTAAATTCCGCATTGTACCAATCGAGGTGGTGATGGCGGACATCTTGCAGCAGGTGCAGGCGGGTGCTGCGCACATTTCTTTCGGCGACCCGGATTTTTTCAACGGGCCGACGCATGCCATGAAAGTGGTTGCGGCAATGCACGCCAAGTTCCCCCACTTGAGCTTCGACGCCACCATCAAGATTCAGCACCTTATCAACCATGCCGAACTGTTGCCGGCGCTCAGGGCGACAGGTTGTTTATTCATGACATCGGCGGTCGAGTCGGTGGATGACAAGGTGCTGGAATATTTTGCCAAGAACCATACGCGTGCCGACTTCGAACGCGCTTTGCAACTGTGCCGCGAAGCGGACATATTCCTGGCGCCCACGTTTGTGTCATTCACGCCCTGGACCACACTGGAGGTATACCTCGACCTGCTAAGCACGCTGCTGCATTTGCGTTTAGTGGAGGCAGTGCCTTCGATTCAGCTATGCATTCGCCTGCTCGTGCCGGAAGGCTCCTATTTGCTTCAGTTACCCGGTTTCCGGGAAATGATAGAGGCGTTCGACACGAAATTGCTCGGCTACCCATGGCGGCACGCCGATGCCGGTGTGGATGCGCTACAGCAGGCAGTGCAGGCCTGTGCCGCACAGGGCGATCAACAAGAATTAGCGCGCAAGGATATATTCAAACAAATCTGGCGGCTCACGCACGATGCGCTCGGCCGTTCTGCGCCGCCACTCACACAGGCGGATTTTGGCGAACCCATCGCACGCTTGTCAGAGCCCTGGTACTGCTGTGCCGAACCCACTGAGCAACAACTGCAAAGCTTCTAAACATACGCCATGAAGCGCCTTCTACTGCTGCTTCCCACCACCGGTTACCGTAACGATGATTTCCTGGACGCCGCGAGAAACCTCGACGTGGAAATCATCACTGCCGCGAATTATTGCCATCAGCTCGCGCCGCTCTGGGGCATGAGTCCGATTCAATCGGTGCATTTCGATCAGCCGGAAGTCGCGGTGAAGCAGGTGCTGGCTGCGCTGGGACGCCAACCGGACGCCGTGCTCGCGGTGGACGACAGCGGCCTGGAACTGGCGGCACTGTTGCGCGAACAGTTGCACTTGCCGGGCAACCTGCCCGCTGCGGTGCGCGTGACGCGTGACAAACTGGCGTTTCGCCGTTTGCTACAAAGTGGCGGTCTTAACTGTCCGGATTTTTATCACCTCGGTAACGATAGCCAGACGCCTGCACTACAGGCCCCACTTCAATTCCCTGTTGTCGTCAAAGCGCGCCGGCTTTCTTCCAGCCGTGGCGTCATTCGGACCGACACCCCGCAGGCGTTCAGGGAAGCCGTGCAATGGGTGCAAGGCATACAGGTCAAAGCCGATCGCGATGCCGCCCAGCTGGGATTGGTCGTGGAGAGCTTCATTCCCGGCCGTGAATACGCACTGGAAGGTTTGCTGCAAGAAGGCCGGTTGCGCGTGCTTGCGTTATTCGACAAACCCGATCCGCTCGACGGCCCCTATTTTGAAGAAACGCTTTACATCACGCCATCGCGGCTATCTCAAGAAAAGCAGGATGAGATCAGGCAAACCGTGCAACAGGTCTGCGAGCTGGCCGGGATTAGCAGCGGGCCGATCCATGCGGAAATGCGTCTGAACGAGCAGGGCATTTGGCTGCTGGAAATCGCCGCGCGCTCCATCGGTGGCCTGTGCGGCAGAATGCTGCGCCATACTCTGGGCATGAGCCTGGAAGAGTTAATTCTTCGCCACGCTTTAAACCTGCCATTGCCGCAAGCGCAGCTTGACGACGCTGCTGGTGTGATGATGATCCCTGTCCCCAGGCGCGGTATTTTTCTCGGCGTGCGCCACCTCGAAGATGCAATGAATATCGCCGATATCAGCGACATCCAGATTACTGCCCACCTCGGCCAGACCATTGCACCTCCGCCAGAAGGCGCGAGCTACCTGGGCTTCATCTTCGCTCGCGGAATATCCCCGGACGCGGTTGACTCTGCGCTGCGGCAAGCGCACCAACGTCTCGTCTTCGAGATCCAATCTGTGATTCCAGTTAGTTCCTACAAAGGACGCGAAGCGCAGAATTCTCATCCAATTTTGCGCCCCTAGTGGCCCTTGTGGCCATTCGCGCCTTTGCGGCAAGGGGTTATAATCCGGCTCCTTTCATGGGGTAACTTTCGCATGCAGGTTCTGCTCGCCAAACCCCGCGGTTTTTGTGCCGGTGTCGATCGTGCAATTCAAATCGTCGAGCGCGCATTGCAGATACATGGCGCGCCAATCTACATGCGCCATGAAGTCGTGCACAATAAAGTTGTGACCGACGACCGGCGCTCGAAAGGCGCCGCGAAGCCGAGGCGCGCGGCCTCAAGGTGTTCGATGCAATCTGCCCGCTGGTGACCAAGGTGCACGTCGAGGTCGCCAAGATGCGCGAGCAGGGGCGCGAAATCATCATGATCGGCGATCACGGCCATCCCGAGGTCGAAGGCACGATGGGCCAGTCGCAAGGGATGTATCTGGTCGAGACGGCCGCCGATGTCACCCGGCTCAGAGTCGGCGATGAAAACAATCTTGCGTTCGTGACCCAGACCACCTTGTCGGTCGACGACGCAAGCCGGATCATCGCGGCGCTGAAAGCGCGCTTTCCGAAAATCGCGGGACCCAAGACAGACGATATCTGCTACGCGACGCAAAATCGGCAGGATGCGATCAAGGCCTTCGCGCAGCAATGCGACGTCGTGATTGTCGTCGGCTCGCCCAACAGCTCCAACTCCAACCGGCTGCGCGAAGTCGCCGCCAACCGGGGCGTGACCGCCTATATGGTCGACAATGCACGCGAGTTGTAGCCCGCGTGGGTAGCCGGCAAGGCGCGCATCCGCGTCACCGCCGGCGCTTCGGCACCGGAAGTGCTGGTGCGGGAAGTGGTTACGCGCCTGAAAGAATTGGGCGCGAGCGAAGTGTCGGAGTTGTCCGGCATCACCGAACGCGTGACTTTCCCGTTGCCGAAGAATCTGTCAGCCGAAGTATCCTGATCCGCTTCGGCTGCCGGGCGTTGAAATCCGGGATCTCTCAATGCCCCTGAGGATCCCCTAAGGAGATAATAATGAGCAAAGCATCAAGGTCAGCGGAAATTCTTGGACTTAGCAAACCGCCGATCGCTATCGGCTTTTTTGAGTCGCCGCCCGCAGGAGTACCTCGGTGGGAAGGCGGGTCGGTGGCTGCCGGTTGCGTCTTCTGGGACAAAGCCATGCAGGGGCAGACCTTTTATACGGTTCCATCCGATCATTACAACTGCGCAGTCGGAAGTTACATTCACAAGATCGCTCTGCCGGCGGAGCGCGCGCACGAACTGAATGACACGCTTGCGTTCATGGCTGAAAACAACTACGTCGCCACCTCGGAAGTGCCGGGCATCCCCACCCTGGCCAAATCCCCTGGTGCTGTGGCCTACGGCCCAGCGGACGGGGCCGCCTTCAACCCCGATGTGGTGCTGATTGCGGCGAAAGCGGCACAGGCCATGCTGATTTACGAAGCAGCCATCAAGGCGGGTGCTGGTAACGCTCTAACGAACGCCATGGGTCGTCCGGCCTGCGCCGTCCTGCCACTAACAACTACAAGCGGACAGACGTCGATCTCGCTCGGTTGTAAAGGCAACCGGACATTTACCGGGCTACCGGACGAAGAAATGTATGTGGCTATTCCCGGCGACAAATGGGAAGCGGTCATCGAGAAACTTACCGAAACGCACGCAGCCAACTTGGCGATGGGAAAGTATTACTCGAATCGAAAGACCCAGCTTGCCGCGCCTTAGCACGCTCTCGCAGGAGAGCTTTATCGACAGCGCTCCCGGTCGCGTCCCGCCGCCGCCAGCCTTGATGTTGGTAGCGAGGGCCCGCTATCATTCCATAAGTCATTGATTGAGCTGCGTTAGCGAATTGAAGCAAGACTCCATACACACATCCGTGATGCGGTGAAGCGCGTTGGTTTGGTCGCCGCCTAAGTCCTAAGTAGGCGGAGCATCAGGAGGTCGAGTTTCTACGCGTTTTACGGCAAGGACTTGCTCGGTCAGTTTCTGCCAATCGTCTCCCACCTTCAGATCGACCGTCATTCGGTAATTTCCGATTCCCGAAAAAGGGAAAAATGGCAAGTTAATCATCGAGCGCGCATGATCAGCGGACGCTAAGTCGACAAAAAATTCGACCCCGGCGACAACGATGCCGTCTGGCCGAAATAGCTGGAACCGACCAGAAATCCGCTCGGGGATCCCTGAATTCGTTCGCGACCAATTCTGTATAACCGAGAATGCAGGCCCAATGGCTATCTGCTGACCGGGAGGAGGATCAGGCGCCTCGTTAGGGATGTTCATCTCGTCCAATACATTTAAAATCGACAATGAATTCGACTCGCGGTCTACGACGTACGATTGCGCGACCACCGTCCATTCAAGTCGCGCCATGCGCAGTTCCTCTTTTATGCCGACCATTCCACATCAAAAAGTCGCCCAATAAATCACCGACAATTTCCACGTCGGTGCCCTCGTTTGCGACATCGCGCTGCGGCAGTCGCGAGTAATCGCAGAACGTTGAGAAATTAACTTTGCCTAACCCAAAATCAACAAGGCTTACATTGGACAGAGCGGCACTCCACGTATCGACGTGGTTCAACGCCGCTGACGGGTTGTACGGATATATCGCATCGTGGGTTCTCCACGTTTGCTGCCTGGCAATTCCAAGTTCTTGCAAAAGCTCCGGGTGCCGCCCCAGTATGCGAAAGAGGTTTACTACGCCCAACACTGGATGCGCTTCACCCCTCTCATATCGGGAAAATGCATTGTGGCCGCCGCCGGCAATGCTGGCAGCCTGTTGCTGAGTTAGCCCCAAGTATTGACGCACGGCGGAAAGCTCTTGCCGCTCTAACTCGTCAACCCCAGCGCGGAATTTCTGCAGCGCCTCCTCGCTCGCGGGATCGTGATAGACGATGCCGTCATCGCAGTGATCACAATATGCTCCTGGCTGCTCCACGCCGAACTTGTGCCCTCGGTATTCAATGAACTCCTTCCTGAGACCGTCATGCAACGTTCCTTCGCCGCACACGGGACAAGGCTTACCATGCCACGCGCCGTTCATATGCCCTCACTTTCCTTAAACGAAATCACAAAGTACACGTCAGCCTTTTGAAATTTCACCTATAGGGTCAATCCTCTGTATTCGATGAAGTACACATCCTGCCAAACGCGATAATCGTGGTTGCACGGCATCGACTTACGGAAGTTCTTCCACGTCAGCATATGCACTACCTCGAGGGCAGCGCTCTCAGACAAGTCGGCCGCGCGGATGCTGTCCAACGCCGAGCGCGTGAGATTCATTGCTGCCACCGATGTCATTTGGGCCTGTATATCCCTCAGGGGTAAGTCGGTCGGCGCTTTTCTCGGGAGTCCATATTACCCTTATAGGGTAACGTCGCAGCCTGGGGAACAAAAAGGGTACGCAGATCACCCGACATACTGTATGTTTATAAGGGGTATCCATCTAGCTCCACTAAGGCGTTAATTCGAGCAATCGGGGTTGGTCGACGATGTCTCGGTAGGTGAGCGGCTCGGTAAGCACGGCCTGCTGCAGTAGGCGATAGAACAACAAGCCGCGTGAGCGGGAGTTGCGGCGATTGAAGCGAAAGACGAATTCGTCCAGGTAAGCATCGAGCTGATCGGGCTGCACGGCCCCGTGGTGCGTGCCCAGTAGCCAGCGCTTGAGCAAAGAGGCCACCCGATGCACGGCTGGCATCGCGGCGTGGGCCAAGATGTCGGAGCCGGCGATGACTCGACGCTCATGCTCATAGCCCTGCTCGACCAGAGGGCGGTAGGAGGAGGAGCCGTCGGTACGGATGCGCGAGGCAGGCTGCACGGCCTCGCCGATGAAGGCCAGCAGTTGCTTCTGGGAGTCGGAGGACAGACGGCGCAGGCGGATGCGCCCAAAACCCTTGGGCTCGAGGATTTCCACCGCGATGGCCACCAGAGTTTTAGTGGTGTTGCTCTTACGGTTCGCTTTGGAAGGCGGATTGTAGCGATCCGAGATGCCCAGGTAGGTCTCATCGACCTCGACCGTGCCGCTCAGGGCCTCTCGGCCGGGACGCACCATCGCCCGGCGCAGGCGGTGCAGCATCGTCCAGGCGGTCTGATAGCTGTTCAAGCCCAACACGCGCTGCAGTCCCAAGGCGCTCACGCCGTGCTTTTGGTTGGTCAGATACCAAGCCGCGGCGAGCCAAACCCGCAGCGGCGTGCGCGTCTTGCCGAAGATCGTGCCAGCCGTCACGGTGCCCTGATAACGACAATTCCGGCACATCAGTCGGCCCCGGCTGAGCGCGTAGTGCTGCGCCAGGGTGGCGCATTGCGGGCAGCAAAACCCCGTCGGCCAACGTAATTGCTGCAAGTACCGATGGCAGCCTTCTTCCGTGGCGAACCAATCCAGGAACTGACCCCACGTCTGCGGGTAATCCTGTCCGGCAATGGGGCTGGGCGGCGGATTGTCCATCGCGCCATCCTCGCAGAGGTGGAGCTAGATGGATACCCATTATATTTATACAGTATCAAGCGGTTAGGCAACCAGCTGATTATGTGGAATGAACAACCCGCGGCTTAACGGCGAGTTATAGGGGTCGCCGCTCGTCAGGGGCTCGGGTCGGTTGTTTTCAGCGAAATTCATGCGCGCGCCTCACGCACGGCTACGCTGTTTGACGCGCGCCCCTGGACAAATGCGCGATCAAACACCAAGGCTAGATTTACACTTGGCCCATGCAAAAATTCGTGATCTTCGGGGACATCGCCGCCAAGGCAGCGCGATCGACAACAACACTTTCTACAGGGTCGCACGCCCACAGGGTTGGCTTGGCTCCAAGCCCGCATGGATGCCTGGCCCGCTGACTACGTCGCCGATCGGTGGGTCGACCTGAGTCAATGGTTCATGCCAGGTACGGCGCCGCTGGCATTTGCTGACACGATCCTCCGAAAGCGACACACGGCGAGGCCCGCTTGAGATCGTACTAGTCGGCACCACCCAGTCGATGGCCAGCCCGCGGTCCACGTTGGCCGGAATCGCAGTGGCAGTGCGTCGATGTTGGCAGCGCTGTTGTCTGACCGTAAGGAAGCTGACGAGCACCCGAGGGTTGAGATCGGTCGAAATTGCCGACGTGATCCCGGTGGCCCTTCGGGATGCCACCTCCCGTCACGTCCAGCCGGAGCGCGCGGGCAGGCGCAGGTGATTCTTGGTGCAGTCCAAGCTGCGACCCGGGGCAGCTTGCTCCAGGGTAGTTGATTTCGAAGGGCTCGCTTCACTTGCCCGGGAGGCGCAGCTTCGCGACAATCGCCGCTGTTGCGTTAGGTGCGGCCGCGTTACCCCAGCTCGTTCGCAAGTAATTCGCAAGAGCGCCGATCTGCTCGTCGTTCATATTCCCTGCAAATGACGGCATCGGTACGCTGCCATTTTGCGCAGGAATCCCGAGGAGAATGGCCTTGAGTATGTCCGCCGGATCGGGAGCGAGCACCACGCCATTGCCCGCGAGTGGTGGGAACACGCCCGGAATTCCGCGGCCCTGCGACTGATGGCAAGCCATGCAATGATCGATGTAGAGGTTCGCGCCCCGTGCCTGCGTGGGTTCGGGTTGGCGCCGCCCGGTCCGCAAGGAGGAGTCCGGCGGAATCGACTTGAGGTATTCGGCCATTGCGTGCAAATCCGAATCGGTCAGGTAGCGCAGGCTGTTGCGCACGACTTCAGCCATCGGTCCGACGGCTGTAGTTTTGCCTTTGAATACGCCCGTTTTTAAATACATTGCAATGTCGTTGACACTCCAAGCACGCAGGCCGGTCGTGATATCTTCCGAGAGGTCGAGCGCGAACCACCCGTCGATGACCGCGCCCCCGAAATCCTTGCTCTTTTCAATTCCGCCGAGCAAATTGCGCGGCGAATGACAGTCGCTGCAATGGCCCAATCCCTCCACCAGGTAGGCGCCGCGATTCCAGGCGGCAGACTTCGCGGGGTTCGGTGTGAACGTCCCCTCCCTGAAATATAGCCCCCGCCACGCTGCCATCGTCCAGCGTTCGTCGAATGGAAAACGCAAGTGATTGACATCGACGACGCGAGTCACCGGAGTGACAGTGCGCAGATAGGCATAGATCGCGTCGATATCGGTCCGCGTGACCTTCGTATAGAAGTCATACGGCATCGTCGGATACATGTCCTCTCCGGCGTGATTGACACCATCGTGCAGCGCGCGGTAGAAATCATCGGACGACCAGAATCCTATCCCGGTTGCCGTGTCCGGCGTGATGTTCGGCGCAAGCATGTAACCGAACGGCGTGTTCAGCCGACCTCCGCCGGCAAGGGGTTGGCCGCCGCTTGCCGTGTGACACGAAATGCAATCTCCCGCCCGCGCGAGATATTCGCCGCGCTGGACCTGCGTTGGCTGAGTGTCGATCGGTCTTGCGATGGGAGCCAGGGCGAGTCCGATCGATAGGATCGCTGCGCGGCGAATACAGGCCGCCTGCGGCCTTGCGTGCCTCACGGTGCCGCTTGTAACTGTCACTGCGCCACTTCTGTTTCAGTTGATAGAGCCGATGCGAGTCGCGCTACCACCCAATGCATCGATCGCTTCACATCGCTTCGACCATTTGCGTTCGACGCTCTGCTGGATACTGCGTGCGCTTGGGGAGCGCTATCAGACAACATCAATACTACATCGGCCGACGGACAAGGGGGTACTGAGACAATTTCTCATCGATCCATCGTGAATACGGTAAATCATGAATCTCCAGGGGATTGCCGGCCTCAAGTTCCCCGCGCCATTGTGGTTCGCGGCATCACGCTCCCCGATCAAAACGAAGAACCCCTCTTGACATGGCGGGGAACTCCGTAGAGGACTATTTGCACGAACTGCACGAGGAGGCCGACTTGCCGAGGCCATCGCGATGCTCCGTTCCATCGACTCCATTAGCAAGGACGGGCAACGCCATGCCGATAATTCACGCTGATCGCAGTGCCGCCGCTGCGGCACATCTCGTGCGCGCACTCGAAGTCCTGACCCAGCGGCGTGATGGCGACACGCCTCACCAAAGCGCGACGGTAGCGGAACTGTGCCGCCTCACAGGCGTGTCGCGCAATTCTGTCTATCGGTATCACCCGGAGATTCTTGCCGCGCTGCGCCGTCATCAGCACGGATCGGCGCCCAGCGATAGGGCCGCGCAGTCGATTACATCGTCCGTGGCTTCCAGCAACTCATTGCTTCAGGATCAGGTTACGAAGCTCAACGCGTTGTGACGCGCATCACAAGCTGGCACGCGCTTCAACGGAACCCATTGAAGAATGTCAAATTCCAGCCCATAAGTAGAGAAACCCAGCGGCCAGTTCACTGGCAAGGCAGCGTTAGTTATGGTCTCGGAAGGGGCTCCGTATTGTGCGGACACACGGGCGCTCGAAGCAATGCGCCCGGGCGTTGCGATGCTGTCAGCCGCACATCGGTATCAGGACTCGATCACGGTCAAGCACCAGGATCGAACGGCCGAACTGGCCGTCGCAATAGGAGTCCGGCTCGGACTCAGCCCATCAAGGACCGAGGTTCTCCGCCTTGCCGCGATCGTGCATGACATCGGCAAGATTGGAGTGCCAGCGGACATTCTACGTAAACCCGGTACTTTGTCCGAACCCGAGTACGCCATAGTCAAAACGCACTGCGCCATTGGTCACGATGTTCTTCAGCACCTTCAGGCTCCCTTTCCCGTGGCGGAGATTACCTTGCAGCACCACGAACGGCTCGATGGCAGTGGTTATCCACGCGGTCTGTCCGGCGAAAGCATTCTGCTAGAGGCGCGCATTCTTTGCGTTGCCGACGTGTTCGACGCGATGACGTCCAACCGATCGTATCGCGCCGGATTTCCAGCGGACTTTGTGCTCGGCGAGTTGCAGGCGATGGGCGGTCGCCTGCTAGATGCCGATGCAGTGGACGCCTGCCGGCACTACATTCTCACTGAACCCATAGTACGTCCCGACACGTTTGATAGTGTAACCGCTTCGCAGTCGGTGGGCTAACGCGGGTCGGCCCACGAGGACCTGCAAATTGCGAGTAAGCTTAATTTCGGCGACGTTTGTGTCCTGACCTTTCTCGACTTCTCGATGTCGCAAACAGCTCTCGAGACTGTAGCGAAACCAAGAGCAACGCGTTCCTATAATCGTAAATTCATTCGGCAGGGCCTGGTGTCGTCGGGTTCGAAACTTCGACGTCCTGAAAGCGGCCATCTATAAGTGGCCGCAGTCGGTCGATTCCCGCCGATCAGACTATCCAAAATCCGACGCTCGGCTGACCGGTGACACACCGAGACCAAACATAAGGCGTGGTGGGGTCAAAGGGAACAGGGAAAGTACGCCCTCGCCTCCTCTTTTTAGTGCGCAGGATGCGGCCCGATTGAGTTCAGACGCCGCGGAGCGGCTCGGCGGCGGAGCTGGCAATCACGTGGATTGACAGGAGCAGCAGATCGCGCATGACTCGAACGCTATCACGCCCGCTAATCTCCGCAAGACTACGCGGCGAGGGACATTCGGGCTGAAATTTAGGAATTCGCCACCAACAGATGTCGAATAGGCTATTTCTGACCCGACTGATTCACGGAAGGTACCGGCCAATTCTGGACTTGCTGCCAAGTCTGCTGTATCGCGGGCGGCAGCTTGTCCATGTGCTTGAGGAAAAGCGCAAGCGTCCAGATTTGCTGATCGCTTAGGGAGTACCCGAACGAAGGCATGCCCGTCAGACGAATACCGTGCTTGATTTTCCAGAACGAAACACCTTCTGGGTCGTCCTCAACCCCATCGGTAGCCAATTGCGGTGGCTTTGGATAGAGGCCTTTCGCTATCGGTGATGGCGACGCAGTGCCCTTCGCGGAACCATGACAAACCGCGCAGTTCTGCGCGAAAAGATGAACCCCGTTGAGCAGATTCTGCTCGGTTAGCTCCACCGGATTTTGGCCCATTGGGGCCTCGCGACGCACTGTTGCATCCAGCGACGTGCCGGCCATCCAGGTTTCCAGCCAACCGGGTTTTGCATCGGCATTGGCTGGAATAAGGCCGCTTCGCACCAGAAAGTAAGCCCCGATCAGGGCAACGGCGAGCGTTAATGCGATTCCCGAAACCACACCTTTCAGCATGACGCCTCCTCATGTAGAGTCAGGATCTACTCTTGGTTCTTTTGATCAACTCTTCGTAACCCCGCGTCCGCTTGCGCGCAACCATTCAACGAGTGTCAGCTTCACGAATTTAAGTCCATTCATGCTATGTAGGCTAGAAGTTTCACTCCTGGCCGCGTGTAATCGCTTTCGGCCGGACTCGGCGCGTCTGATACGGTCAATAAAGGGAACAGGGCAAGTACGCTCTCCCCTCCTCGTCTCAGTGCGCGGCACGCGCACGAATTGAGGTCAGACGCCGCGGAGCGGCTCGGCGGCGAAGCCGCCCCCGACAGATGCTTTGGCTGTGGAAGAGCATTTCGAGTCGATTTCGGGGGATGGCAGGGTTCAGGGTAGTCCCGGGTCCGCTACGCCGCGCCGGCGGATAAGGGCAAAACGTGCCGCAATGAATTCGATGACGGAGCAGCAATAGATGACACAAGAAACCTGGACTGCCGTGGATGAGTATCTGACGGACCGATTTGTCGGCATCGATGCGGCGCTGGACGCGACGCTTGAGACCAGTAGCGTTGCGGGCTTACCGGATCAGCAGGTCTCTCCGACACAGGGCAAATTCCTGATGCTCCTGGCGCGCGCCATCGGCGCGCGTTCCATTCTAGAAATCGGCACGCTGGGTGGTTACAGCAGCATCTGGCTCGCGCGAGCGTTACCCACAGACGGCCACCTGGTGACGTGCGAACTCAATGCGAAGCACGCCGCGCTCGCGCGCACCAACATCGAGCGCGCGGGATTGAGCGCGGTCGTGGAACAGCGGGTGGGCCCTGCGCTCGACACATTGACCCAACTGGTCGCAGAGCGTCATCCGCCGTTCGACCTGGTGTTCATCGATGCCGACAAGCCGAGTAATTCTGCGTACTTGGCGGCCACCCTCAAACTCTCGCGCTTGGGCACACTGATCATCGCCGACAATGTCGTACGCGGCGGCCTCCTGCTGGACGAAGCGACTTCAGATTCCAGTGCCCGCGGAGTACGCGGATTCATCGATAGCCTGGCTGCCGAATCACGCGTTTCCGCCACGGCACTGCAGACCGTGGGCGCGAAGGGTTACGACGGCTTTGCGCTCGCCCTGGTTACCCAACCGCCTTAAGCCGTGTGCCCCTCCTCCGGCATTGCGAAGCCGCTTGATCCGAAGATCGAGGCGACTCGGCGCAAGCTTGAGCAGCTCAAGGCGCGGCAGCAACGGATCGATGCCCGGCTGCGTTACCTGGCGTCCAAGCAGGCGCGCCGGGCGGACACGCGGCGGAAGATCTTGGTCGGGGCGATCATCCTGGCGCAGCTTGAGCGGGGGGAAATCGATGAGAAGAAATTCCGGGCGATGCGGGATCAGGCGCTCACCCGGGCGGATGATCGGGCGTTGTTCGACCCGTCGGTGATCTAGCCTGTACGACAGGCGCAATAAAGGGAGGTAATCACATGCGACCGTGGGCAATGCTTGTAGGTCTCGCGGTCGTACTTGCACGGCGCCGCTTTGGCCGAAGTTAATTGGCTCTCGCTAGGCTGCAATCTGGCGCGATCAGCCGTGAATAGCCTCGAACTGTCGTGACCACTATATTCTCCGACGACGACTTCGAGCAGCTCGAGGCATGGCTGCAGAGAAGGCGCACCGGCATTTTTGATATCGTGGTGCTCGAGGGATTTCTCACCGCGGTCGTCATTGGGCCAAACACGATCTCGCCAATGCTGTGGCTGCCTAAGGTCTGGGGCAAGGGCAAGCCGCAGTTCAAGGATCTCGAGGAGCTCAATCGCTTTGTGGCCCTCGTGATGGGCTTGTACAACGAAATTGCCGGCTGCTTCGAGCAGGATCCTGCAGCATTCAAGCCCTCGTTCTACGAGCGGCCATTTAACGATGAGACCGTCATCATCGTCGATGAATGGTGCGAGGGGTTCATCAAGGGCATGCGGGTGGATACGGAGGGCTGGAAGCCGTTGAAGCGGGAGCGACGTGATCTCCTAAAGCCGATGGAGCTTTTCGGTACTCGCGCGGGTTGGCGCAAGCTCCAAGACGGCGGCGAAGCCGCGATGCACGCGATGTGGTCGGTGCGCATCGCGCCGGCCATGCGCGAGATCTATGCCTTCTGGCTACCTTACAGGCGGGCCATGCAGGCGACGCCAGAGAATGCCATTCGACACTGACGGGGAGCCCTGCACTGTCATGCTCGCCAAAGTCGTACAGGGGCCGTCCGGGAACGAGATTCTTTCAGGAGTTGGGCAACGACTCACCGCGGCCAGGCGTTCCGATTGTCTACGAGCGCCCACGACGTAACAAAAGTGAGGTCGGGCGTGCGCGCGCCGACATGCAGCGCGTCAAGCACCGGTCGGTGAGCCTCGATACACCATGTAAACGTTGGAGCGCGCGTAAGTCGATGGCCCTGCCGGCCGACCCTCGTGCGCGAAACCGCCGGATTCGTAGAGAGCAATCGCCGGCGCGAGAATGCTGTTGGTTTCAAGAAAGAGCTCGCCGCCGCTTCGCGCCACGAACTCCTGAATCGCCGCCCTCAGCAGTCGGCGCCCGATGCCCAGACCCTGGTAGCCCTCAGTGACGGCCATCTTCGATAGTTCGAATCGATTACCCTCCTTCAAGAGCGCGCACGTGCCGACTATCTCGTTCCTGCGCTTTGCCAGGAGGACAGCTCCGCCCTTGCGGATAATCGCTTCGGGTCGCGACAAAACTGCTTCGTCGATTGGCTCTACCTGGAAGTATTTTTGCAGCCACTCGACGTTGAGCCGCTTAAAATCGGCTCTGTGCTTGCGCTCGAAGGAAATCACCTCGACCTCGGCCACCTCGGCCCTGCGCAGGTGGGACCGGATACGTTGCGCGAAGTCTTGGTCCACGAGCGCTCGATCCACCTCAGTGAGGGCGGCGGACAGAGGATGCGAGGCTTCCAGCTCCTGAACAGCTGATGCAATTGCTCGCCACACGGCCTCGAGTCGCTTCATCAGCGCGGTACCTCGCCGAGACAGGCTGAGCAGCCGCCGGCGGTCGTCTTCTGGGTCGGGCCACTCGCGCACGACGCCATGGTCGAGCAGCTTACGGCTCATCTGACTGACCGCTGGATGGCTCTGGCCGAGTCGCGCCGCGAGCTCCGAGATGCCGAGGCGGCCATTGTCCCGCAGCAAGAATAGGATCGGAAAGCAGCGGGACGGCAAGGCAACGTCGTGGCTTCGGTACACATCGTTCACGCCGGCATACATGGTCTCGCTCACCTTACGCAGCCGTGAGGCAAGAAGCAGCGGACCGTAGTCATGTAAGGACGTCAACTCTCGCACCTCCGGATCAGAGTATATCCGTAAGTGCTTACGGATCTCAATAAAGCTAGAAATCCGCCGATGGGCTTTCGGGAAGTATTGTCCGACGATCCGGCGGCCAAACGTCAGCTCATTCGAACGAATCTAAGTGCCCACCGCTCTCCCGATTGTGAACAAAGGCGCCCGATATTCGGAGCCGGGTTGGCCGCGCGGTTCGGCAGCCTTGGCGACTCAGAATTGCGATCTATCGGAGCAGTCGCTGTGCCAAAGCTGGATCAAAAGATCGTCGCCCTTGAGGAGCGACTTCAGCGGCTCAAGCAGCAGCACAAGCAATCCGAGGCGCGTCGGCGAACGCGCGAATCGCGGCGGTCTCGGCAAGATGAAGCTCGGCGAAGAGATCTGGTTGGGGCGGTCGTGCTCGCCAGAGTCGAACAGGGGCTGCTGGAAAAATCGGTTTTGCGGGGATGGCCTGAAGCGGGGTTGACGGACGTGGAGGATCGGGCGTTGTTTGGGCTCCCGGCGCGCCTTAGGCTGGAATGACAGAAGCGAACTTTCCCGAAAACGAGTATTGGCGCCGTCGAATTATCGGTGCCCTGCGGGCGCGACGCCACAAAAAGCAATAACACAAGCCCATTGCAGGCTCTTATTAATGGCATGACCACTGAGCTATTCGAGGACGTATGCACCGACCTGTCACCACAGAAAAAAAATAGCGATGAGATTTGTGATGGCGGTCAATGTCGGCTTAGAGATGTGCCCGAGGATTATGGTGCTTACTGTCGCACTTCTGCGACGGATGAATTTAAATGAATGGGGATAAACATTTTTTCGTCTGACATGCCTCGTTGATTGCTGGATCATGGTGCCCGCGCTTTCATCGCGAGACACAGGAGGGCGATCGCAACGCATGACCGAAACACCGCTCAAACATTTCCTTCTGGCATCGGACTTTGATCAGACTCTGAGTTTCAGTGATTCCAGCGTCGTACTGAGCGAGCTGCTCGGCATATCCGGAACTGATGACAGATTTTGTTAAGCAGCTTGAGTCCTCAACATCCATTGCACCACCGAATCAAACCAACATTTCAGGAGATTGACATGACTACTTTCACCAAAAACCACAGCGACTTCTTTTACCGCGCGCTCGCAGCGGTAGCGATAGTCGCGCCGATTCTTTTGGTCATCGCGGCTGGCACACTGCCTGAAGACCTGGAGCGGGGCGACCTTATCGTGTACGGCTACGGAGTAGTTCTGGCCGTGCTTGCGACCGCCCTGGCTCTGCGCGCTGCGTATACCTTGGGTTTCAGCAGGGCCTTGAGAATTGCGGCCTCGGAGCCGAATTACTCCGTCACCGCCTGAGTCGGGGATGGCGTACCTTCCCTAGCAGGGGCGCAGCTCATGCCGATACGCGAGCAGAATGAGCGTGCGATGGCGTGCGCCGTGGCGGCCGAGCTTGCCATAGGCCTGCAGGAGCTTCTCGACCTCGTCTGGGGGCTCTTAGGCCTTCTCGTACAAATTGCGCCGATGGTCCCTTTTTTAGTAACTGCTCAATAACCCGGGGCGATTATGCGTGGGCGGCGGCTGTGGTTGCGAT